>ENA-OSEY01001109-OSEY01001109.1-marine-metagenome-genome-assembly--contig:-NODE-1109-length-19030-cov-3.908563_pt1 | contig 19030 bp, 19 predicted proteins | sample MGYA00248465_ERZ534230 | MGnify/ENA primary metagenome ERZ534230 (study PRJEB26409, sample SAMN06344110) | marine metagenome | isolation source: Sea water from surface | place: Atlantic Ocean:Southern...
CGGAACAGAGCCTGTTCATCAGATGCATTGAATGCCATCAGGAACAGTAGCTTTACGATATCGCGTGCATGTTCCTCATTGGTCACATCAGGAACTGGCAGGATGTAGGGGTCTGTATCCATCCGCTCCCAGTAATCGATGCCAGCTTCGGCATATGCCAGGACGACGTGGAGGGCGGAGAAGTCTATCTCCACCGTGGTGATGTTATCCATGCGGATGTTCTTGCGATGCGATTTAGGACAGTAGGACTTACTTATTCACACGCCGACTGTCACGGACGGCAAACAGAGAAGCCCCCGGCGTGAATCCTCCGCGCGCTCGGGGGCTTCGTTCTGGCTGATTTGCAAGGGATGACGACGACGTATGAGCCTCATAGCAGTAGGAACCCTGTTTCCCGCCATTCCGCTGGCCATCGTGGCCCTCAATTTCCGATATACGAGCCTTGCCGGACTGATGCGGCAGATCACCTCGCAGCTCGAGGCAAGCACGCAGGACGGGCCGGGCGAGGCTGTCCTGATCGACGAGCTCACGGTGATGAAGAAGAGAATGACGCTGGTGAAATATGCCCTCTTCCTGTGCGGGGTCGCCTTCATTTTCAATCTGGCAGCGCTCTATCTCGGCTATTTCTCTCCCGGCGGGCTGGAGCCTGCGATGATGGCGCTGACCATCCTGTCGATGGTCGGCGGGATATCCTGTTTCTGTGTGGAGACCGTGCTGTCGACGAAGGCGTTGAACCTTCACATTTCAGGTGTCTTGCACCGTGATGCCACTGGCCCCGACGGCAGAGCATAGCGCGGTCGCCACCAGCTGCGCGGCAAGACAAGCGAAAGCAGCCGGTCAGTCCTTTGCCCGGTTTCCGAAGCACATCTTCAGGAAGGACATGCTCGCCGCCACACAGGGCCCGATTCCGAATGCAAAGAGCAGCGTTCCGGCGCCGACCACGCCGCCAAGCAACCATCCGATGATCACCACGCTCACCTCGATGGCGCCGCGCACATGGGCGATGGGAAAACCGGTCACCCGCTGCAGGCCGGTCATCAGCCCGTCGCGCGGCCCGGGACCCAGATTGGCGATCAGATAGATTCCGCCGCCGATGCCGGTGACGACGACCCCGGCGGCCGCCTCGGCTAGGCGCAGTCCAAGCGAGTCGAAACGGGGCAGGAAGGGAAGCGCAACGTCAAGCACCACGGATATGATGATGATATTGAGGATCGTTCCCATGCCGGGTTTCTGCCGGAGCGGGATCCACAGCAGCAGTACCAGCGCGCTGATGACAAAGGTTGCAAAGCCGATGCTCCATCCGGTGTGAAGCGAGACACCCTGTGCGAACACCGTCCAGGGACTGACGCCGGCACCCGACGCGATCAGCAGCGCCTCGCCAAGGCCGAAGATGACAAGGCCGATGACCAGCAGCGCCACCGACACCAAGGGCGGGCGAAAGGTCAGGGGTTCCGATGCGCTCCAGAAGAGGGTTGGAACGGTTTTGATCTTCAGAAAACGCACGGTTGGTCCTATCTGGCTGTAATCTGGCAGATGCGCCGGTCCTGCAGCCGACGTGCGGATTTTATTTGGAGATTGCCTCTCCGGTCGGTTTCGGCAAGTATTTCACACAGTTTACATGGCGCCGCAACCATATGGATCGTATCAGACCATCCTGTTCATTCGGCTACGGGTCTGGAACAGGGTTTGCGCAGCCTGATTGATGCCTTTTGATTGAACGGGGTTGGACATGATTGAGAAGGGCGACATTTACATCTGGAGCCCGGATGAAATCGTCTATTCTGCCGGCGACATCTCCAAGGAGGCCTATCTGGTGATGGAAGGTGCCGTCAGGATCTTTTCGGTCGACAACCTTCTGCTGAACAGGCTCGGGCCCGACGAGCTGTTTGGCGAGACCTCGCTGATTCTTGACGAGTGCCGGTCGCTGAATGCGGTCGCCGGCTCGTCCGGCCTGACCGCCCGCAAGGTGCTCAAAACCTATATCGGCAACATGCTGAACGCCGATCCTGTGCTTGTTGCCTTTCTTCGCAAGACCCAGCACTGTCTGATCGATTCCAACCGGCAAAGCATGGAGCTGGCCAACGAGCTGGACAAGGTGGTCGGCCAGCTGGAGCGTCATTTCGCGGCGCTGGACACGGTGGCGTCGGACCAGGACGATATTCTTGAACGCATGCTCGAGGTGAAACGCAAGGTCGACCGGTTCAAGCAGGGTGCCAGCTCGGGAGTGGCGACCGAGGAGTGACCCGTCTGCCGATCAGTCCTGAAAGCCGCTCCGTCCGGCATAGTTCCAGAGCCTTGCCTTTATCCGCCTGCTGGTGTGCGACGTGAGTATCCGCGCGCTTTTCCTCGCCATTGCCGCATCGCTGTTCTTTGCCGGCAGTACCTTCACATCCAAACTGCTTGGCAGCGGTTATTTCGGGGATCCCGTCCATCCGCTGCAGATCACGCACAGCCGGTTCGCCTTCGGGCTGATGACGGCGCTGGTACTGTTTTTGGTGATGCGCCGGCGGCTGACCAAGATAGTTGCCAACCTGCATCTTCATGCGCTGCGCTCGACGCTTGGCTGGATCGGTGTCGGGATCATGTTTGCCGGGGTCATCTATATCCCGGCCTCGGATGCGGTGGCGCTGACCTTTCTCAATCCGATTTTTGCGATGATCTTTGCCACGTTCCTGCTGAAAGAACGTGTCGGCCGGCATCGCTGGAGCGCGGCGGCGCTGTCATTTGTAGGCACGCTTCTTCTGGTGCGTCCGGAGGGCGGTGTTCACCCAATGGCGCTGGCCTGCATCCTTGCGGCGATGATTTTTGGCATGGAGATTGTCATCATCAAGATCCTGTCGTCACGCGAGGATGTGTTTCAGATTCTGGTCCTGAACAACTCGATCGCAGTGGTGGTCGCCAGCCTGCCGCTGTTCTGGGTGTTCACCATGCCGACCACGGCGCAATGGATGGGCCTGATGGCAGTGGGTGTGGTCATGGTGACTGGCCAGACATTGTTCCTCTATGCCATGCGGGCAGGCGAGGCGAGCCTGATCGCTCCCTTCATCTATGCGACGGTGGTATTTGTCGTTCTGCTGGACCTGATCGTTCTGGGTGTGGTGCCTGACGCGGTATCACTGGCCGGCGCCGGCATCATTCTGTCATGCGGCGTCTATATAGGATACCGAGAACACCGGCAGCTTCGTCAATTGGCGCGGGATAAAGTGGCATAAGGATTGCGGTAATCGACACTGTTGCCAGTTTTGGACTACCAGTGATCCAGATTTCCCAGGTGAAGACGTCTTCTGGTTACATTTGTTTTTGCCATCATCAAGGCTTCATCCCTAGTGGATCGGACGTTGGCCATTAAAATTGTAAAACTACTGTACTGCGACGACTTTGGCTTGTGTCAGCTCGCCACCTTGTTGAAGTTTCGAATGGTGGTTAGTGTTTGTCACTACATGCGTTATTCAAGGAAAGGACATTCCTATGCCAGCACTTCGTGACGATATTGATCCGGACGGCTTGCTTGAATATTCGGTGGTGTTTTCGGACCGCTCGCTGAACTCCATGTCCGACGCCTTTGGCGAGGTGATGCGTGATATTTCAAGGATCATGCGCAATGCCTATGGCGCGGCGTCGGTAGCTGTTGTTCCCGGAGGCGGAACATATGGCATGGAGGCGATTGCTCGCCAGTTTGCTAATGACGCACGCGTGCTGGTGATTCGCAATGGCTGGTTCAGCTATCGCTGGAGCCAGATCATGGAGGCCGGTAAGCTGGCAAGCCACACCACCGTCCTTGCCGCAAGCCAGTCCGACGACAGCACCGACGCGCCATTCGCGCCTTGTCCGCTGGAGGATATCCTGGAGCGCATCCGCGCCGAGAAGCCCGATGTTGTCTTCTGCCCGCATGTCGAGACGTCTGCCGGGATGATGATGCCGGATAATTTCATCCGCGCCGTGACCGGCTGTGTTCATGAGCATGGTGGGATATTCGTTCTGGACTGTGTCGCCAGCGGCACGGTCTTCGTTAATCTGGAAGAAACAGGTGTTGATGTGCTGCTGACAGCGCCGCAGAAGGGGTGGAGCGCATCGCCTTGTGCAGCGCTGGTGATGATGTCGCCGCATGGTCGTGCGCGTCTCGACGAGACGACCAGCTCCAGCTTTGCCAATGATCTGAAGAAATGGACCCAGATCATGGAAACCTATGAAGGCGGGGCGCATGCCTATCACGCTACCATGCCGACCGACGCGCTGCGCCATTTCCGCGACGCTCTAATCGAGGCCGAGGAGTTCGGGCTCGAGGCGCTGAAGCAGGCGCAGATCAGGCTTGGCGAAGAAGTGCGCGGTCTGATGGACCGCTACAGCTACAAGTCCGTGGCAGCGGACGGCTTCAAGGCGCCGAGTGTCGTTGTTTGTTTCGCACCAAGTGCCGAGATAAAGTCAGGCAAGGCCTTTGCCGAGCAGGGGTTGCAGATCGCCGCCGGTGTGCCGCTGGAATGTGGCGAGCGCGAGGATTACGCCAGCTTCCGCATCGGGCTGTTTGGCCTCGACAAGCTGATGAATATCGACCGCACGGTAACTAACCTTGAAATGGCGCTGGAAAAAATACGCGGACAGAACGCACCCGCCTGACCATCCAGCAAAGCCTGAAAATAGAAACGGCCGCCTCTTGGGCGGCCGTTTTTGTTTTGGCCTTGTCGCCAGGCTGGTGAAGCAAATCGCTATCCGTCCAGCAGCTGCGGAACGATTGTGACGATCTCCGGGAAGAACCAGAGGATAAGTAGCCCGACGATTTGGATGATTACAAATGGGATCACGCCGCGATAGATGTCGGTCGTCAGCACGGATTTTGGTGCCACGCCCCTGAGATAGAAAAGGGCAAACCCGAAGGGCGGTGTCAGGAACGACGTCTGCAGGTTGATGGCTATCATGATCGTGACCCATGCTGGGTCGAATGTACCGCCATAAATGACGGGACCTACAATCGGCACGACAATGTAGATGATCTCGAGAAAGTCGAGAACAAACCCGAGCAGGAACAGCAGCACCATTACGATCAAGAAGATGGTTACCTCATTGTCGAAGCTGCGGAGATATTGCTGGATATAGTGCTCACCGCCAAAGGAGATAACCACCAGGTTCAGGACTTGCGATCCGATCAAGATGGTGAAGACCATCGACGTGACCTTCGATGTCTCGCGCACCACTGGCGCAAGAACACTGCTGCTGTGCAGGATGAAGCAGGCATATAGCAGGCCGAAGAGTGCGTAGAGATAGGCGCCATAGGCAAATAGGAAGGCGATCCAGCGTTCTGCATCGACACCTTCAACATTCATCCGGAGATCAAAATTGACCCCCATCAGAATACAGATCACTACGGCATAGGAGGCCTGCAGTATCAGCTTGGTCGATTTCTGTTCGTCATTCAGCTTGCGGAAGGCGGCCAGCATCAGCGCACCCGATGCACCGAGGCCGGCGGCCGGTGTCGGGTTTGTGATGCCGCCGAGGATCGAGCCCAGCACAGCCACGATGAGGACCAGCGGCGGGAACACCACGCGCAGAAGTTCGATCCGCGTCAGGGCGACAATTGCCGGCTTGATGCCCCAATAGACCATAGCCCACGGGATAAGCATGTAGATGATCGTCGTGCCTGGTGTTGTTAGCGGCGTAACAAATATGATATCCGCAACCAGTGACAGCAGCACGCCAGCGGAGCCAACCGCCATGTGCCGCTGGCTGAGGCCGATGTCGGAGCCTCGCGCAAAGGAGATCAGCATCGCCACTACGAGAGCGAAACCCCCGATGCCAAAACCGATTGGGGCGGCGGCGGCCATCTTCTCGTCTAGGGCGGCCGCTATTTCCTCTTCGGTTAGCTTTTGGCTTGCCTCGACCCCGCCCTGCGCGGCGATCGCCTCGGCCTCGGAAATTGCTTGATCCCAAGCATCTTGCCCATGAAGTGCGATCATCGACGCCTGACATTGCTCGCTCACATTTGTGCGAAGTGATGCGGTAATGCCAATATCGGAATAGCTGTCGACTGTGACGTCCTGTGAGCCAATCACATTGACCTGCTGCATCATTAGGAAGGAGCCGGCCAGAATCGCCGGCACACAGGCTACAAAAATCAGCACATTACGCCGGTTGGTTCTGCTGTCAGCAACTGCACCTGATGGTACCGCTGGCGCGCTGCTAGGCCGCACTAAAGCATAGCCGAAGGCGTAGAGCGCATAGAGAAGAGCCAGCATGATCCCAGGCAACAAGGCCGCCTGGAACAGTGTTCCGACCGAAATCACAGCGGGCTCGCCGAGATAGGTTAGGGCATCACTACAGCCTACCGAGCGTGCCCGCTCTTCCTGTGCAGTGGAATAGATTTCACCGGCGAGAGTGCCTAAAATGATGATCACGATGGACGGTGGAATGATCTGTCCCAGCGTGCCAGACGCTGATATGACGCCTGTGGCCAGCTGCGGCGAGTAGTTGTTTCTCAGCATTGTTGGCAATGAGAGAAGTCCCATCGTGACAACCGTCGCGCCAACGATGCCGGTCGATGCGGCAAGGAATGCGCCAACCACAACAACCGAGACAGCCAGGCCGCCTGGCAGGCCGCCGAAAACCCTCGCCATTGATGTCAGCAGGTCGTTTGCGATGTTCGACTTTTCCAGCGTGATGCCCATCAGGACAAACATTAGAATGGCGAGAAGTGTCTCGATCGACTGGCCAGCGATTACTCGTTCATTCACCCGGTTAACAACAAAAGACAGCGTCCTGTTAACCGCCTTTTCCCAGCCGCCAGGGAAGACCGGTTCGGTAACCCGAGGTAGGTCCGGGTAACTGAATTTTGATATATCCAGTCTTGCTACCCCCTGTTTTAGCAACTCCTTATATTCTGGCGATGACACATCGACGAGCGAGTGCACAAGCAGGCCGGCAGAGTCGAGAAGCGCGACCAGAACGAAGGACACCACTCCGGCGCCACCGATGGCAAACGCCACAGGAAAGCCCGACAGGATTGCAGCGAAGAGAATTATGAAGGTGAGGATGAGCGCCAGCAGGACGCCGTCAATACCAAACATTTGCTAGCGCCTCACTTGGTCTGGTGTGTTTGTAGCCGCGGTCGGTGCTGCGTCCTTGCCGTCAAGATCAAGAAACTTACCTTCACTCTTTTCGCCTTCACGATATTCGGCAAGCGAGCGGCAGAAGAAGGATACCGCCTGCAGGAAAATGAAGGCGACCATAATAACCATTAGAACTTTGAACAGGAAATAGGCAGAGAACCCGTTGGCTGAGAAGCCGATGGTCTCGACATTCCATTTAACCACCCGCGCCTTGCGCAGCATCAGCTCGATCTTGTCGGAGGCAGAAACCTTTGGGGTAATCAAATGCCGCCACATGAAGAACCAGCTGTAGAGCCACATCAGTGCTGCCATTGGGATCATAAAGAAGACAGCGCCACACATATCAATGATCTTTTTAGTGCGGAAGGAGGCTGGGGCATAGAAAAGATCGACCCTTACGTGCCCCTGCTGGATGAAGGTGTAGGAAATGCATAGGCAGATTATAGCCGCGTTGTAGAGCTTCAGCTCCTCAGCAAACCAGCTGACGCCGTACTCGATGGGGATGCCAAAACCAATGACAATGTCTGGCCGCGCAAAGATCCGCTGCAGGAAGACGATTACAACCTGCTGTATCACCATAAGGAGGCCGGCCCAGGCAACAAGTCTTCCTACCGTGTTGGAAATGCCTTCGGTCGCGCGAACAAAGCCCCACATGAACCGCATGTTCAGAAGGCCCGCAATGACGACGATTATGAAGCAGAGAAGGAAGGCGAAGAACAGCTCGGTTGAACCACCATAATAAATAAAGCGCATTAGCGCTTTCTTGTCGGACCAGTCGAGCCAGAGCTGCGGATTAGAAATGGCGGTGAAAATATTTACCGCGGAATAGAAGATGCCCTGAACAAACCAGAGGATGCCGGCCATAATGCCGCTACTGCTTGCGGTATCCATACTATGATCCTGGGAATTGAGAAAGAGATCAAAAAGTAAGAGTAGAAGCGCCGGTTGGCGCTTCCACCCTTATTGCTTGGTGATTTGTTAGACGCCGAGCACGCGGGAACGCTGACGTACGAAGGTACGGTCGGCCATGTCGAGCCACTTGGTGCTCTGGCCAACGCTTGCGTTATAGCTTGCGCGGATCTCCGCATAGAGCGAGTCATCCATGAACGCATCCATTGCCTTTGCAGAGGCTTCACCGAAAAGATCCCAAACATCGTCAGGGAATTCCATTGGCTTTACGCCCTGTGCAATGATGCGCTCAAGAGCAGCCGCATTGTTTGCGGTTGCGCCCGTGGACTCATGCATGGTCGCGGCAGCGGCAGCGTTGAACATAATGCTCTGCTGTGCCGGCGTAAGGCTATCGTAGACCTCACGGTTGAGTGACGCGGTCAGGATCGAGCCCGGCTCGTGGAAACCACCTGTATAATAGAACTTACAGATTTCCTGGAAGCCCAGCTTTTCGTCGGCATATGGGCCGATCCACTCAGCGCCGTCAATTGCGCCAGACGCAAGCGCCTGGTAGATCTCGCCGCCTGGAAGCGCCTGTACCGATGCACCGGTCAGCTCAAGTGCCCGACCGCCGATACCAGGCATGCGGAACTTCAAGCCGCTGAAATCATCAGCCGAGTTGATCTCTTTGTTGAACCAGCCGCCGGGCTGCATGTTTGTGCTTCCACAGGCGAAAGACTTCAGGTTGAAGATTTGACCAAGCTGGTCGTGGAGATCGTGTCCACCGCCGTGGTAGTACCAAGCCATGAATTCTTCAGTAGTCGCGCCAAACGGCACGGATGTGAAGTAATACAGGCCCGGATGCTGTCCACCGAAATAATAGTCGGCGGAGTGGTAGATGTCAGCCTGTCCAGACGACACAGCGTCAAACACCTCGAACGCACCGACGAGTTCGCCGGCTGCTTTCTTTTCGATGGTGATCTGACCGTCGGTCATCTCGGTTACAGCGTTTGCAAAATAGACAGCAGCGCTATCAAAAACCGCAAAGCCGTGAGGCACAGATGTAACCATGGTCAGGGTCCGCTTGCCCTGAGCGATGGCCGGGGCAGAGAGCGCGGTAGTGCTGGCAACGGCCGCGCCGACGCCTGCCTTTGAGATAAAGGATCTGCGATCCATGGGAGTTCCTCCAAATGTGGTCTATAAATGAGCCAAAGCTCGATGGGGTACCCTATTCAATCTGGTTATACAAATCCTGTAACAAAATTGAAAAACAGTTATTTCGTTCTGTTACAAATCGCGTTTTGCTAAATATCAGTTATCTTGCAAGGCCTTTGGGCTAAGAAAATTTCGTGATTATCAAAATTGACGCGCCTATGGCCGCAATGTCTGCCAGATTAAAAAATTACCAAAAATCAGGCCTCTATCCTGAGCTTTCCTTGCATTGGCCGTTATACTGGCGGTTGCGTTTACACATATGGCTACATGCCGGGCAAGCGCACATGCCTCACCTTCATGGGTGAGGGCCTGGCATCCACAGGCATGTGTTTGCGCGTCTGCGTGCTGTCCAAATTTTGGTAAAGCTGACGTCACCGGCGGCCATAAATCCCGGTCTGTTAACATTTCTCACGATTCGATCGAAATCACCCCCCGCTGAGAGCGTTCAAGATTGGACAGTGCGAGCGATGGTCGCCGTCGCAGGAGGCGGCGAGGGTTGATAACTCGTCCTTCAGCGACTGCAGTTCTTCCAGACGCGCGTCGATCTCGCCGATCTTTTTCACGGTCAGCGCCTTGACCTCGCGGCTCGGCCTGTTGCGGTCCTCATACAGGCTCAGCAGCTCTCGGCATTCCTCGACGGAAAAATTGAAACGCCGCGCCTTGCCGACAAACTGCAGTTTCGCAACGTCATCCTCGTCATAGACCCTATATCCAGTGTTCACATCCTGCCGCGGCGTCACCATGCCGATATTGGCGTAATAGCGAACCGTCTTCACTGTCAGTCCGGCGCGCCGCGCCGCTTCACCGATCTGCATGGCTGCCTCCCTCGGCATTCGTATTCGGGCTTTACCTTCCCCTTGGGGGAAGGCTTATGCATATCATATATTTCAACAGAAAGCACAGTCGGAGCGCAAACGTGGCACATACAATTGCCCAGACATTGGCAGACACATTCGGTATTAGCTGGCGGTGCCGCCATACATGGCGGCGGGCGAGCTACAATACGTCATGGTGCCTTCTTGGCTGTGCCATCGGCGATCTCGGCACTATCCTGTTCTTTCAGGTGACGGGCATACCCTGGCCGGTCTGGGCGATCATGAGCCTTGCGATCCTGAACGGGCTGCTGACCTCCATCGCGCTGGAGACGGTGATTCTCTCGCGGCAGATGCCGCTGCGCCTCGCGCTGAAGACGGCGCTCGGCATGTCGCTGATCTCGATGATCGGCATGGAGGCGGCGATGAACGTCACAGATTTGCTGCTGACCGGCGGCGCGATACTGACTTGGTGGGTGGTGCCGATCATGCTGGCGGCGGGCTTTGTCGCGCCGCTTCCCTATAATTACTGGCGTCTGAAGGCGCTGGGGAAGGCGTGTCACTGATGGCGGCGCTGCGATCTGTCATGGGCGGCATGGCCGTTGCCCTTCTCGCTATTTCGCTACAGGTGTTGCCGGCGGCCGCGCATTCGCCGCTGATCTCGTCCAGCCCGGCTGACGGTGATGTCCTTGCCGCCGCGCCGCAGGCGATCAAGATGAAATTCCGCAGCACGGCCCGGCTTGTCAGGTTGGCTCTGACAGGTGCTCAGTCTGGCGAGGTGACACTGTCAGAGGAACATCTGATGGTCGAAAAACACCGTCACACAGTCGCGCTTCCCGCCATCGCGGCGGATGAATACGAAGTCCGCTGGCGCGCGCTGAGCGCGGACGGTCATCTCGTCAAAGGCAGCTTTTCGTTCACTGTCGGCAGTGAATAACGAGGCTGAGATGTCTGATATATGGATTATTTTAACGCCGCTCCTGCGGTTTGCCTTCTATCCGGCGCTTCTGCTTGCCATCGGCGGTGTGATTTTTTCTAGTGTCATGGCGCGGCATCTTGGCCTGGCTATCAAAGCATATACGGGCCGAGTAACAATGCTGGCGGCATTCGCAGGTCTATGCATCGCTGGGCTGCAGATACCAGCTGCGGCCGGCAACATGGCCGGCGACCTTGCCGGCATGGGGGACCCGCTGCTGATCGCTCTCGTACTGGAAACACCGGCCGGGGCCGCTGCTGTGATGGCGGCTGCCGGTTTCCTGCTGATCTTGGTTGTCGAACTGGCTGTGAAAGACCCGTCCCATCCGCTCAGGATCACCGGTCCGGGCATCGTGATCCTCTCGATGCTGCTTGCCGGCCATGTGACGACGGGCGGACTGCAGGCCGGAATCCTGCTGGCGGTTCATCTTGCCGGGCTGGGTTTCTGGCTTGGGGCGCTACTGCCGCTACGTGCGATGTGCCGCGATCCGCAAAGGTTTGGCGGGCAGGCGGCGCTGGCCGATCTCGCCGATGTGTTCGGCAGACGGGCGATCTGGATTGTGCCGGTTCTGCTGATTGCTGGCACCCTCTATGCGGTGATGCTGGTCGGGTCTTTCGCTGCGCTGGCGACGACGCCCTACGGGCAGGTGGTGATGGTGAAGGTCGGACTTGTCAGCGGCTTGCTGGGCCTTGCTGCACTGAACAAGTTTCTTCTCGTGCCCGCGTTGCGGAGTGGTGAGGCGGCGGCTCCCTCGCGGCTTCGCCGCTCCATTGACTGGGAGCTTGCGGGCGTGGCTGCGGTCCTTCTGGCCACAAGCCTGATGACAACATCCCTTTTACTGCCAGATGGCATGACCATGGGAGGCATGTAATGCGACGTCGTGACTTTCTTAAAACCGGCGCGGCTGCGCTTGCAGTAACACCCCTGCCGGCGCTTGGCGATGCTGTGCGTCGATACCGGATCGAGGCTGAGCCCGCCAGCGTAAGGCTAGGGGAAGAGGGCGCTGCCAAAACTGATCTGTGGCTTTATAACGGCACCTCGCCCGGGCCTGGTATCACCGCGCTTCGTGGAGAGACTTTGGAGGTTGAATTCACCAACAGGCTGGAAGTGCCGACAACCATGCACTGGCACGGCATCCGCAACCTGAATGAGATGGACGGTGTGCCTGATCTGACCCAGGCCGCGATCGAGCCTGGTGAGAGCTTTACCTACAGGTTTCCGCTGAAGGATGCAGGAACATTCTGGTACCACGCCCACAGCAAGGGCTGGGAGCAACTGGCACGCGGACTTTACGGGCCGCTTGTCGTCGCCGAAACCGAATTGCCGGACCCGGCGCGCGATGTGACGCTAGTGGCGGATGACTGGCGGCTGACCGAAGATTATCAGCTTCATGAGGACAGTTTCGGATCGCTGATGGACTGGTCGCATCAGGGGCGTCTCGGAAACTGGCTGACCTTGAACGGGAAGACGGATCCCGTCGTCAGCGTGGCGTCGGGGACTTTACGGCTTCGACTGGTCAACGCCGCAAACGCGCGGGTGCTTGCCTTCCGTCTCGGCGCTGACATGCCGATGCGGGTGGTGGCGCTTGATGGCGCACCGTGCGATCCGTTTGATCTACAGACAATCAGGCTGGCACCGGCGCAGCGCGCCGACCTCATTGTTGAGATGCCTGCCGGAGAGCTTAGCCTTGAGGAAGTAAGCACCGGAGAGCCCATCGGCGCGGCAATGCTGCAGGCAAACGAGCCAGCGTCAGGCTCAGTATCACAGCCAGCATTAAAGACCTGGTTTGACCGGCCCGATCTGTCTGGCGCACGGGTCATCGATGTTCATATGCAAGGCGGCGCCATGGGCAATCTGGCATCGGCCGAATTCGAGGGCGAGGTGCTGGCGTTGCGCGATCTTGCGCAGGAACATTCCAAACTATGGGCCTTCAACGGGATTGTCGGCGGATATCATCACCAGCTTGCGGATCTGGACCTTGGCGAGGTTACTGTGCTGAGGGTCTGGAATGACACGCGGTGGGAGCATGGCATGCATCTCCACGGTCATCATTTCTGGGTGGATTCGAAGGAGTTTGGCGAAAACACCCGTCCGGTGCTTCGAGATACTTACCTGATGGCCCCGGGCGAGCGCGCCGATCTTGTGTTTGTTGCCGACAATCCCGGGATGTGGCTGTTTCATTGCCATATGATGGAGCATCACGCCGCGGGAATGGGCGCGGTGATCTCGATCACATAGATTTAGCGGGGCAGGGCAGCCAGCGGCGTGAAGCTCAGAAAAGCTGCTGGCGCTCTTCCTTGTTACAGGCATAGCCTTCGACGACGAGTGTCGAGCGTTTGTGGGTTGTCTGCAAATATCCCTCGGAAATGGTATCGCCTCTGGCATGCTTGTCTTTGTGTGTCAGCATGCGTTATCCCTGAGTTATGTCGGGTTTTGTTGAAAAGACTGTTGCCGAACAGGGCTTCGCATCGAGCTGGGATCTCCATGTCGGCGCCGATCTCCTTGCCGCCGTAAAGCAGAGGCATCGCAGGATGCTGTTTGCTAGCCTTGCCACTGGCATTTCGATTGGGTTGGTCATGGTCCCTGCGTTTCTGAAGGGCATCGTTCCGGAAGATAGCATCTTTGCCCAACCGCTTTATGTCGCGTTGGTAATCGCGCTCGCCACTGTTGCCGCCATCACTGGTTGGATAACTTTGCGGCGCCCGGGCGCAGAGCTAGAAGAACGGGTTTGGGAGGCTGTGGAGGCGCATTTTGCTTCGCTGTTCAGCCGTGATGATAATCACGCTTTTGCGGAAGTGATTATTCAGGACCTTGCTACTGACGGTGTTCTCGATGCTGGCACCCATAAGATAAACAGCCATCATGCGGGCAGCTACCGTGGATGTCGCATCAGGCTGTTTGGCGCCCGCGTCTGCAAACCTGTAGTGGGGCGCCGGACCGTCAACTGCAGCGATCTCGTGGTGGCCCGCATCAGCCTGCCGAAGGGCGTTGCTGGCGCGATTAGCATTGACACTGACAAAAGCCGCATTCTGGAAGGCCAGTCTTTTCAGGTCGATCATGACCAGTTCCATCATATTTTTGGCGTCAGCTGTACAGACAGGATGGCAGCCAAGTCTTTGCTGACATATCAGATGGCAGAGAGCCTTCTTCTGGTTCAGCAACGGATTACCAACCCTTTGAACAAGGATTCCCTGAGCGGTGTTCGCGTAGCAATGCGGGTAGCAGATGGCAGCCTTGTACTGCTGGTTGAAGAACAGGCGGCCGAGGCCGGGGCGACCCTGCATGGCGCTGCCGCGCTGGAGAAAATGGCACGTAGCCTTGTGATGCGCTTTGCGACGGTGCCCGGCATTGTCGATGAGCTTCATGGCGATGGTGATAATCCGGCGGCCTTCGCGCCATTGCTCCTATCTGGCCGCGACGCCCCGCGGATTTCACTCTAGCAGGTTCCGCAACATCATTTTGAGCTGGTGGCCGCATGCTGCTGAGACTAAAAGGAAGGCGCCTCCGGCGACGGAGCAAAGGCCCTCTGAATTTGGTCCGAGGACAAGATGAAGCTCTCAGATTTCAGCGTTCTGACATTCGACTGTTACGGCACTCTTATCGACTGGGAGAGCGGCATGGTTGAGGGGCTGCGTCCGCTTACAGACCGGATTGCGGCGCGCAACGGCAGCGCGCCGGAACGCAACGCCATCCTCGAGGCGCATGCCCGCCACGAATCGTCACAGCAGCTCCGCACGCCGTCGAAGCGCTACAGCGACCTTCTTGCCTGCGTCTATCGCCGCATTGCCGAAGAGTGGAACATATCGGTCAGCTGGGACGAGGCGATGACTTACGGCATGTCAGTCGAGCATTGGCCGGCTTTCCCGGATTCAGCCGAGGCGCTGGCCTATCTGAAAGAGCATTATCAGCTTGTCATTATCTCGAACGTCGACAATGCCAGCTTTGCCCACAGCCATGCCAAACTAGGTGTCGCGTTTGACGGTATCTACACGGCCGAGGATGTCGGCAGTTACAAGCCCGCCGCCGCCAATTTCGACTATATGCTGGAAAAGCTGGCTACGCGCGGGATCAGCAGCGGCGATATCCTGCACACCGCCGAGAGCATGTTCCACGACCATGCCCCTGCCAACCGGCACGGTCTGAAGAATTGCTGGATCTACAGGCGGCATGCCGATGAAGGGTTCGGCGCCACCATGCATCCCGGTGACATGCCGCATTATGATTTCCGCTTCACCAGCATGGCCGACATGGTCGAGGCGCACCGCGCCGAACTGGCAGGCTAGCCGGCACGGCGCGGGCCTGTTCCTTTAAAGGCCGTTCAGGACCCTGATATCGCGGTCGGCGGCATCGCCGAGTGTCGCCAGCGCATCCTTGTAGGAATCGCTGTTATAGGCGTCGATGGCGGCTGCCGCGCTGGGAAATTCAATTAGCACGGTGCGCGTGGCATCGTCACCTTCCAGCATCGCTTCTGGCATGCCGCGCGACAGGAAAGTGCCGCCATGTTCGGCAATCGCCACGGTCGCCTTCTTGGCATATTCCGCCAGCTGGTCCTGATCGTGGATCGCGCGATAGATCGCCAGCCAGTAACCCTTGCTCATCTCTTTGTCCTCCAGAAACGATGTGGTTCCCAACGCTCTTACATGCGCCGGCCGGCGTCAACCCGGCTCAGCGCTGGCGGAACGCATTTGACGTGCGGCGACGGTTCAACACCGACTCGCGCCAGAAGACGACAAGGCCGCTGGCGAGGATTAGCCCGGTGCCAGTCCATGCCACGTAATCCGGCCAGCTGCCGAAAATGGTGAAGCCCCAGACAATCGACATGACCAGCGCCGTATATTCAAACGGCGCGATCACCGCGGCCTCGCAAACACGGTAGGCCTGGCTGACGCAGTAACCGCCGATTGCGCTGCTGAGCCCGATGATCAGCAGCACCGGATAATCGGATGGCGGCGGCATGACCCACGCCCTGAGAAGAAAATCCAGGGACCGTCCGTCGCCCGGCGCGAACCGGCCGTCGCCGAAGGCCAGGCCCATGAACAGCCCGACCACAAGGAACACGGCCTGGATATAGACCGACAGCGTGCTGGCGGATTCGGTGCCGCCCATGCGCCGCGACAGCATGTGGATGCCGGCATAGCAGACCGCCGCCAGCAGCGGCAGGATCGCCACCGGCTGGAAGCTGGCCGAAGTTGGGCGCAGCATGATCACCGCACCGATCAGGCCGATGGCGGTCGCCGACCAGCGGAATTTTCCGACTTTCTCGCCAAGGAAGATTACCGAGAACATGGTGATGACGACGGGGGCGATGAAGAACAGCGCCGTCGCATCCGACAGCGGCATGACCGCAAGGCCGAGGAAGAAGAAGGAGTTGGCGCCGACAACCAGAAGGCCGCGCAGAAGATGGAGCGGCAGCTTGGCCGTCCGCAGCTGGCGGTAGCCGCCTTCCATCGGCACCAGTATGGCGAGGCTGATGATCAGCGATATGCCGGCCCGGAAGGTCACGACCTCGTGAAGCGGATAGCCGCCGCTGATGAACTTGATGCTGGCGTCGTTGATCGAGAACGAGATTGAGGCAATGATCGCGCAGATGATGCCGAGCCGTGTTTGCGAGCTGTCCGCCACCTGAATGTCCCTGATGCGCAGCAGAAAATTTCCGGCAGAAGATGCGCCCTTCGGCCGGGCAGGACAAGATGAATGATGGGCGGCGCATTTATTTCTTGCGGTTGTGGCGGCCGAGGGCTGGGGCTATCGTCAGACCGCCGCCATCGCATATGAAAGGACCGGACGATGATCCTCTATTCCGCCCCCGCCTCGCCATTCGGCCGCAAGGTCAAGCTCGCCGCCCACTGCCTTGGGATGGCGGACCGGATCACCGTGCGCCTGACGAACACAGGCGACCCCGATGACGAGATCCGCACGGTCAACCCGCTTGGCAAGATTCCGGCGCTGGTGACCGAAGGGCATACCCTTTATGACAGTCGTGTGATCGTCGAATATCTGGATTCGCTAGCCGGTGGCGGCAAGCTGTTGCCGGCGTCGGGAGACGCGCGGTTCGAGGTGCTGACCCGCGCGGCCAAGATGGACGGCATCATGGATGCGGCGCTTCTCGTGGTCTATGAGGCGCGCTTCCGGCCGGAAGGCATGCAGGTGGAGAGTGTTCTCAAGACACAGCGCGACAGGATCATTCGCGGTCTCGCCAGCATCGGTGACGATGCCTATGCAAACGGCGCGATGCCCGACCTTGGCGAGATCGGCCTGGCATGTCTTCTCGACTATCTCGATTTCCGCAAGCAGGTCGACTGGCGCGATCATGCCCCGCAGCTGTCGTCCTGGCTGCAGGATTTCGGTGCCGCCGTGCCGGGCTATGAGGATACGCTGCCGGCAGACTGACTGCTGGCTGACTGCTTGCTGGTCGCCGACCACCTGTCAGGGAAGCTGGAAGATCAGATACAGCGTGACCGGCACGGTGACGCTGGCGATGATGGTGGTGATAAAGACGGCCGAGGCGGTGCGTCCGGCATAGCCGCCATAATGGTCCGACATCACAAACGCGTTCGCCGCAATCGGCAGGCAGGCCGTCAGGATGGCAGCCTTGACCCAGAGCGGGTCGACGCCCGGCAGAAGCAGGAAAAACGCCGCCACCAGAACCGGATGGATGATCAGCCGCGCGATCGTGATCGCCGTCAGCTCGCCAAAGGCGCGGCGGATCGGCTGGCCATAGACCGTGGCTCCCAGCGCGAAGAGGGCCACAGGCGCCGCCGAGTTCGACAGCATGTTCAACAGCGTGTCGAGCACGGGCGGCAGGGACAGTCCGCTGGCCGAAAAGGCAAAGCCTGCCACCGCCGAGATCAGCAGGGGATTGCGGCTGACCGTCTTCAGCGCGCTGACGATCGTCGTGCCAAGCGAGCCGCCGTCCGCCGCCACGAAATAGCCTGTGAGGACCAGCAGCACCATGGTGTCGAGTGCCAGGATCAGCGCCAGCGGAAGCGCCGCCGCGTCGCCAAAGGCCATGATCGCCAGCGGCACGCCGATATAGCCATAGTTCGGATAGGCCGCGTTCAGTCCGAAGATGCCGCTTTCGAGACGGGTCAGGCCAAAGGCCGGACGCGCCAGAAAGGCGGTGCCGACAAACACAAGCGCCGTCGCCAGCTCATACCGCCAGACAAATCCCCAGTTGAGGATTTCCATGGCGTTGCCGGCGCCGATCTTGACGAAAACCATCACCGGCATGGCGACGAAAAAGGCGAAGCGCGACAGGGTGCGCGCGTCGTCCGGTCCGACGAAACCCACCCGCCGGCAGATCATTCCAAGGAAGATCAGGGCGAAAAAGGGAATGGTCAGGGACAGGACGGCAGACATACGGAACCCGTATTTGACAGAAATGCCCGGTGAATGCGGGACAGGTCTGGATTACAGGGAATGGGTCACGGCTTCAAGCACGCAGATGGGGTATCAGGCTGCGACCGCGGCAAGCCTCTCGATGGCCATGCGCCCGGAAAGCCAGGCATCTTCGACGCGGGCACCGGCAAGCCAGTCACCGGCAAGCGCGATCCGGCCGCTGGCGCTGATCCGCGGGGCGTCGGCATCGGCGGCTGTGATCACCCGTGCATAGCGCCAGCGATGCGCCGCCATGTAGCGCGGCCGCCCGAGTGCCGTTCCGCTGGCCACCTGCCATGCTGCCAGCATCGCCTCTGCCACCGGTGCCTGGTCCTGCTCCAGATGCTCTTCGCTCCAGTCAGGGGCGGCCTGAACGGTCAGGGCGGCGCCGTCCTGTGCGGCGGCGCCGGGCCTGTGCGCTTCCCACACGCCCCAGCCGACCGGGCCGCTTTTCTCGTGAATTGGCGCGGCATGTTCCGGCAGCTCATCCGCATCGAATCCGAACATTGCGGTCCAGCACGGGGCATAGGTGGCGCTGGCGGCAGTTGTGGCAAGCTCCGGGGCGGCATCGGCCAGAAGGCGCCGCGCCTGCGGGGCCGGCGCGGTGATCACGGCCTGCCGCGCGATGCTGACAAGGCTGGTATCGTCATGAAAGGCGACAAGGC
>ENA-OSEY01001110-OSEY01001110.1-marine-metagenome-genome-assembly--contig:-NODE-1110-length-19027-cov-3.221214_pt1 | contig 19027 bp, 18 predicted proteins | sample MGYA00248465_ERZ534230 | MGnify/ENA primary metagenome ERZ534230 (study PRJEB26409, sample SAMN06344110) | marine metagenome | isolation source: Sea water from surface | place: Atlantic Ocean:Southern...
ACTGTTTTGACAGTAGAGCCTATTAGATAAAAAGAAGTCTATTGATTTTAACTATGCTTCAAAATATTACTGAACAAAGCCCTGAAGATGAAATGATTGAGAAAAAATATACGGCTGAGGCCATAGGTTGAAGGATAAACTCCAAACTATTATAGACAAACACTCTTTACTTTCTGATCAGTTAGCAGATCCTGAAATCTTCAACGACCAAAAAAAGTTAACAACCACAGCAAAAGAGCATAGTGCGCTTGAGGATGTTGTAAATGTTGGTAAAGAATACTTAGCTGTGTTGCAGAATATTGAAGATGATAAGTCGATATTAAATGGAGATGATGCCGAGCTCAAAGAAATTGCTCAAGAAGAATTAATTGAACTAGAATCCCGTAAAGATAAACTTGAGAGTGATTTAAAAATTCTTTGACTACCCCGAGACCCTAATGATGACAAAAATTTAATTTTAGAAATAAGAGCAGGTACAGGTGGGGACGAAGCTGCATTGTTTGCAGCTGACTTGTTTCGAGTTTACACAAGATATGCTGAAAGAAAAAATTGGAAATATAAAGTTATGGACTCTTCTGACACAGGTATTGGTGGGATTAAAGAAGCCATCGTTTCAATACAGGGCAAAGGTGCTTTTGGGATGCTTAAATACGAAAGCGGCGTACATAGAGTACAGCGAGTCCCAAAGACAGAAACAAGTGGACGTGTACATACTTCAGCTGCAACAATTGCTGTCTTACCGGAAGCAGAAGATGTAGATATTGAAATTAATGATTCTGATTTAAAAATTGATACATATAGAGCTAGTGGGGCAGGGGGGCAACATGTTAATAAAACTGAATCCGCAATACGTATTACCCACATACCAACTGGGCTTGTAGTTACTTGCCAGGATGAATCTTCTCAACATAAAAATAGGGCAGCAGCGCTTAGGGTCCTTAAATCAAGATTATTAGCATCGGAACAAGAGAAAGTCGCAGCAGAGCGAGCTGCAGAAAGAAGGAGCTTGGTTTCCACTGGGGATAGATCTGCAAAAATAAGGACATACAATTTCCCACAAGGAAGAGTCACTGACCATAGGATTAATTTTACTTCATACAAGTTAAATGAAATTTTAGATGGTGATATCACGGAGGTAATTGAAAAGTTAAAAATCGCAGAGCAGCAAGAATTAATGGCCTCCGATATTTAATGAGAGCATTCTACTGGTTCTCACAATCTTTCATTTCATAAAATGCCAAAAGTTTGGCGAATTGTTGACCTGATTCAATGGTCAGAATCATACTTCAGAGAGAAATCTCATCAAAACCCTCGCTTAGAAATAGAATGGATGTTGTGCTCTCTACTGAATTGTGAGAGATTAGACTTATACATGAGATTTGATGAACCCTTATCAGGTTCACAATTATCAACTCTTCGTGGTTGGGTAAAAAGACGATCAAAAAATGAGCCTTTACAATATATCACAGAATCATGCGAATTTTACGGCATAGAATTTTTTGTAGATAAAAGAGTGTTAATACCCAGGCCAGAAACAGAGCGTTTAATTGATGAGGCAATTAAATCTATCAAGCATGTCAAATCACCAAACATATTTGACATAGGTACAGGGTCGGGCTGTATAGCAATAACATTAGCGAAAGAAATAGAAAATTCAAATGTTATAGGAATTGATAAGTCTATGATGTCATTACAAGTAGCAAAAAAAAATAGCGCTGAATTAAATGTTGACAACGTTACATTTTTCGAAATGGATATTCTAAATCAATATCCAAAAGAAAAATTTGATCTCGTTATCTCAAATCCACCTTACATTCCAAAAAAGGAGGTTCCTGGTTTGATGAAGGATGTAAAAGACTTTGAACCCAAAATTGCTTTAACTGACTTTGATGATGGGCTCACTTTTTATAAGCGGATTTCAAAAATAATTCCACACATACTCAAAGATGATTCGTCATGTATTTTGGAACTTGGACTAGGGAATCACCCTGAAAAAGTTTTATCAATTTTTAAGGAATCAGGCTATTCTAATATGGAAATTTTTGATGATTACAATGGCGATAAGAGAGTGTTGAGTATCAAAACATAGCATGTGATAGGTAGAGAGTGGTGAATACTATTTATTATTATATAAAACTACTTAGGCCATTAAATGTTATGACTAGCGCCCTTGCAATTATAATCGCTACTGCAATCTTAGAAGGATTAAATAACCATCATATTTTATTGATTACAACAACTGTTGTCATGTTATATACCGCAGCCTCAAATGCTTTGAACGATGCTCTAGACTATGAAATTGATTTAATCAACAGACCAGAGCGACCAATTCCTTTGGGGTACGTGTCTATAAAAGGTGCATTATTTATCTCCTTCCTGCTTTTTGCTTTTGGAGTAGCTTTATGCTTACAACTTCCAGATATGGCAATAGTAATTGGGGTTTTTATATCTCTTCCACTTATGGTCACCTATTCCACCAATCTAAAAGGGAAATACCTAATTGGTAATCTGGTAGTCTCATTTTTACTGGGGGCTTCATTTTTATTTGTTGGGGCATCGCATGAAATGACATCGCCAATGCTTATCCCTATGCTTTTGGCATTTGGTCTAACATTTCTAAGAGAGATAATTAAAGATGTTGCAGATATAGAAGGAGATCTCTCATTGGGGCTTAAAACCTACCCGATTATATCTGGAGTAGATTCCTATAGAAGAATTATAATTTCATTGTGCCTACTGGTAGGATTCTTCTCTTTAGTCCCTTATCTGATGGGGATATATGGGCCAGGTTATCTTTTGCTACTTATGATTGGTGTTGAAATACCATTATTAATAATCATGTTTATTTTTTTTAAAAATCCATCTATTTCATCTGCGATATTTAGTGCAAGGTTACTAAAATTCAGCACCTTAATGGGTCTACTTTCAATATATTGTGGAACAGTTTAATGAAATCCGAATTTGTTCACTTACATAACCATTCTGATTATAGCCTGCTCGATGGTGCTCAACGAATTGATCAATTAGTTGGTACAATTGATGAGCTAAATATGGATGCGGTTGCCTTAACTGAGCACGGCAACATGTTTAGCGTTGTCCCTTACTATAAACAAGCTAAGAAAGCTGGTATAAAACCAATTATTGGCTGTGAGATATATGTTGCAACTGGCTCTAGGTTTGATAAACACCAGAGGCCTGGTGGGGGTTGGGGAAACAATCATCTGATTTTACTTGCTCAGAATTCTACGGGGTACAAGAACTTAATGAAACTTGTTACTGCCGGCTATCTAGAGGGGTTTTACTACAGACCTAGAATTGATAAAGAGTTATTGCGTGAATACAATGAAGGTCTTATCTGTTTATCTGGTTGTTTAAAGGGAGAGGTCCCGGAAAAAATGTTAAATGGTGATTATGAAGGAGCAAGAAATGCGGCTATTGAATATTCAGAGATTTTTGAGGACAGATACTTTTTAGAAATCCAAAATCATGGTATCCCAGAAGAAGAGGCAAATATCCAAAACATGAAAAAACTATCCTCAGATCTAGGCCTACCACTTGTTTGTACTAATGATGCTCATTATTGTAAACAGAGTCATTCTGAAGCTCATGATATACATATCTGTTTAGGGACTGGTAAAGAGCGGAGCGATCCAAACCGATTGAGATATGCAACACCAGAGTTTTATTTTAAGACTCAAGATGAAATGCATCATCTATTTAAAGAGTTTCCTCAAGCGATTGAAAATACAAGGCGCATTGCTGATAGCATAGATTTATCACTGCCAATGGGTGAATCTCATTTGCCAAATTTTCCGATACCAGAATCAGCAAACACAGATGATCCAGATGAATATCTGCGGTCTTTGACCAATGCAGGTGCAACGAGTCATTATGGTGAAATATCCCCAGAAATTCAAAAGCGAATTGATCATGAACTCAATGTTATTAAAAACATGGGGTTTGCTGGTTACTTTTTGATTACTGCTGATTTTGTTAAATATGCCAAAGAATCAAAGATCCCAGTTGGCCCTGGTCGAGGTTCTGCAGCTGGCAGTATTGTGTCTTATGCTCTTGGAATAACTAGTATCGATCCCCTTAAACACGATTTATTATTTGAGAGATTTTTAAATCCAGATCGTATCAGCATGCCAGATATCGATATTGATTTTTGCATAGAACGCAGAAGTGAGGTAATCGACTATATTAAAGATCAATATGGAGATAGCTCAGTAACACAGATTATTACATTTGGTAAGATGAAAGCAAAACAAGTTGTCAGAGATGTTGGCAGGGTTATGGGGTACTCATTTTCTGATGTAGATAAAATAGCAAAAGCAATCCCTAATGAATTAAATATAACATTAGATAAAGCACTGGAAAAAAGTCCTGAATTATCAGATATGGCAGATGGTGACTATAAAGAACTGATGGAGCATTCAAAAGTTTTAGAAGGTATGAATCGGCACGCTTCAATACACGCAGCAGGTGTTGTCATTGCACCTGGTGAGCTTACCGATTATGTCCCGCTTTATAAGTCTACCACCGATGATGTAACCAGCCAGTATGATATGAAAGGATTGGAAGAGCTAGGATTGTTGAAGATGGACTTCTTAGGCCTACGTAATCTAACCGTTATAGATAAAGCAATTAAGCTGATTGAGGCAAATGGTGAATCAGTTGATATTGAAAAATTATCATTTGAAAATTCTGAGGTTTACAAACTCTTTTCTAAAGGGCATACCATTGGAGTCTTTCAATTTGAGTCTTCCGGTATGCGTGAATTTTTAAAAAAGCTTCAGCCGACCGTTCTGGAAGATTTAATTGCGATGAATGCTCTGTATCGTCCTGGGCCAATGTCAAATATTGATGATTTTATTTCAAGGAAACATGGGAAGAAAAAAATTGCTTATCCCCATCCTTTAATGGAGCCCATCTTGAAAGAAACTTATGGCATTATAGTTTACCAAGAGCAGGTAATGCAGATAGCCCATGAAATTGCTGGATTTACGCTCGCAGAAGCAGATATCATGCGACGAGCGATGGGGAAAAAGATTAAATCCTTAATGGATGAATTATCCATAAAATTTGTATCAGGTGCTGAGCAAAGAGGTATTCAAAAGAAGAAAGCACAAGAAATTTTTTCATTAATTGAAAAGTTTGCTCAATACGGATTTAACAAAAGTCATTCGACAGCATATGCTTATGTCGCATATCAAACGGCTTGGTTAAAAGTTCGTTTCCCAGCTGAGTTTATGAGTGCCAATTTAACTAGTGAGATGGGGAGTATTGATAGAATAGTCGTTTTGATAAATGAATGCAAAAAGATGGGAATAGAAGTTCGGCCCCCTGATATCAATGTTTCATTTGAAGACTTTAGACCTATTGATAATAAAACTATTTCATATGGACTCAATGCTATTAAAAATGTTGGGACAAAGGCTCTTGAAACCATTATCAAGGAAAGAATCAGTAGCGGTCCATATAAAAACATTTTTGATATTTGTTCTCGAGTAGAGCAGCAAAAGGTAAATAAGCGAGTATTGGAGAGTTTAGTATATTCTGGGAGCATGGATTCTTTGGAAGGGAGTCGGGCTCAAAACCTTGATGCCGTGGATATTGCCATAAAGTATGGTCAAAAAATTCAGCAGGAGGTAGATAAAAACCAGGTTGATTTATTTGGGACTGGAGAAAGCCAAAATGAATTAATTAAAACTCCTACTCTAGGCAATAGTGAAGAGTGGTCAGAAAAAGAAGCATTATCTAAGGAAATGGAGGTGTTGGGACTTTATGTTTCCGGGCATCCTCTATTAGAGCATGCAGATGATTTAGAAGAATTCACTACAGTGTCCTTTGAGGAGGGTCAAGAAATATCAAAAAAAGATACAGTCCTTGTTGGCGGGATGATAACAAAAATCGTAAGAAGGTATGACAAGCGAAACAGAGAAATGGCTTTCTTTGATCTAGACTGCTTAGGTGGGCATGCAGAGATAGTTGTCTTTAGTGACTGCTATAAGTCATATGGCAATCTTATTGATGATGGAAAAGTTGTCTTTGTTAGGGGTAAACCTTCAGAAACTTCAGATTTCTCTGATTTAAAAATTCTCTCTGATGAAATTATTTCAGTTGAAAATGTTCGAGACAGGCTCTCACAGTGTTTAAACATAAAATTCGCAATTGGTAAGGTTGAAACTAGTGACATTGATGATTTAATGGCCATATCCAAGTCGAATCCAGGAGGTTGTAAGCTGTTATTCCATCTGCCAAATCCTGATTCTCCAAAACCATTAAAAGTTTTAGCCCATAATGTTAGCGTATCAACAAACATAACATTTATCAAGCAGTTGAGGGATAAATATGGTAAAGACAATGTTTGGATTGATTAATTGATAGCTGTTCTCCAAAGAACATCCAATGCGAGCGTTTCAGTAAAAGATAAAATCATTGGGCAGATTAAAGACGGAGTAGTTGTTCTACTAGGTGTAAAAAGAGGAGACTCCTATAAGGAATCAGAATATCTTGCTCATAAAGTATCAAAACTTCGAATATTTAATGATAAACAAAATAAAATGAATCTTTCTTTAGTAGACATATCTGGTTCAGTACTTGTAATTAGTCAATTCACTCTATGCGCTGATACAAGAAAAGGAAGAAGACCAAGCTTTGTAAATGCTGAGTCTCCAGAACTGAGCAAGAAGCTTTATAATAAATTTATATCATGCCTTGCAGATAAAGGCCTAGAGGTTCAATCTGGGGAGTTTGGTTCAAATATGGATGTTAAGTTAGTAAATAATGGGCCTGTTACTTTTGTATTAGATAGCGAGGATTGAATTAAATTTTATTGCTAACAGGTGTATTTTCGCAGAGCAATCTTAATTATGATGTAAAAAGTCGCATACTTAACTTATTTGTTATATGGAACGTAAGATAAGAATTGTTATGGCTAAACCAGGCTTAGATGGTCATGATAGGGGTATTAAAGTCCTTGCGGCAGCTTATAGAGATGCTGGTATGGAAGTGATCTATCTTGGCCTGCGTCAGACCCCTGAAATGATTGTTAGTTCAGCTTTGCAAGAAGATGCAGACGTGATTGCATTATCAAGCCTTAATAATGCCCACAACACAATATTTGTAAATGTTCTTAGTTTAATGGAAGAAAAAGGATTGGATAACGTATTGCTTGTAGGGGGAGGGATCATTCCCAAAAAGGATATGGAAGTTCTGGAGAATAAAGGAGTGGGGAAACTCTTTGGCCCTGGGACGCCTGTTCAAGAAACTATTGATTATATAACAAATTGGGTAAAATCAAATAGGCGATAAGGTGGATTTTAAAAATCAAATAGAATTAGAGCTTTACTTTGCAGATCATTTTGATACAATTCTGTTTCCGGTCCTTGCTGACCTTTATTTTAGGCAAGACGATCTAAGAAGAGCTAGAAAAGTTTGCGAAATAGGTTTAAAACATCATGAAAATGATTCTGCTGGTTTATTTCTATTAGCACAAATTGAAAAGCAAGAAGGTAATCTAAAAGAGGCAGAAAAACTATTGGAGAGAGTCTTGCTGGTCACCCGAGATCATTTATCTGCAGCAGAGGCATTGTGTGAGATTCAAACTGTACTTGGAAGAGCAACAAATAGATTGCTTAAGTCATGGAAGCGCGTTTTAGATCTTAATCCGAAGCATGAGACAGCGCAAAGTTTCATAAAAAAAATTGAAGGTGATAGTGAAAAACAAAAGCCAAAGGCTGTTACAAAAACCAGAGTTAAGCCTAAGCCTACAGTTGAAAAGGAAGCCAGCGTTCCCAAAAAGCTCAACAACAATGTTCCGCCACCTCCAGCTATCAATGACTTAAGTGAGCCATTAAAAGTCAGTTCTAGACTTGCTACATTTACTCTTGTCTCTGTACTTAAAAATCAAGGTTTGTTTTCACAAGCGCTTGATGTGCTTGAGGCTTTGGAAGAAAAAGGTGAAAGCCAAGAAGCTATTTCACTAGAGAGAGATACTATTCAGACACTAATTGAGAGATCAAAGAAGGATTAATTCCCTATGAGCGATACCATTTATTTTAAAAGACAAAACAGGCTTAAAGAGGTTCTTGGAGATAAAGGCCTTGATGGAATGCTTATTACCAACCTTACTAATATTAGATATATATGTGGTTTCACTGGTTCAGCGGCATCGTGCTTGGTTACTCCAAGTGGGCAATATTTTATTACCGATGGAAGGTATATCGAACAATCCAAATCTCAGGTAAAAGGATTTGAAAGATACATTGATATGAGCTCTCATTTTAACCAAATAAAAGAAAATAAACTTAATCCTGGCGGGCTTAAAATCGCGTTTGAGGGTGATCATATGAGCTATGCCCAGTATGAAAAGATGACTGAAACGTTTTCAGATACTTCCTGGGAAAATTGTTCTATGATTCTTGAAGATCTTGCATCTGTCAAAGACGACTACGAGCTAGACTGCATACGAGTTGCAGTAGAGGTTACTGATAAGGTATATGAAGAAATTTTACCAATGTTATCCCCTGGGCACACCGAAAAAGATGTGGCCAATGCAATGGTATCAAAATATCGTGAGTATTCTGAAGGAGAAGCATATTCCCCAATAGTTGCAACAGGCCCTAATGGAGCCCTCCCTCATGCGATTCCAACAGATAGAGAATTTAAAAAAGGTGACTTTGTTGTGATTGATGCTGCAGCCAAATATGCGGGATACCATGCCGACATGACAAGGACTCCAATCATTGGAGAGTCAACTTCCAAGCATGAAGAAATTTATTCTATAGTTAAAGAATCACAGCAGCGTGCGTGCGATGCAGCAAAAGCTGGGGTTCCTTGTAAAAAAGTAGATTCTGTGGCTAGAGATTATATTAGAGAAATGGGATATGGAGAATATTACACACATGGTACCGGGCATGGACTTGGTCTAGAGATCCACACATCTCCTAGATTCAGTCCACAAAGTGATCAAATATTAGAAAAAAATAATGTAATGACCATAGAGCCTGGAATCTATCTCGCTGGATGGGGAGGTGTTAGGATAGAAGATGATGTCATTATTGGTGAAGAGGGTTGTGAAATATTGAATAAAACAACAAAGGACATGGTTGTTTTAAATTAGCTCTTCCCTTTTGGGATTTCACATATGGTAGATATTTATACCAATCCGGATTTGTATGATTCAATTCACCATGATTATGAATGGGACAAGACTTTAATTAAAGCTATTGCAAAGGATATAAATGGCCCGGTTCTTGAACTCGCTTCAGGCACAGGTAGATTAACACAGCCTATTCTTGAATTAGGCTTGCAATATAAAGGTTTGGAGTTAAGCCAACCCTTTTTAGATCGGGCAAAAATGAAGTTCGGTGATACTGCTGATTTTATTCTTGGAGACATGCGCGATTTTGATTTACAGATGGAATTTGATTTAATTTTTATAGGCTTTAACTCCTTCCTCCATAATCTTAAAATAGAGGATGCTATAAATTGTCTCACCTGTATAAAAAAACACCTAACAAAAAATGGAAAGTTCTTAGTCTCCATTTTTATCCCAGATCCAATATTTTTATATCGAGAAAAGGGCAAGCTTTTCCCAGCAACAGACTTTTTTCAATATCAGGAATCAACTTGTAGAATTATGGAAAAGAACAAGTACGACTCCATTTCTCAGATTAACCAGCTAACTTGGGTAATTGAAAGAGATGGCGAATTGGATCAAACAGAGTACAACTATAGAATGAGAATGTATTATCCACATGAGATGGATATTTTATTATCGGAAAATGGATTTACTATTATGAAAAAATTTGGTAATTATCAAAGAGATCCAATGGATAGTGATAGTAATATGCAAATTTATGTATCTGAACGAACCTAAATCATTTGATCTGGAGTATTCAGTCCAGCAATTAAAAAAAGTTGATCCAGCCTTAACAGAAATGTTCAACCAAGTTCAAGTCAATCCACTGGAACCTGAAAAAAACTATTTTCAATCATTGACACGCTCTATTATTTACCAACAGTTGAGCGGGAGTGCTGCGAAAAAAATATTCAATAGATTTAAAAAAATTTATTCTGTTAACGCTTTCCCAAAACCAAAAGATGTATTTTCAACAGATATTGAAATTTTACGATCATCAGGCCTATCGTATAACAAAGCACAATACATTAAGAACATAGCCAAAGCTTTTCTTGATGAGCCAGACACCTATAATAATCTTGCTAAAATGGGTGATGAGGATATAATTCAAACGTTGACCAAGGTAAAAGGTATTGGTCTATGGACCGCACAAATGTTTTTGATGTTTACTTTAAATCGTCCGGATATTTTCCCAGCAACAGATCTTGCAATGCAAAAAGGGTACCAGGCATTTTTTAAACTCAACGCACTACCTAAGCCTGGTGAAATGATTAAAAAATCGAAACTATGGATTCCTTATAGAACTACTGTAAGTCTTTATTTATGGGCTGTTTTGGAGGGACCATTTGAGTGGTGACATGATTAAAACCATTTTCTTTGACATTGGGGGGGTGTTGATTGATATTCATCCTGAAAAGACGTACCAATATATAAGTGATTGTGTTGATCTTAGCCCGGATATTATAGAAAAGAAATTCCCCTGGGAGGCTCACAATGAATATGAAAAAGGATATATCAGTGACAGAGATTGGTTTATGGCCGTAAAGGAAGCACTACCACAACCATGCTGTCTTAAAGAATCAGACTTTTGGAAAGGATGGAAACTGTTATTAGGGGAAGAAAAAAAAACCTTATCAATACTGCAAAAATTAAAATCAAACTATAATATTTGGTTACTATCAAACACTAATTCCAAACACATACAAGATGAAATAGAAATAAATTATTTATTTCCTAAGCTAGTTGACGGTGCAATATATTCTTTTGAAGTTGGACATAGAAAGCCAGGCGAAGATATATATAAGGTTGCGTTGGAAACCGCTAAGGTGTTTGCCCCTGAAGAAAGTCTTTTCATTGATGATCTATATGAAAATATTCAAGCAGCCAGAAATCTTGGAATGAATGCAATTCACTTTAAATCGATTGAAAAATTAAAAGTTGAATTAAACAATGTGGAACTAAAGCTATCATAGGTTAACGATGAAAAAAATTATACTATTAAGTTTTATGATGAATGCTATAATGAACGCTGCAGGTACTTGGATGTGGAATAACCGGACACATGGAGAGTTAAAGTGGACAACAATTGAAACGGAACATTTCAATATCCACTACCACCAAAATCTAGATAAAATTGCAATACAAGGTGCCTCTATTGCAGAACAAATAAGGCCTACGCTAATGAAACAAATGGGCCTAGAGTCTCTGCCAACATTAGATATTATCTTTACAGCAGAGGATGAGGTCCTTAATGGGTTTGCCGTTCCTGCAAATTATACAATTATTTGGGTAGATCAGAATGATGCAGCACTCTGGACTGGAGATGAAAAATGGCTTAGAACCGTTTTAGCTCACGAATTACAACACCTTGTATACTTTAATACTGTAAAAGGTCCTTGGTGGTTGCCAGAACCTATGAATTCACTAGTTCATGGTACACCTGCCTGGATTGTTGAGGGGATTGCAGAATACTTTACAGAGGAGTGGAGGCCATTTCGATACGAACTTTCTCATAGGTACCATGTTCTAAGGAACACGGTTCATAAGATTCAAGACCCTCATAACGATGGATACTCAAAGAGTCTCTATCTCGCAGACCGGTTTGGAGATTCAACCATATCTAAGATATTAAATCATCGCAATAAGTTCAAATTTTTAGATTTTAAAGAATCATTTAAAAAGCACACTGGAATTACCTTAAAGCAATTCAATGAAGATTGGAGACGTCAAATGAATACATTTTATTTTAGTCAAAGATCTCAAAAAGAAAGGTTAGAGGATGCTGGGGTAATACGAAAGCTCCCAATTAAAAGGGTTTTATCATTTGATTATTTTTCAGATACATCAAGAATTGCAATGATTACTAGGTTGTCCAAGGGTCAGTATGACCTATCTCTTGTTGTTGCAACAAGGGATACGGTAAAAGAGAAAAAAGCTCGTCAAAAGCTCATGAGAAAAGGCCTAAAAGAAGGCGAAAAACCTAAAAAGGTAAAACCTAAATGGAAGATTAAAGAGTTAGACTTTGGAAGATTTGGAGAACTAAATCCGAACCTTGATGTATCTCCAAATGGAGAAATGATTATTTATCCGAAATATGGGTACGGCAAAAATCAATCTTTAGGATTCGATATTTGGAGAGTTAATACTAAAACTAAAAAGAAAGTTAAGCTCACAAACTCTAAGAGAGCGAATTATCCTAAATTTTCGCCTGACGGCAAGTCTATACTATTTATAGCTCATGAGAACTCCACATCACAATTATATACAATGGACATTGATGGCAGGGATATTAAACAGATTACTTCGAATGAAGGGGATGTCCAGATTGTAACACCCGCTTGGAGTCCCGATGGGGGATCAGTTGCTTTTGCAATGTCCGAAACTGATGGAAACATGGATATCCATATCCTAGAACTCTCGACTGGAAAAACACAACAAATAACAAACTCTCCTGAGATTGATGCAAGTCCAATCTGGCACCCCAAGGGAGATATGATTTCATACACGGGGTATTATGACATAACTCCCAACTTATATACATACGATTTTTCTAATGGCAAAACTATACAAAATACCGATCTCTGGGATTTGCAAAAGGGTGTTGATTGGAATGCCCAATATTCAACCATCACTGCAACAACGTTTAACGAAGTTGACTCAGCAAGGGTTTTAGAAATTGACCCTAAAAGATCAGTAACATCCTCACCGGTAACAATGAATACTGCCTATTCTACTTGGAGGGATAAATCACCAGATCATCCTCTAGTTGACATTAATCCGAATAAGGAAGTTGAAATTCTTAAGAAAGGTAAATATAAATTTTATAAAAGGATGAGGCACCTTGGGACTTTCCTTATACCAGGTGAAGAAGGTCTACTTTATAATGGTGCTTTCACAGATGCCTTAGGGCAACACACTTTTGGGGCAGTAGTAGTAACAGACGATACTTTGAACAGTATCTTTTTTCAGTACCAAAACAGTACTGGATTCCCTATTGACGCTTTTTGGGGTTTTGATATTTATCATGATGCGAACTTTCAGTTACAATTCTATAATAGAGAGAGGTCTTATCTTGAAGTCTTTAATGGAGCATCTATATGGACAAAAATCCCCTACAATTTTGGAAAATCGCAGTCCGCTAACCATCTACTTTTCTCATCATTACAACTTGTGAAGCGAGAACAATTTTTCAAAACAACCAGGCCTGAAAATACAGTTTTCTCTGATCCAGAAGAAGGAGATGAGGGTAGTATCAACTTGTCTTATCTTTTTGTAAACAAGCGACCTCACATTCGCAACATACTTTCTCCTAACCAAGGTTTTGGACTTAAGATTTCTATCAAAAATGCCAGTAGCAATATATGGGGCATGTTTGATTATAGAAAGTTAGAAGCCGATATATATAATAATAAAAAGATAGGACCTTTCTCATTATATAGCAGAGGCCGTTTTGAAACTATGAACGGTTCTCCGCCATCTCAAGAAACTCTGGGAATATTTGATATTCCAAACTATTACCTAATAGGTGCCGCTACTCCAGGGCGGGAATATATGTCCCCAAGGGGCTTTTCTGGGGAACCTCGATTTGGAGATAAAGCTTATATGGGTACCTTAGAACTAAGAGCTCCAGTTGTCCCGATAAGTATAGTTGAGTTGGTAAAGCTTATAAAAATAGGTTCGCCTACATTTGCACTGATTACTGATTTTGGAAATGCATGGATGAAGGGTGAGGCAGATCAAGAAATGATTATTACTTTGGGATATGAATTTCGGATGAGCTTAAAGATTGCTAACGTACCGTTATTGACCTTTAGTTATGGGATTGCTCAGGAAAAGTATATGTGGGATGATGGACAATCTCCACAGTCCTATTTTCAAATGACTCTGATAAATCCGTTCTAGAAAATCAATTAAAAGCGAAGTCTTCTTAAAGATATGCTAATGTAAAAACCCTTTGGTCTGAACTCTGGTTTCATATTATCATCCCAGACAGCATACTCAGTTTCTGTAATACTGCTACCGTCTTCATCTCTTGAACCTGTATCTTTCTGCCATTGCCATGGGCCATGCATACTTGTAAAAACATAGCTAGCAGACAAAACAACATCTCTCTCTTTGCTAATTTGAACTGCGAGATTTGCATCGATTGATGGATCCGAAAAAATTGAGATTACGTTATTACCATCATCGTCTCCTCTGCCCGCAAATAGGAATGGGAGATTTAATGATAGGTAGCCGTTTGCCCCAAATCCTGAGAATATTCCATATTTAAGGTCTGTACCGAATCCGATGTAGCCATCCATGTTATCTCTTGTGTCTCTAATGACCCCCAAATGGTAATTAATGCTTGCTGTAAACTCACTAAATGAATTAAGCCAAGCTTTTCCAGATAATTCGTAACGATCACCAGTCGAGACTGTAAAATTTAAATCTGTAGTGATCGGTGGAGCCTTTAATTCATAGGCCCTATGTCCCTCTTTTATTTTTCTCCATTTACGAATAATTCTAGCTTTGCTGCCTTCAGGGCCAACATCTACTATTTTGACAAGGCCTCTTGTTTTTCCGGGCATTTTAAGTTTTTTCCCCTTGTATGTTTTGATAGTATGATTTGATGCTATTTCAAACATTGTCCCTTTTCTTAATCCTAGGTTATCGCCAGAGAGCATGTTTAAGTAAGCCCCATCAATTTCAAAGACCTCACTTGTAATCATGTATAACTCTTTTAATTTTCTACGTAATTGTGATGAAAGGATCTTCAGAACCTTTTCAAGTGAAGCATCGCGATTCCCTCCGGTATGGCTTGCACTTATGCTAAATGAATTTTCTGATATCCCAGTTTCCACATTAACAATTTTTACACTTCCTCTAAATTCAGTATGAATATTGTTTTCAAGCTCTAGCCGAATTTTCATGGTATCTTTTTTCTTTATTTCATCAATTGATTCAGTAACAACCTTCTTTACCAGCCAGCTAAATAATGTTTCATCCTCTTCATCTTCATCGTACTCTTCATCTTCATCATCTTCCTTTGGGACCCCTTTTTGCCCGAAGTTTACTACGTCAAGTATGAGAGCGTTTTCTGCAGAAGCGAGTTCACCTATTCTAGCAACTTGATTTTCATCTACCATACCAGAAAGCTGAAATTCCTGCTCCTCAAGAATTTGGTCAACAAGGTTTCGATCAATTATTTCAAACCTACCAAGGGAGGTCGCTTGATCAGAAATAATAGACAACACTCTTTCTGCTACCTCTTGATCTTCATCGTAGGCAGCAGTGAGGATTATCAAAGACTTTTTTTCAACAGTGATATCATCATCCAATTCATTTTCATCTGTTTGCGTCTGTTGGGCGCATATTGGGTATGATAAGAAAAACGATAAAAAGATAATAAGCAAATACTTCATTAAAAGTACCAATCAATTGGTCTAGTAATTGAGATAGTTAAAAACGTTGATGGGCTTGAATTCTCATCTTGGATATCCCATGTGAAGCCAGAAATAATTCCAAAACTCTTATTTATCAACCACTCAAACTCGCTAACAATTTGGAATCTAGATAGTGATGAACGTAATTCTATTTCGCTAATTTGGTAAAAGTAATCAACTTCAAATTTTCCTGAAAATGACTTTAACCTATGATCGATAGAGCATGCTCCTCTTAAATACGTTGTTTTTTGTTCAGCGTTTAAATAGTCTGAGTTATCAAATGCAACGCCCAGCTCTATCGTCATGTTCCCATTATTTTCACTTCTTAATAAGTACCCTAATCCTTGATTAAGGTGGTAACGAAGGTCAACATTTAAACTGGTATTCCTTTCATATAGTAGTGTCGAATAAGAATAAATGTTATCAATCGATAGAAACCGCCTACTGTACTTGTGCCGGAGCCTGATTTCTGAATCGCTTTTATAGAAATGGCCAAAAAACCGAACATCTCTAAATGTAAAAGATGTTGTTCTTTTTAATCTCCCGTACCAGGAGTGCCCAATATCTGATGATTCAGAATAAACTGAACCTAATCGATAATACTGTCTCCAATCTAAGTTTTCCTTATCTAGGTCATGCGAATACGAAAAGGATATTGTTATAATAAAGAGCAATAAATATTGCTTCATTGTTTGATTTTCTTTCCACTTGCCATTAACAGCACGGAGGATAAAGTAAATCCAAAAGTAAGGATGATGGCCATTGCATAGCTAATAACAACGTTTGAATCGCTAACACCCAGGATGGTATAACGAATTCCATTTATCATATAGTATATTGGATTGATGTAGCTCAATGTTTGAGCCCAATCAGGTAACATTTTGATGGAATAAAATATTCCACCTAGAAAACTCAAAGGTGTTAAAAAGAAATTTTGCATCATTGCTAGCTGGTCCCAACTTTCTGACAACTGTCCCAATAATAAACCCATACTAGAAAATGCCCAAGAAACCAAAAAAATGAAGACAATGGTTCCTAATGGGTCTTTTACAGGCATTCCTATTAAAATCATACCAAGGAATAAAACCAGAATACCATTAACCATACCTCTTACTGCCCCACCAATTATATATGCCAAGGATATCTCTAAACCAGATAAGGGTGCAGTTAAAAGATCAGGTAGCTGTTGTAAGAGTTTCATTTGGAGCATGGATGACGAAGTATTTGCGGTTGCGTTTGTTAAGGTATTCATCATAATCAGCCCAGGTAATATGAAAAGAGTATATGGGACACCCTGTATTTCTGATATTCTCTGCTCTAATGTAAATCCAAATATTGCTATGTACAGCGCCGAAGTAATTAGGCCAGGGAGTACAGTTTGTCGGTAGACAGAAAAAAATCTCCCCACTTCTCTTTTTATTAAGGTACCAAATCCTATCCAATTCATGAGTTAAGTCCTCTTCCTGTTAAATCTAAGAAGACATCTTCCAAAGATGATCTGCTGGATTCGATACTGTTTATGTGTACCTGAGCATCAGACAATAACTTTATTATTTTAGGTAATTCTAAATCAGGATCTTTTACTGAAAAATAAAGTCTATTATCATCTATTGTATAATTGTAATCAGAAATATAGTCACCCAGATCTTTATTTGAATCACTAACATGAACAGTTATTCCTGCAGTCCCTAATTCTCTGGTTAAAGATTTTGGGTTTCCCTCTTTTAATATTTTACCCTCATCAATTATAGCAACATTTTCACATAGCAGCTCAGCCTCTTCAATATAATGTGTCGTCAGTAAAATTGTTTTACCAGTTTTATGCAAGTCTCTAAGGTACTGCCAAAGATCTCGGCGAAGTTCAACATCTACACCTGCTGTTGGTTCATCAAGGATAATTATTTCCGGATCGTGGACTAATGCTTTTGCTATCTGGAATCTTCGTTTCATTCCACCAGAAAGCTGCCTCAAACGGGATCCACGCTTTTTCTCAAGGCCGAGCCGCTCCAAAAGTTCATCAATCATTGGAGCAGCTTCATTGCGTTTGATGCCATAATAACCTGCTTGATAGTAAAGTAATTTTTCGATTGGGAAGAACCAGTCAACGGAAAACTCTTGCGCTGCTATGCCTATTTTTGAACGAGTATATCTAAAGTGCTCAACCGTATCTTTCCCAAATACTTTTGCTGAACCACTATCTCTAAAGACAAGCCCAGTTAAGATATTAATTGTAGTTGTTTTCCCGGCGCCATTTGGCCCCAAAAGACCAAAAAACTCACCTTCTTTTATTTTAATGTCTACACCATCAAGTGCATGAACATTTCCATCATAGGATTTTGTTAACCCATCAATTTCTATTGCATAAGTTGACATTAAGATAATTTAAAAGCCGATTTGCTGATCAAAAGGGGATGGGAAGTCAAAGCCATCTGCACCTGGGAAGTGCGCAATAGATACAATGAACACCCATGGGATTAGGATTGAGGCCTCGATTTTTTTTGTATTATTCTCCCCTTTTTTGGAAAAATCAGGGACCTGAAATCCAGGGTGGTGGATCCACATCCCATTTTCATCATAGCCTTTTACTTGAACAAAGATTTTATCTTGATCAATACCAACTTTACCAAGTGGCTCGTGGTTATCTAAAATTAACAGTATTAAATCCCCTACGACTTCTTCAATTTTCATCATAACTATATCTCATATTTATTTCGATATGAATTTATAGACTGCTCCTAAATAATCCACGATATACAGTTCTCCTGAATTATCTTCGCCAAATGAAGAAATGAATAAAGGAATATCCTTACTATTCCTCTTTATCTCTTTTCTAATATTTTTAAATCCTATCGGTTTTCCATCATTTAGTTTAAAAGACCATATTCTTCCAGTGCAATAATCTCCAAAAATATATGTTCCTCTTAAAGGTTTTATCTTTGATCCACGATAAACATAGCCCCCTGTAACAGAACATCCTGTTGCTTCTTTATCATCCATTCCAATCAGTATTTTTAAATAAGCAGCATTATTTGGATACTCGTGGACAGGCATTATAAGACCTACAGTATCACAAAAATCTTCAGGGTTGTAACAATGATTTGCTTCCATAGTGCGCCAACCAAAGTTTGCCCCTCTGGATTCTTCCCAGGTGGTCCAATTAATTTCTTCCCAAAGGTTCTGGCCAACGTCACCTATTAGAAGATCATTTGTTTCGCGATCAAATGAAAAGCGCAAAGGATTGCGTAGACCGTAACAAAAAATCTCCTGCTTTATACCTGGTTTATCAAAAAATGGATTGTCTGAAGGTATCTCGTAACGGTCTCCATTATCAATATCTATTCTGAGAATAGATCCAAGAAGAGTTTCAAGATTTTGTGAATTGTTAAATGGGTCACCCCATTTACCGCCATCTCCTAAAGCGATATATAAAAAGCCATCCTTTGGGCCAAAAGCC
>ENA-OSEY01001111-OSEY01001111.1-marine-metagenome-genome-assembly--contig:-NODE-1111-length-19016-cov-21.572998_pt1 | contig 19016 bp, 21 predicted proteins | sample MGYA00248465_ERZ534230 | MGnify/ENA primary metagenome ERZ534230 (study PRJEB26409, sample SAMN06344110) | marine metagenome | isolation source: Sea water from surface | place: Atlantic Ocean:Southern...
CGTACTTATTGATTAAAGATCGGTTTTTTTTATGAGAGGTGAAAATAATTTCATAATCATCACCATTAAAAATTATATTTTCAATTTTAAACCTTTTATTTCTACTTAAAACCTCTTTGAGTCGATTTGATAATTTAATGTCATCTAATCTAAGTGAAAAACCATGTTTCTGTTGTCTTATCATTTTTTTTAAATCAATCAACAACCCATCGGATATATCAATAGATGTATTTGCAAATTTTTGTAAGAAATTTACCATCTTTAAATTTATAGATGGCATATAAAATTTAGAAATGAAATATTTTTTCAAACGTTTTGGTATTGAAATTTTTTTTTTCAAAATTTGAAGACCTATGAAACTATCGCCTAAGTGACCAGTAATGTATATATCATCTCCAATCATTGAGTTATGTCTTTTTACTATCTTATTGGAAAATCCTATAACACAACATGTAAAAGAGTTAGTATTAGAATAAACAGTATCTCCACCAGATAATTCAATATTAAATCTTTTCTGTTCCAGCAATAAAGAGTTTGAAATCTTTTTTAAATTTTTGTTTGAGAAAGATTTTGAGTTACCACTCGCTGATATAAAATAATATTTTGGTTTAACACCCTTACAAATTAAATCCGATAGTGATGATCTTAAAATCTTTTTAATTACAAGATCAGGTGCTTTAAAATTAGGAAAGTGTACTTTTTCAACATAAGTATCAACTGATACTGCTAATTTGTTGGATTTATCAAAAAAAATATCATCGTTTAGACCTTGAGATGAACTTTTTTTTTTGGTTAATCTTTTAAGAAATTTGTCAATTAATTGAACTTCGTTCATTTAAGCTCTGATTTTATTTGATATTTTATCTAATAATGCATTAAGATATTTCGTTTGTGATAAATCTATAAAATAATTAGATGCATTTAGATATTCTTTGATAATTATTTTTGAAGAAACATTCGGTTTATATAAAAATTCAAAAATAGCACTTTTAATTATTATTATAAAAATTTTATCAAGTTTTTTTAGTTTAATGTCATTTTCTAAATGTATTTGAATTTCATTATCAATTACTTCGTTTCGTTCAATTGTACCCTTTACAACATCCTTTATAAATTTTTTAAATCTGTGTTTAGGAAATGTTAATTCCTCTTCTTTATTAAAAAATTTTCCATATAATTTTTGAATTATAATTACTCTTGGATTGTTTTTTGGACTGTATTGTGGCTGCATCTTTTTAGTTGTCGTTAATCAAAAGTTCAATTGCTGCATTTGCAGCTTCTTTACCTTTGTTTTTATTTGATTTATCAGCACGTTCAATTGCTTGGTCTTTATTTAAGCAAGTTAAAATTCCATTTCCAATAGGTTTTTTACTTTCAATTGATAATTTCATTATTGCATCTATTGAAGATTTACTGATAAAATCAAAATGAGGCGTTTCACCTTTGATGACACATCCCAAGGCTATAAAAGCATCATATTTTTTTAAATTTTTTGATATCGCATATGGTATTTCGAAAACACCTGGAACATAAATAATCTTTGTTTTAATTTTTTTTTTATGATTGTTTAGAACATCATTTGCACCACTAACTAGCATATTGATGATATCTTCATAATATTTTGATGCGACTATACAAATTTTTTTCATTTTATAATTTCTTGTTTAGTAATTCTAATTCCAAAACCTTCTAAGCCAATAACTTTTTTTGGCGATCTGGTAACTAATATCATATTTTTAACTCTTAAAGCTTTAATTATTTGTGCACCAATACCATAGTTTCTAATTAGTTTATCAGTGCCTATTTTATTTTTCTTATCAGATTTAAAGTCTCTTAAAGTAGAAGATACAGATTTTAAATTAGAGTCTCTTATAAAAACTAATATACAATTATTATAATCTTTAAAATAATCTAATGTATTATTAAATGAATTAGGCAATCTCTTTCCTAGTAAATAACTTTCAACCAAATTAGAAGATATAACTCGTACTCTAGTATTTTTACTGGGGCTGATTTTACCTTTTATTAATGCAAAATGTTCAGAACCATCAAGTTGATTTTCAAAAATTTTAATTTGATATTTTTTATTTTTAATTACAATTTTATCAGTTTTTTTAAGCTTAACTAATTTTTCATTCTTTAATCTATAAGAAATTAAATCTTCTATTTTTGCTATAGCCAATTTATGTTTATTAGCAAATTCAAAAAGCTCTTTGCCTTTTGTCATTACTCCTTTATCGTTCATTATTTCACATATAACCGCCGAAGGATTTTTTTTGGCTAGTTTTGATATATCAACTGATGCCTCTGTATGACCTGCTCTTACTAAAACTCCACCGTCTTTAGAGATGATTGGAAATATATGTCCTGGTGAAACTATATCTTTTTTTTTAACATTTGTTTTTATTGCTGTTTTAATTGTTAAAGATCTGTCTTTTGCAGAAATACCAGTTGTAACTCCCCTTCTTGCCTCTATTGATACTGTAAAAGCTGTTTGGTTTCTTGATTTATTTATTGGAGACATGAGAGAAAGATTCAATCTTTTAGCTTGTTTATTTGTTAGCGCTAAACAAATTAATCCTCTTCCATATTTTGCCATGAAATTAATTTTCTTTGGAGAAACATTTGAAGCTGGTATTACCAAATCACCTTCATTTTCTCTGTGTTCATCATCTACAAGGATATACATTTCTCCTTTTTTGGCTTTACGGATAATGTTTTCTACAGAGCTAAACTTTTTTGTTTTCATAAAATTTTTTTACATATTTTGAAAGAATATCTATTTCAATATTAACAATATCATTAACCTTTAAATTTGATAAATTAGTAAGTTTTAAGGTATGCGGAATGCACCAAATTTGAAAGTTATTACCTTTTATTTTTGATATTGTAAGCGAAACACCGTTTATAAGTATTGAAGCTTTAGGTATTAAATATTTTGAAAATTTATTTTCAATTTTAAATTCTAATACAATTGATTTACCCACTTTTTTAATTTTTTTTAGTAAAGAAGTACAATCAACATGGCCTTGGCATATATGACCTGAAATATCTTGACCATATTTTAAAGGCAGTTCAAGATTTATCTTTTGACCAATTTTGAGACGCTTAAACTTTGATTTGTTAATACTTTCTTTGGATAGATAAAATTCTAACAAATCTTTTTTCTTTGAAACCAATGTAAGGCAAACACCATCACATGCAATGGATGAACCAATATCCTTTTTGTCTAATTTAAGCTTGCTCTTTATAAATATTTTTGTCCCTGCGTTTAACTTCGAAAATTTCGATACAGTTCCCTGTTGATATATAATTCCGTTAAACATTTTTTAAATAAATCTTGTAATTCTATTTTTATCAAAATACTGATTGATATTACTCTTAATTTTAAATTTTTTTGATAATTTATAAACTATTTTTTTAATGTTTAATTTACCAGATTGTCTCAATTTATTATCTGTTTTTATTAAATAAAATTCATTAAATAAATTTTTATCCAACATTTTGTTTGTAAACTGATTTCCACCCTCAACTAATAAAAAACGAATATTGTTTTGGTATAAAATTGACATAACTTTTTTTAAGTCAAAGTCACCATTTTTTTCGAGTTTAACATTGATTAGTTTTGCTTTTTTACTCTTCAGAAACTTTATCTTTTTTTTATCACCTGAGTTATAAAAAATAATTATTTTAGTATTCTTTGATTTGAAAATATTTGCATTTTTTTTTACTTTTAAATTTTTATCTATAATAACTTTTATTGGTGAATACTCATTTAAACCAGATAATCTACAATCCAATAATGGATTGTCTTCGTTAATCGTCTTGTAAGTGACTAATATAGCTTGATTTTTATATCTGAGATGATGAGTAAAAGATTGAGTATATGTATTAGAAATATATTTTGATTTAGAACTTTTAATAAAAAAATCTTTTGAGCATGCTATTTTTCCTACTATATAAGGTTGTTTATATTTTCTTTGAAAAATATAAGGTTTATAAAATTCATTTATCTTAGGTACATTAATATTTTTAACTTTAATTTTTTTTGATTTCAGAATTTGTTTAGCTCTTTTTGAGGATCTTTCATCAATGTCATGAGCACCAAAAACAAGCCTGGAAATCTTTTTATCTATTATAATGTTAGTGCAAGGCGGTGTTTTTCCATAATGACTACAAGGTTCTAAAGTTACATAAAGAGATGAACCCTTGGTTATTTTTTTGTCAATTTTATTTAATAAACTAAACTCAGAGTGAGGTGTTCCATTATAACCTGTGGAAGCTAACGAAATAACCTCATCATTTTTAACAAGAACACTTCCAACAGAAGGATTTGTCCCTGTTAAACCCTCCATATTTTTTGCTAAATTCAAAGCTAAATTTAAATAGAGCTTATCTTTTTTTGAAGACATCTATTTTGTCTACAAATTGTACAAAGTCTTTTTCTTCTCTGAAATTTCTATAAACAGATGCAAATCTTACATAGGCTACTGGATCTAAATTTTTTAAACCGTCCATAACCATTTTTCCAATTGCATTAGAAGAAATTTCATTTTGACCTATTTCTTCAAGGGCTCTAGAAATATTTGTAATAAATTTTTCGACTGTGTCAGTGTCAATGGGTCTTTTTTTTAAAGCGATGTAAATTGACTTTGATAATTTATCTCTATCAAATGGAGACTTTCTTCCATTTTTTTTAACTACCATTAATTCTCTAAATTGAATTCTTTCAAAAGTGGTAAATCTTTCACCACAAATACATAATCTTCTACGTCTAATAGTTGTGCCATCTTCAGTTGGACGTGAATCCACAACCGATGTTTCACCTTTTTTACAAATTGGACAAATCATTTACTATTTTAAATTTTTATAAATCGGAAATTTTGAGCACAGTGAAATTACTTCTTCTCTTACTTCTGCTTCAACTTTCGCATTATCGTCTGGATTTGCTGATAAACCTTTTATTGTTTTAGTTATTAGTTCACCTACTTTTTTAAATTCATCTAAACCAAAACCCCTTGTAGTTGCAGCTTGTGTTCCTAATCTTATCCCAGATGTTATCATTGGACTTTCTGTATCATATGGAATTCCATTTTTATTACATGTTATGTTAGCTCTACATAAACTGTCAGCTGCAATATTTCCTTTTACATTGAATGGTCTTAAGTCTACCAACATTAAATGAGTATCAGTTCCGCCTGAATATATTTTAAAACCATTGTTTTTTAATGTCTCAGCTAAAATTTTTGCATTAGCCATTACATTTGAAATATAATTTCTAAATTCTGGTTTTAATGCTTCAAGGAACCCAACTGCTTTTGCAGCAATTATGTGCATCAAAGGTCCACCTTGATAACCTGGGAAAACTGCAGAATTAAATTTTTTAGACAAAGCTTCATTATTAGTTAAAATAATTCCACCACGTGCACTTCTAAAAACTTTATGAGTTGTTGAAGTAACAACGTCAGCATACTCTACTGGATTTGGATATCCTTTACCTGCAACTAAACCAGAAAAGTGAGCCATATCTACCATAAAATATGCTCCTACTTTATCTGCAATCTCCCTAAACTTTTTAAAATCAATTTGTCTAGAGTACGCACTTCCACCTGCAATTATAAGTTTTGGTTTATTCTCAACTGCAAGTTTCTCTATAGATTCATAATCTAGTAATTCTGTTTTTTTATCTACATCATATGCGATTGCGTTAAACCATTTTCCTGAAACAGATGCTTTTGACCCGTGAGTAAGGTGACCACCGGAATTTAAACTCATTCCCATTATAGTATCACCTGGTTTTAGTAATGCTAAGAAGACTGCTCCATTAGCTTGAGCTCCGGAATGAGGTTGGCTATTAGCAAATTTACAATTAAATAATTTCTTTAGTCTTTCGTTAGCTAAGTTTTCAGCTACATCAACATGATCGCATCCGTTATAATATCTTTTTCCTGGATAACCTTCAGCATACTTATTAGTTAATACAGATCCTTGAGCTTCAAGAAGAGCATTAGAAACAATATTCTCTGATGCAATTAGTTCAATATGTTGTTGTTGCCTAGCTAGTTCATCATTAATAGCTTTATATATTTCCGGATCAGTATCTGATAAATTTTTTTCAAAAAAGTTTTGATACTCTATATTTGTATATTTACCTTCACTAGACATAATTTATTTTATTTTTTTAACCCTTCTCAAGTGTCTACCACTTTCGAATCTAGTTTTCAAAAAAATATTAACACAATTTAAAGCTAATTTTGCGCTAATAAGTCTCGATCCTAAAGCGATTATATTGGCATCATTATGTAATCTCGATAATTTGGTATTTTCAATGCTATAACACAATGCGGCCCTTATATTTTTAACCTTGTTTGCGACTATTGACATTCCAACACCTGAGCCACAAACCAAAATCCCACGATTTTTTTTACTTTTTGCAACACTTTTTGCTAATTTTTTTGCAAAATCTGGATAATCTACAGAATTATCATTACTGGGTCCTAAGTCGAAAATTTTTAATTTTTTCTTTTTTAATGAATATTTTATTTTTTCTTTTAGTTTAAATCCAGCGTGGTCTGAAGATATATAAATTTTATTCAAATTAATTAAATTTGTAATCAAGTACACAAGCAACAAGATGAATTCTATTCTCTTCGCCACCATTAAATGCATTGTGATACTTTTTATTATTCGTAATCCAAACTGATCCATCAGCTGGCATGTGCTTAGCTACATTATCTATTACCATTATACATCCAGGGTTTGTAATAATTGGAATATGTAGTCTAGGCTCTGGATCACGATGCCAACTTAAAGTAGATCTTGGTTCCTTCAATAATAATCTTACTCTGCCTAATTTATATTTTTTTGATAATTCTTCATAAACAGTTTTAAAATAAGTATCTTTATATTCATCTATGAACTGTGTGTACTTTCCTTCGTCAATCATTTTGTCCCTTGAAACTTCTTTTCCATCACTGCTTGGTTTCGTCCAAAATACTCCACGAACATTATTTCCTTTAATTGACTCTGGATCTCCTGGTATTTGATTTAATGAAATTCCGGCAAAGTGAGGAATTCCTAGACTTGTGTCAAAACCTTTTAGGTTTAAAACTTTTGTGCAAGCTTCTCGAAGTTTGGTAATATCGAATTTGATATCTTGTTTTTGAAAATCGTTAAATGATAGTGACATTTTATAACTTTTTTATTAATAGCTTATAAACTATTTTTATATATATTACTATTGTCGCATTAAAAAACATTGAGAATGATTATCACTGGTAAATACCCCAAATTGAGAATGAGAAGATCAAGAAAAACTGATTGGATGAGAAGATTAGTTAGAGAGAATTCTCTTTCTAGCAATGATTTTATATTACCAATCTTTGTAACAGAGGGAAAAAATAAAAAGATTCCAATTAAAACTATGCCTGAAGTTTTTAGATATAGTGTCGATAAACTTGGCCAGATTGTTGATAGAGCCCTAAAACTTAAAATTCCAATGGTGGCAATTTTTCCTCAAACAAATAGTGGTTTAAAAGACTCTTATGGTAGTGAAGCTTTAAATGAAAACAATTTAGTTTGTAAGGCTATTAGAAAAATTAAAGATAAATACAAAAATGAAATCGGTATAATGACTGATGTCGCTTTAGATCCTTATACATCTCATGGACATGATGGAATTTTAAGAAATAAAAGAATTCTTAATGATGAAACGATAGAAATATTAATTCAACAATCTCTTTTACAAGCTCAAATGGGTAGTGATGTTATAGCGCCATCAGATATGATGGATGGGCGTATTGGTGAGATTAGACAAGAACTTGATAATAATTCGCTTAAAGATATTAAAATATTATCTTATGCTGTAAAATACGCATCTTCTTTTTATGGTCCCTTTAGAGATGCAGTTGGATCAAAAAAATCTTTAAAAGGTGACAAAAAAACATATCAGATGGACTTCAGTAATTCCGAAGAAGCTTTAAGAGAAGTGGCATTAGATATTAAAGAAGGAGCAGATCTTGTTATGGTGAAACCTGGTCTTCCCTACCTCGATATAATAAAAAAAGTGAAAGAAAATTTTAAAATACCAGTTTTGGCTTACCAGGTTTCAGGTGAATATAGTTTGTTAATGAATGGTATTAACAAGGGATTAATAAGTGAAAACTCTATTTATGAAACACTTATGTCATTTAAAAGAGCTGGCGCTAATGCAATTATTTCATATTTTGCAGATAGAATAGACAAAATTATTAAAAATTAAGATTTAAAATCGTCTATGAATTTTTTTCTTTGATGAGGAAAATTAATACTATTAGGTAAAAAAAGATTTGTTTGTAAATACTCACTTATAAGATTCAAACCGTCTATAATATCTTGATTATTTACATTATCTCCACTTTTGGAAATAAGAAAATTAGGAACTTTAATTTTTTTTAGATTTGTAGTAATAAAAAATTCATCCTTTCCATTGGATTCTTTTTTTGCATATTTCTTTACATCTAAGTCAAAACCAATCAATCTTAGAAAATCAAGTTCCCAAAAAATATAATTTATATACCAATCTTCTTTTTCTAGAATTGAAAATAACTTATGAACCAGCTCATAAATTGATGTATTCTCTTGATTTTCTACAGTTAGTAATTTTACTAAATTTAATGCTGCATTAATGCAATACATAGATCTTTTTTGGGAGAAAAATATTGGAGTGTTTACTTTTAAAATTTCAACTTTAAAATATCCAAAACTGTCATCACTTTTCGAATTATAATTTAAATGAAGCTCATTGCCAATTTGTAAATAGTTTTTGATTTTTTTTGATGATGCTCCAAAAATAATACCTGAGCACTTACCATGATTTTTAGTATAGAAATTAACAATGGTTGAATTTTCTTGAAATTTATTCTTTGACAACAAAATACCTGTATCTGTCCAATTCATTTTTTAAAAGTATCCAATAATTTTAAAGCAGCTTTCTGTTCGGCTTCTTTTTTAGAGTTACCAATTCCCAAATATTTTTTTGAATTTTTTATTTTGACTGAAACTTTTATAACAGGTTTATGTCTTGGGCCTTTGTTTTCTACTACATTATAAATTGGGAGGGTTTTATACAATTTAAGAGAATATTCTTGAAGCATTGTTTTTGGATCTCTATAAATTGTTAATTTTTCATTTAGAAATCTTTTCCAGTAATTTAAAATGAATTTTTCAGTTACTTCTAATCCTTGATCTAAATACAAGGCACCAACAATTGATTCAACTGTATCTGCTAAAATTTTATTCTCTATTTTTGAATTTTCTTTGTTGTCTCCTACTAAAACATAATCCTTTAAAGATAAATAATTAGAAATTTCAACACATCTTTTCCTATTAACTAATGATGCCAATTTTTTATCAAGATCTCCTTCTTTATCATTTGGAAATAATTTATATAAATTCTTTGATATAATTAATCCTAATACTCTATCACCTAAAAATTCTAATTTTTCATTGTTATTAAGTGGATTATTACTTTTATGTGTTAGGCTTTGTAATAGGAGATTTTGATTTTTAAATTTAACACCTATTATTTTTTCAAAAGAACTTATATTTTTTTTCATTATTTAATTTTTTTAAAGAATCTGTCTAATCTAAAACTTTTATTCCATTTCCAAAACTCAATAAATCTTCCTATTTTTTTGTCTGTTGAAAAAAAAATAAATCTAGCCTTACCAACAATATTATCGCGGTGTACATAGCCAACACTTGTTAAAAATCGACTATCCTTTGAACAATCTCTATTGTCTCCTAAAAAAAAATAATGATTATCAGGTACAACAAATTCATCTGAATTTTGATACGATCCAAAATTATTATAAGCAGTTAAATATTTTTTATTTTCTATTTTTTCTTCAAAAAGATTTGTTTCTAAAACTTCACCACCACAATATATTTCATTTTCTAACTTCACTTTAGATTTAAGGATTTCAACGTCGTTAAGATATAGATTACCGTCTATAAATTGAATCTTGTCTCCTGGTCCACCTATAAGTCTTTTAATATAATCGGTTCTGTTATCCGCAGGAGTTTTGAATACAATAATGTCTCCTCTTTCTGGTTCATCAAAAAAAATACGTTTTTTAATAGGTCCTAAACTAAAAGGAAACGAATGCTTGCTATATCCATAAGTATATTTAGTTACAAAAATTCTATCTCCTACCAACAAAGTAGGCTCCATTGATGATGACGGAATATAAAAAGGTTGAATGAATAAAGACCTAATTACAATAGCAATTACTAAAGCATAAAAAATAGTTTTGATATTATCTATAATTTTTTGTTTCATTTAATCTTTTGAGTTATAACGTATGCAACTGAATATTCTCTTTCATCTGATAATGACAGAAAAATTTTAACTTTTTTCAATTTAAGTTTTCTTTTTAATATATTTTTTAACTTATTGCTTAAAGTAAGGTAGGGTTTACCACTTCTTTTTTTTGATACATTTATATCTTTAAAATTAATATTATGAGCAAAACCAGTACCAAGAGATTTTACGAAAGCTTCCTTAGCAGCGAATCTTTTTGAAAAAAACAAAACTTTCTGATTAATTTTTTTTGAATCTTTAATTTCACTAGATGTGAATATTCTATTAATAAATTTTTTGTTTTTAATAAGTTTTTTTATACGACTATTTTTAACAATGTCTGTCCCTACACCAAAAATATTTAAAGTCATCTCACGATCTTTTTGAATTCTTTAATAATACTGGGCATACCAGACTCTAAACTTTCACCTATGATAAAGTGACCAATATTAAATTCTTTTATGTATGGAATTTTTCTCAAAATTTTTGTTGTTTTGTAATCTAAGCCGTGTCCTGCATGTACTTCAATGTCATAATCAAATGCTAATTTACTTGCATCTTTAATTCTCTTTAGTTCATTTGAAAATTTTGCACCTTTTTTAACTAAAATTGATATTTTTCCTGTGTGCAGTTCAACGCATTTCGTTCCTATTTTTTTCGAGATTTCAATATTTTGTTTTGAAGGGTCTATAAATAAACTTGTTCTAATTTTAGCTTTATTAAGTCTGGATATAATTTTTTTTAAATTATGAAAATTTTTTTTTAAATCTATTCCCCCTTCTGTGGTAATTTCTTTTCTTTTTTCTGGTACTATACAAACATAATTAGGCATGTTTCTAAGAGCAATTTTTAACATTTTGTTATTACATGCCATCTCTAAGTTTATTTTAATTTTTTTTTTACAAAGTTTTTTTAAATCTAAATCTTTAATATGTCTTCTGTCTTCTCTAAGATGAACTGTTATAGAGTCAGCTCCAGAATTAATTGCAATATCTGCAAACTTTAAAATATTTGGATGATTTTCTCCTCTAGCATTTCTTAATGTAGCCACATGATCAATGTTAACACCGAGTTTAGACATTATCTTAGATATCTACTTCCTGGTTTTGTAATTTGAATATTCTTCAAAGGAGTTGGTAATTTATTTCTCTTATAAACAGGAATATCTAATTTTACTTGAGATATAATTTTTTTGGACATTTTTAATTTTTTCGACCTGTCTATTAAGCAAGCAATTCCAACAAACTTTCCACCAAATTTTTTTATGAGTCTTACACACTCCAATGAAGATTTTCCTGTAGTGATTACGTCCTCTACTATTAATACTTTTGCTTTTTTTTTAATATTAAAACCTCTTCTAAGTTTAAATTTTTTATCTACTCTTTCACAAAAAATAGTCTCTTTTTTTAACAATCTTCCTATCTCATAACCAATAATTACACCTCCCATTGCTGGGGATAGAATAATATCAAAACTTTTAATATTTCTTTTAATTTTTGTTGCCAAGGAACTTATAAATTTTTTAGCTTGAGTTGGTTTGCTTAAAAGCTTGGCGCATTGAACATATTGGGGTGAATGTAGACCAGATGAAAGTACGAAGTGTCCCTCTAAAAGAGCGTCAGTTTTTCTTAAAACTGCCAAAGAATTTTTTAAAGAAAGCATATTTTTTGTTTTTGTGTCTAATAATTTTAAATTTATACTCTCTTTGTTTTAACTCACTTATTAATTTTGTAAAGTTTTTGAGATCAGAAATAATTAGATTAAATCTAAAATTAATGGAGGTTTTAGTTTTTTCTACCATTTCAACACTAGAAATGTTTACATGATTTTCTCCAATCATAGTTGTCACTGTTCCGAGAACACCTGGTTTATCAGGTAACGAGATCCAAAGAGTAGTATTATATATTTTGTCAGTTGGTTTAGAATTTTCTCTATATTGCCAATATCTCCTAATTGCGGCTCTCGCTTTACCTGTTTTAGCTGAGCTTAACCAATGTAAAGATGGTGACTCTTTCTTTGATGTTATAATCTTAACCACATCACCATTTCTTAGGATACTTTGTAAATGACTGTCTTTACCATTTATTTCTGATCCAATAGCAGTATCTCCAACTTGTGTATGTACTGCATACGCAAAATCTATTGGGGTAGCATCTTTTGGAAGTTTGATCACAGATCCCTTTGGTGTAAAGCAAAATACATTTTCTTGAAACATCTGAAGTTTAGTATATTCATAAAAGTCCTCTGGATTTTCATTTCTCTCAATTATTTCAACTAGATCTTTCAACCAATCGTATTCTTTCCAAGTTAAAGAATTAAATTTTTCAGAAGATTTATATTTCCAATGAGAAGCAATTCCTCTTTGAGCGTATTCGTGCATCTGCATTGTTCTTAATTGAATTTCAATAGGTCTTTTGTTTGGACCAATTATAGCGGTATGTAATGATTGATATTTGTTTATTTTAGGAGATGAAATATAATCTTTAAATCTTCCCGGTATACAATTCCACTTTTTGTGGAATACACCTAAAGTCTTATAGCAATCTGATACATCGTCAACAATTACCCTAAATCCGATTATATCTGTGATTTGCTCTAGCGAAGTTCTTTTTTTTTGAATTTTTCTCCAAATAGAAAAAGGTGTTTTCTCTCTACCAAATATTTTAACATTTAATCCTTCTGCTTTTAAAATTTTTTGAAACTCCTCAGAAATCATATTAAAATTTGAAATATTATTTTCTTTTATTTCATCAAGTCTTTTCTTAACGAGATGTCTTGCTTCAGGATTTAAAATTTCAAAAGAAAGATCTTCCAACTCATCTCTAATTCTATTCATGCCCATTCTGTCTGCTAATGGAGCATATATTTCCATCGTTTCTTTAGCTTTTCTAATTTGTTTTTCTTTGAGTTTTACAAATTTAATTGTTCTCATGTTATGAAGTCTGTCAGCTAATTTTACAAGAAGGACTCTTATGTCTTTAGAGGTTGCTATGATTAATTTTCTAAAATTTTCAGCTTTAGAGTCTTGAGCTGCTTGATTTTCAAATGCAGAGATTTTTGTGACACCTTCCACTAAATCAGCAACTTCTTGACCAAATTCTTCCTTGATTGTTTTATAAGTAGCTCTAGTATCTTCAATCGTATCGTGTAATAATCCAGTTGCAATAGTTGCGCTATCAAGTTTTAAATCTGAAAGAATATTTGCTACAGCTATTGGGTGAATAATATATGGCACACCTTCATCCCTTTTTTGTTTCTTGTGAGCCTCGAGAGCAAAATTATAAGCTTTAGTTAAAGTTGTCGGGTTTAAAAACTTATTATATTCCCTTACCTTATTTATTAATTCTTCAGATTTAAGCATATTTAATTATACCATTACTTTGATAAATCTTTATATCACTAATTGATTTGGGGTTTAATTTTTTTATTAAAATATCTATTTTTTGCTTATTTTTTGGATGTATCCAGTTTTTTTTTATTTCATATAATGGAATTAAAGTAAAATTTCTTTGATGCATTCTTGGGTGTGGAGTAATAATTTTTTCTCCTTTATGAATAATGCTTTTGCAAGTATTGTTGAAATCAATAATATCAATATCGCAAGTTCGTGGTGCGTTTTTTATACTTTTTTTTCTTCCTAATAATGTTTCTATTTTTTTTATTTTTTCAAACAAATCGATAATTGTTAAATCTGTTTTACATTCAATAATGAGGTTTAAAAATTTTGGATTCGATTGGTTTGGCCACGATGGTGTTTCATAAAGTTTTGAGACTTTTAGAAAGTAACAAAAATGTGATAAATGAAACTTAGTTTTTTCAATATTATCAGCTCTATTTCCCAAATTTGAGCCTAGTGCCAGTATGATTGTATTATGACGATCTTCTAAAATATCTTGCTTTATCACGGTTCCAGTCCCTTGTTTTTTTTGTTTGTCGTTTATCAAATCTTTTTTTACCTTTTGCGACGGCAATCTCCAACTTTGCTCTCCCTTTTTTAAAATACATTTTAAGAGGTATAAGTGACAATCCATCTCTATTAACTTTACCAATTAATTTTTTTATCTCTCTTTTATTTAACAACAGCTTTCTCTCTTCTCTAGGATTATGGTTAGTAAAACTTGCCTCTTTATAAATTGGTATGTGTGAATTTACTAAAAAAAACTCACCATCTTTTTCAATAGCATAAGACTCTGCTATATTTACTTTTCCTGCTCTTACAGACTTAATCTCAGATCCTTTTAATACAATTCCTGCCTCTAAAATTTCTTGGAAAAAAAAATTAAAGGATGCTTTTCTATTTAAACAAATTATTTTGTGTCCAGGTTCTTTTTTTACCATGCTACAATAATTTTGCAGACAATAATGCTTCTTTTACTTTTTCCTTAGTGGATTCTTGTATTTTAACTAATGGCAGTCTAACATCATCACTGCATAGACCTAAAAGTTTAGCTGCATATTTTGCAGGTGCTGGATTGCTTTCAATAAATAGAGCTTTATGAAGTGGTTGAAGCAAAGCATCAATTCTTTCAGCCTCTTTAATTTCATTATCAGAATTTGATTTTGAAAATTTTTGAAAATCAGAACATAGCTTAGGTGCTATATTTGCTGTAACTGAAATTATACCAACCCCTCCTCTTTTATTAAATTCAAAAGCAAGACCATCTTCACCAGTTAGCTGAATAAAATCAGGACCCAATTTTTTTAAAGTTTGATCAAGTCTATTTAGGTCTCCTGTCGCATCTTTTACACCTGCGATATTTTTAAGTTCATAAAGTCTTGCCATTGTATCAACTGACATATCAATAACGCAGCGACTTGGAATATTATAAATAATAATTGGCAAGCTTGTATTATCATTAATTGATTTATAATGTTGATATAAACCTTCTTGTGTTGGTTTGTTGTAATATGGAGTAACTACAAGTACGCCATCTGCTCCTGCCTTTTCTGCATGCTTTGTTAGAGCTACAGCTTCAGTTGTAGAATTTGATCCAGTGCCTGCAATTACCGGAATTTTGCCTTTTGCTTCTTTAATACAAAGCTCAATGACTTTTTCATGCTCTTCATGGCTCAATGTGGGCGATTCACCAGTTGTTCCTGCAGGAACTAAACCATTTGTGCCATTTTCAATATGAAAATTTATTAGTTTGATATAACAATCTTCGTCTAATTTATTATTCTTAAACGGAGTTAATAACGCAACATTTGATCCTTTAAACATATAACTTTATAACATAGATTATCGATTCATTTACAAAAATATGATCTTTTTTAAAATATTTATCAAATTTATTTTAATCTTTCTGTTAATTTTAGGCTCATATTCATTTTCAAGTGAGTTAATTATTCCACCAAAAAAACCAACATTATCTGATGAGGTTAAAAAAAAGATTATATCAAAAAAGAATATTATACCTCCAATAAAACCTACAGTTAAAAAAGAGAAAGAAATTCAAGAAGAAAAAAAAGAAAAAGTTGAAAAAGCAGAAACCGATAAGGATTTTCAAAATATAGGGATTTTGCTACCTAAAAAGAAACCAACAATAATTGTTAAAAAGACAGAGCCAAAAAAGGAGAAAGTTAAAAAATCAAAATACTATAGTAAAAAAGACGTAAAAATAGCTCAACAATCTTTAGATTTAATTAAAAGAAAAAAGTGGCAAAGTGCAATCAAAATTGCTTCTCGTGCAAAAGATAAGTCAATTTATGATTTCACAATGTGGAGATACCTATTAGAAAGAAACAATAATGCAAATTATTCTGACTATAGTTCATTTTTAAAAAGAAATGAAACTTATCCTCGTCGTGGTAGAATTGAATATCTATCTGAAAAGAAATTATCAGTTAAAAAAATTGGTCACAAAAAAATAATAGATTTATTCGAGGATAAAAAACCATTAAGTGGATACGGAGAGATAGTTTTGGGGGAAAGCTTATTACAAGATGGGCAAAATGTAGACGGTATAAAGTTGATAAAAAAAGGATGGATTACTGCCGATTTATCTAAAGCAGAACTTAGACCTACATACAAACGAATAAAAAAATATTTATCATCAGAAGACCATATTAGAAGGGCTGATTACCTAGCTTGGGAAAATAAATATTGGGATTTAAAAAGAATGTTAAGATATTTACCGAAAGATTATCAGCTTCTTTATACTGCGAGGCAATTGCTAATGAGTAAATCATATGGTGTAGACAATGCAATTTCAAAAGTGCCTGAAAGTTTCAGAAATGACCCAGGTCTTAACTATGACAGATTAAAATGGAGAAGAAAAAGAGGTCGAGTAGATAGCTCATTAGAAATTTTGTTAAACATTAAGAATACTAAGAGTTATATGGTAAGACCAGACAAATGGTGGGTGGAAAGGTCAATTATTGGAAGATCGTTAATTTATAAAAAGAAATATCAAACAGCCTACAAAATTGTCAATAACCACTCATTAGAACAAGGAACTCCGGAATACGCTGAGGCAGAATGGTTTAGTGGATGGATTGCTTTAAGTTTCTTAAATGATCCAATTTTAGCAAGAGAACACTTTAAATCTTTTTATCAAAATGTTGGTTATCCAATAAGTTTATCTAGAGGAGCATTTTGGTTAGGAAGAACGTATGAAAAACTGGGTGACCCCGTAACAGCTGATAAATATTACAGTGAAGCGTCTAAATTTCCGACTACATATTATGGGCAACTTGCACATATGAAAATTAAACCAGACGAAACATTTTCTTTAAATGAAACTATGAAAGCAAACGATAAATACAAAAAAGAATTTAAGGACAAGAAATTATATAAACTCGTTTATTTACTTTATGAGATAGAAAGAGATAAATATACAAAACATATTTTACGTCATTTAGCTCTTGATAATATAGATCAAGGAAGTGAAGTTCTAGCTGCAGAACTTGCTACTGAAATTTCAAGATATGATTTTGCAATTCAAATATCTAAATTGGCATCTTATGAAAAAAGATTTCACAATCAATATAACTATCCTGTTATCAGCACACCAACTATGGTTGGGGGAAGAAAAATTCCTAACCCTGCATTGATACTTGCAGTTATAAGACAAGAGAGTGAATTTGATAGTAAAGCAAATAGTTACGCTGGTGCGAGAGGTATGATGCAACTTATGACTTACACAGCTAAGATTGTTGCAAAACAAGCTAAGCTACCATATTCAAAATCAAGATTAACTTCAGATCCTGAATACAATATTAATTTAGGGTCTCATTATTTAGCAGGATTAATTTTAGAATATGATGGTGCCTATCCTTTTGCTATTGCCGCTTATAATGCGGGCCCTAAAAGAGTAAGATATTGGAAAAAAATAAATAAAAATCCTCAAAAGGATCAAGTGGATTATGTTGATTGGATTGAGCTTATAAAATTTAAAGAAACAAGAAACTATGTTCAAAGAGTTTTAGAAAATTATAACGTTTATCGATACGTGCTAGAGCAAAAGCCTATCAAAATGAAAGATTTTTTCGCTAATTACCCACTATACTAATTTCTGAAAAATGGCGGAAGGAGAGGGATTCGAACCCTCGGTACACCTTTTCAAGCGTACGGCGGTTTAGCAAACCGCTGGTTTAAACCAGCTCACCCATCCTTCCTTATATACTGTGTAACTTGAAATCATTGAATATTCAATATTTATCAAGTAATTTCTCAAAAAATGAAAAATAAATATTCTATATTTTCTTTAATAAAGAATGCTTTTAGCAACCATGAAAATTGGCAAAGAGCATGGAGAGATCCTGAGCCTAAAAAAGAGTATGATGCTGTAATTGTTGGTGGCGGCGGTCACGGTTTAGCCACTGCATATTATTTAGCGAAAAAACATAATTTAACAAACATTGCTGTTGTTGAGAAAGGTTGGATTGGTGGAGGTAACACTGGAAGAAATACTACAATTATCAGATCAAATTATTTATGGGACGCCAGCGCAGGTTTATATGATCACGCATTAAAGATTTGGGAAGGTTTGTCCCAAGAACTTAATTACAATGTAATGTTCAGCCAAAGAGGAGTTATGAATTTGGCTCATAATTTACAAGATGTAAGAGATCTAAAAAGAAGAACTCACGCAAATAGATTAAATGGTATTGATGCTGTTTGGTTGGAAACAGATGAAGTAAAAAAGTTTTGTCCGATAATAAATACTTCTCAAGATATTAGGTATCCAGTATTAGGTGGTACATTACAAAAAAGAGCTGGTACAGCTAGACATGATGCTGTTGCTTGGGGTTATGCAAGAGGCGCTGATGAAATGGGAGTTGATATAATTCAAAATTGCGAAGTCAAAGGTATTAAAAGAAATGGAGATTCAGTTGAAGGTCTAGAAACAACAAAAGGATTTATTAAAACTAAAAAGATTGGCGTTGTTGCTGCAGGACATTCAAGCGTAATAGCAAATATGGCGGGACTTAAGTTACCACTCGAAAGTAAACCTTTACAAGCGCTTGTATCAGAGCCAGTAAAACCAATAATCGATACTGTTGTAATGTCAAATGCTGTTCATGCTTATGTGAGTCAATCAGATAAAGGTGAATTAGTTATTGGTGCGGGAACTGACTCTTATGTTTCTTACACTCAAAAGGGAAGCTTTAATATTGTAGAAGAAACACTTAAAGCTATATTAGAATTATATCCAATTTTTAGTAGAATGAA
>ENA-OSEY01001113-OSEY01001113.1-marine-metagenome-genome-assembly--contig:-NODE-1113-length-18996-cov-4.711877_pt1 | contig 18996 bp, 15 predicted proteins | sample MGYA00248465_ERZ534230 | MGnify/ENA primary metagenome ERZ534230 (study PRJEB26409, sample SAMN06344110) | marine metagenome | isolation source: Sea water from surface | place: Atlantic Ocean:Southern...
TCTTCCAGCTAGAGAACTAACGACATCAGTATCATGTGCGCCCATCATCAAACCCATTGCTAAATCTTTTAAAGAAACTGTAGGTTTTGTTATCAGAGGTTGGCTATTAGTTTTTAATGATTTTGTTACTCCAATTGCATCAACTATTACGTAATGTGTTTTGGAACTATTTGCTGATGGAGTTACCTTCTTGAGATCATCATATTCTAAAGTTCTCGTCCCCCTTCCCTTCATTTGTTCAAAGTAGTTTTTGCTCTTAACATCTCTCATAAATATCAAACACTCAAGAGCTTTTACGTCAGTTCCAGTAGATATCATGTCTACTGTTACGGCAATGCGTGGATTGTAATCATTACGAAATTGGGACAAGATCGATTTAGGATCTTCTCCTTCACTTAATATTTTTCCTTTACTATCTTTTTTATCTTGTGAGGCCTTATAAGTAATTTTTTTGCAGAACGCATTCCCTTCTCCAAATTCTTCTCTTACAGTTTGAATTATGTCATCTGCATGACTATCCGTCTTCGCAAATATGAGTGTTTTTGGGACCTCTTTTCGATCCGGGAATATTTGAGAAAGACTATCACGAAATGATTGAATAACTGTTCTAATTTGACTCGGGTTAACAATATCCTTATCGAGTTGCCTACCTGAGTATTTTTCATCTTCATCTTGTTCTTGACCTTCTTCAAGTTTATCATCAATTTGTTTCATGCCTTGATAAATTTCAGTATTAGATTTGAAATAATTAATAAAACTATTTTCTACCCTTAGTTGAGCAACTCCAAAAATTGTTGTAAGTAACAGAACCATGCTGACTAGGTAGACTACTCTACCTTTATTTAAAGTTATCTGAGCGAGCATATTTGTTAGGGGGAAACGGTTATTTCCACTGGTAGATTTGTTTGTCTCATAAGATGTAAAACTTATCAATGATGGTAGCAAGAGGAAAGACGTTAGAAATGTCACAATAAGACCTATTGTCATCATATAGCCAAAATCTATCACGGGCTTTATGTCACTGAAGACTAATGATGCAAAAGCAACGATAGTTGTTAATGCCGTGTATAAACAAGGCCATACCATTTGAGATGTCGTTTGACATATTAATTTATATTGATCATTTATTTGAGATGACAATTGCCTGTATCTTACAATCAAATGTATATTCATTGATAACGTTAATATAAGCATTAATGATATGAAATTAGAGGATATTACTGTAACTTTCCAATCAAGAAAACCTAAAATACCAATCATAAAAATCACAGAGTATACACAGCTTGCTATAGGTAAGATAACCCATTGAAGTTTCCTGAAAATAACAATTAGTGTTACTAATATAAAAATAAAAACGCCTATTCCAAAATTAATCAAATCGCTTTTTACATACCCGATCATATCATCAGCAATCATTGGAATGCCTCCCATTTTAATGTCGGCATCATATTTAGATTCAAATTCGAATTTAATTCTTCTCAGCTCATTGAGGATACTATGTATTCTTTCGTCATAAATTTTTTTGCTGGTTTGATATTTGGCATTAATCTCATCAAGAGTTTTTTGTTCATTTTTAGTAATATCTTCATTTATTTTTTTAGAGATTAAATCTGATCTATAACGAGCTAATTCCATTAATTTATTATCAGCAACAAGATTTATTTGGATAGCTGTTGTCTTACCATCTTCACTTATAATTAGATTTTTATATATTGGACTATTTAGAATCTCTTGTTTTGCTCTAGAAAGATTCACACTTTCTGATAAAATATTTGGAATATTTTCTATCATCTCTATAAAACTTAAATTTGAACTTTCTACGAGAGGGATATCAACAATTGATACAACAGATTCTATTCCATCCAACTCTAATATAGTTCCTTTAAGATCTTTTATTGCATCAAGACTTCTTGAATTAAAAATATCCGATTTGTTTGGTGTAAATGTAAAAATTACAAAATCATTTGTAGAATAATTTTTTGTTGTTTCTCTGTATGTCATCAGATCTTTATCATTTTCAAGTATTAGGGAGTCAGCTGATGCATCCAACTTGAAATTGCTAATAAATATAGATGATGAGGATAATATTATAATAAGGGCAATTAATGTTCTTCCAGGAAATTTGAGAATGTTATCGAAATAAATCTTTGAGATAATAGTTTTCATTGTATTATGTACTCTAAGATTTAGAATATCTAAACATAATACTCTTTTAAAGCAAATTATGGATAAATTGATTATAAACAGAACCCTTCCAATTGATGGAGAGGTATCAATATCAGGCGCTAAAAATGCTGTTTTACCTATGATTTGCGCATCCGTAATGGTATCCAAAAACTCTGTTAAGATCAGAAATGTTCCGCATCTTCATGATGTTACTACAACGTTAAGATTATTAACTCAGATGGGGGTAACTACTACCATGGACGAACAAATGAGCATAAGTCTTGATGCGTCTACTATTAATAATAGTTTTGCTCCATATGATTTAGTCAAGACCATGAGAGCATCTATATTAGTCTTGGGGCCTCTGCTAGCAAAATACGGTGAAGCTAAAGTCTCATTGCCAGGTGGCTGTGCAATAGGTACAAGACCTGTGAGTTTACATATAGAAGCACTTGAAAAAATGGGCGCAGTAATTGAGATAGAAAACGGTTATATTTCTGCCAAATGCAATAAATTACAAGGAACTTGTATTGAATTTCCAAAAACAACAGTCACTGGCACAGAGAACATTCTTATGGCATCTACACTTGCAAGAGGGAAAACTCTCATAAAGAATGCTGCGATGGAGCCCGAGGTTATCGATTTAGCGAATTTTTTGATAAAAATGGGTGCAAAAATTTCAGGACACGGAACAAGCACCATAGAGATTGATGGCGTTGAAAATCTTGAGGGAGTTTCTTACTCGGCCCTACCCGATAGAATTGAGACTGGAACATTCTTGGTGGCAGCAGCAATAACAGGAGGCAGAATAATAGTTAAACACGCTATATCATCTCATCTCGAAGCTGTTTTGAAAAAATTACAACAATCAGGCGCAGAAATCCATTTCACAGAAAGTGAAATTCATTTAGATATGAAAGGGAAGAGACCAAAGGCTATTGATATTGATACAGGCCCATACCCTCAATTTCCAACTGACATGCAGGCACAGTTGACAGCATTGAATGCTATAGCAGACGGTACTAGCATTATCAGAGAAAATATTTTCGAAAATCGCTTTATGCATGTGCAAGAAATGACTAGAATGGGTGCTGATATCAAATTAGATCAAAATCGCGCTATTGTAGTTGGTAAAGAAGAATTGGTAGGAGCTCAAGTAATGGCTACGGATTTGAGAGCATCTGCAAGTTTGATATTGGCAGGATTAGTAGCTAAAGGTAAGACAGAAATTGAGAGAATATATCATATTGATAGAGGATATGACTGCATTGAAGAAAAACTTCAACAGCTTGGAGCTGATATACTCAGGGTACCAATGTGAGTTATAATATTTAATTATGTATTTAGCTATTTCAAAAGGAAGAATCTTAGAAGAATCTCTTAAATTACTCGAACGTCTAAATATTAAATGCGAAGAATCACCAATGGATTCTCGTAAATTAATTTTTAGAACTAATGACAAAAATATGAAGATAATAATTGTGAGAGCAAGCGATGTTCCTACTTATGTAGAGTCAGGAAAAGTAGATATGGGTATTGTCGGCAAGGATACTCTGTTGGAAAAAAATAGTAATGATTTATTGAGACTTAAAGATCTGCAAATTGCAAAATGTAGATTAGTAATTGCGGGCAAAAAAGGAGTGAGTTTAGTAAGCAATATGAAGATAGCGACTAAATATCCAACAATTACCCAGAAATATTTTCAATCTCAAGGCTTGCCTTGTACGATTCTTAAACTATACGGATCTATTGAGCTTGCTGCCGTTCTTGGGATGACCGATGCTGTCGTTGATCTTGTTGAAACTGGTAATACTCTAAAAGAAAATGGTTTATCTGAACTTAAGATAATTGAGAATATATCATCATACTTAGTTGTAAATAAGACATCATATAGGTTCAATAAAGAGTATGTCGATAAATTTATTAGCAAAATTTCGTAATTATGACAATTAATAAAAAAACTGATGACTTAAAAATTTCTTCAACGAGAGAATTAATAACGCCATTATCATTAATTACGGAAATACCTATGTCGGATAGGGCAATTCAGACAGTAGTTGATAGCAGGCATCAGATAGCAAATATAATTCATAAAAAAGATAAGCGTCTTCTAATTATTGTTGGTCCATGTTCTATTCATAATGAGGAGGCTGCCCTTGATTATGCTGAAAAACTCATGAAATTAAAAAAGGATGTTGAAAGCAATATCTTCATCGTCATGAGGGTTTATTTTGAAAAACCTAGAACAGTTCTTGGGTGGAAAGGCCTAATCAATGATCCGGATTTAGACAATAGTTTTAATATAAATAAAGGTATTAAAAAAGCTCGAAAATTACTCTTAGATTTAGCAGAGATGGGCATGCCTGCAGGTCATGAATATTTGGACTTAATTAGTCCTCAGTATATAGCTGATCTTATAAGTTGGGGAGCAATCGGGGCAAGAACTACAGAGAGTCAAAGCCATAGAGAACTTGCGTCAGGATTGTCTTGTCCAGTAGGATTTAAAAATGGAACAGATGGAGGCATACAAATAGCTATCGATGCTATCAAGTCAGCTAGTAATCCTCATAACTTCCTTTCAGTTACAAAAGAGGGTAAATCTGCAATATTCTCTACAACTGGGAATAAAGATTGCCACATTATTTTGAGAGGAGGTAAAAACTCTAATTATGATAGCTCTAGCGTTTTAAATGTTACGAAACAGCTTGAGAAAAATAATTTAGGGGCCAGCATTATGATTGACTCAAGTCATGCCAATAGTCAAAAAGATTTTTCAAAACAAAAAAATGTTGTAAGAGATATTCAGAACCAAATTGTTAATGGCAATCAAGCAATATGTGGATTGATGATTGAAAGTAATTTGGTTGAAGGACGTCAAGAAATAGGTGATGGTAAAAATTTAACTTATGGTCAAAGTATAACGGACGCATGTATTGGCTGGAATGAAACAGAGAAGCTAATTCTTGAGACCAATAACATTCTTGAAAAAAAATAAACAAATATGAAAATTTTAAACTTAGATACCAAAAAAAAGGACTTTAGCAAATTACTTCAAGATAGACTCAATATTAGGGATGATATTAATCATAAGACAGAGAATTTTGTTCGTAAAGTAATAGCGGATATAAAAAAAAATAAAGATAAGTCTTTGGTGAAATATGTTTCACAATACGATAGTAAGAACATATCAAATACAAAAAAACTACTAGTTACGAAAAATGAAATAAAACAGGCATACAAGATTACCTCTTCAGATCAGGTATCTAATTTGAAAAAGGCAATAAATAGAATACGAAAATTTGCAAAAAAGCAGCTTCATAAAAGCTGGTCTTACAAAGATAAATCATCAACCCTAGGTGAAAAAGTGACAGCAATAGATTCAGTTGGTGTTTATGTTCCTGGCGGTAAAGCATCTTATCCTTCAACCGTAATGATGAATGTAATTCCAGCGAGAGTAGCGGGCGTTAGAAAAATCTACATGAGCTGTCCAATTGATGATATAAAAAATCACTCACTTGCGATTGTGGCTGCAGATTTATGTAAAGTAGATAGTATTTTTAAGATGGGAGGAGCTCATTCAATTGCAGCACTTGCTTATGGAACCCCAACCATACCTAAAGTCGACAAAATTGTAGGTCCAGGAAACTTATTCGTCAGTACTGCTAAAAAATTTGTTTTTGGCGATGTCGGCATAGATAATATAGCTGGACCCTCTGAAATTGTTATTGTGGCTGATAAAAAAAATAACCCAGATATGATTGCTATTGATTTATTTTCTCAAGCTGAACATGATGAATTAGCTCAGCCGATCTTAATATCCAAAAGCCATCTGCTAATAGAAAGCGTATTCAATTCTATGAAAAAATTGTTGCCAAGAATGTCGAGAAAGAAAATTATCATGGAGTCAATTAAGAATAGAGGATTGTTTATAAAAACAACTAGCGATTCAGAAACTGCCAATATAGTAAACACTATTGCTCCTGAACATCTTGAACTTATGTATCACGATAAAAAATTTCTGAAACAAATTAGAAATGCTGGCGCTATTTTCTTAGGTGAAAACAGCCCAGAAGTTTTTGGAGATTATTGTGCTGGGCCGAATCATGTTTTACCAACATCAGGATCTGCAAGATTCTCATCACCACTAGGTGTATATGATTTTCTTAAGAGATCTAGTGTTATAAACATCTCTAAAAAAGATGCAAATGTATTAAGTAAGATATCTAGCGTACTTGCTGATGCTGAAGGTCTTCAGGCACATTCTTTATCAGCAAAAATCCGAGGGAAATAGAGTAAAATTATAATTTAGGCATTTTCTCAACTTCTACATTTATATTTAGAATATCGCTATTTCTTTGTATTTGAAATGAAACCAAATCACCTGGTTTTGATTTACCGATTATGTCTTGCATATCTTTTATTTTATTGACTTTTTTATCGTTTACTTTCTTAATAATATCACCTCTTCTCATATTTGCTTTTTGACCAGGTCCGCCATTATAAACTCCACTAATCATTACGCCATCTCCTCTATAATTTGGATTTGAAATAATACCCACAAAGCCTCTAATTACCTCTCCATTTTCTATGATTTGTGTGAACACATACTTAACAATATCTACTGGAATAGCAAAGCCTATACCATCTGATCCCCCACCAAGAGTACTAATCATAGTGTTTATTCCGATCAATTCTCCATTGCTGTTCACTAGCGCACCACCAGAATTTCCAGGATTGATTGCAGCATCTGTTTGAACATATCTTTGATATGAATAAGCTTCCGGCGATATTTCTTTATCAGTAGCTGACACTATTCCTAGAGTTATTGTTTGACCCACACCAAGTGGATTTCCAATAGCAAGAGAGATATCACCAACTCTTACGTTTTCAATTTTGCCAAATGTAATAGGCTTGAGATTATCATTAATCTTAATTACTGCTAAGTCTGTTAGAAAATCATAACCAATCACCGATGTCTGATGATCATTTCCGTTTGAGTCTCTCACCAGAATCTCATTTGAGCCTTGGATTACGTGAAAATTAGTAATTATATATCCATTAGAGGAGACCACAACTCCTGATCCTTGTCCAGATGGAACTGCCTCTCTTCTTTTTAATCTGCGCTCTCTTGGATCTATAAAAAAAATATTATTTTCATATGTTTTTTTTGTATAAATTGACACAACACTTTGATTAACTTTCTCTACTGTAGAACTATAACTACTTGAAGCAGATGTTTTTTGAATGTCTTTAGCTTCAATAATTTGTATTTTATTAGAAAACATATCTAATCCAGCGTAATAAAGAATAATTCCTGTAATTACCCCAACAATTATATAGTTCTTTAAATCGCTCATTAATTTCCACCAAATTTTGTGTGTGATATATTATTATATATTAATTATCTTATATATTAATTAATTATGTGCTAGTATATATTGACATAATTTTTCACTGCTGGACAAATGAGCGATACGGAAAATAACTCAAATAGGAGAAAATTTCTTACACGATCAACCCAAATCTTGGGGGGAATTGGTGGTGTTTTTGCATTAATACCTTTCTTGTCTACTATGTCGCCTAGCGAGAGAGCAAAGTCCGCAGGAGCTCCTATTGAAGTTGACGTTTCTAGTATTCAGCCTGGCATGTACAAAGTTTTTGAATGGAGAGGTAAACCAGTCTGGGTTGTTAGAAGAACCCAAGAAATGATTAATCAAATTGCAGATAGAGATGATAAGTTGAGTGATCCTATGTCTAATGAGGAATTTCAACCTTCATACGCAAAGAATAAGTACCGTTCAATTAAACCAGAATTTTTAGTTTTAGTTGGAGTCTGTACTCATCTGGGTTGTTCGCCATTATATAAACCAAATTCTCAATCAACTGAATTGGGATTAGATTGGAAAGGAGGCTTCTTCTGTCCGTGTCATGGCTCTAAGTTTGACCTTTCTGGAAGAGTACATAAAGCTATGCCCGCGCCATCAAATCTTGAGGTGCCGCCATATTATTTTGCTAGTGAGACAAAAATCGTAATTGGACAAGATGGAGAGTCAGCGTAATGAGTAAATTTATGGCTTGGATTGATCAGAGACTACCAGTTAGTAATTTTGTAAAAAATCATCTTTCTCAGTACTATGCTCCGAAAAATTTTAATTTTTTTTATTTTTTTGGCGCATTAGCAATTTTTATTTTTATTTTACAAATTGTGACAGGTATATTTCTTACAATTAATTATAAGCCAGATGCCGATCAAGCATTTGCATCTGTAGAATACATAATGAGAGATGTTGAGTGGGGATGGCTGATAAGATATATGCATTCTACCGGGGCATCTTTCTTCTTTATAGTAATTTACTTGCACATGTTCCGAGCAATGCTTTATGGATCTTATAAAAATCCTCGAGAATTATTATGGATTTTCGGAATGCTAATTTTTGTTTTACTCATGGCTGAAGCTTTTATGGGTTATTTACTACCATGGGGCCAAATGTCATATTGGGGTGCTCAAGTTATAATTTCACTTTTTGGCGCCATTCCATTCTTTGGTGAATCGTTGGCTCTATGGATAAGAGGAGACTATGTTATTTCGGATGCGACCCTGAATAGGTTTTTTGCTTTTCATGTTATAGCATTACCTCTTTTGTTGTTTGCCCTCATATATCTTCATCTTGCTGCACTTCATACAACCGGATCAAACAATCCTGATGGAATTGAGATAAAACAAACAAAAGATACGAATGGAGTGCCATTAGATGGCATACCTTTTCATCCATACTATACTGTGAAGGATATTTTTGGCTTATCAGTATTTCTCGTAATTTTTACTTTTGTAGTTTTCTTCTTACCTGAATTTGGAGGATATTTTCTGGAGAAAGATAATTTTGTTCCGGCTGACCCTCTAAAGACTCCAGAACATATTGTCCCTGTTTGGTATTTTACGCCATTTTATGCAATCTTAAGAGCAATACCAGATAAATTTGGCGGCGTATTAACTATGGGACTAGCTATTTTTGTTCTTTTTCTACTTCCTTGGATTGATAGATGTAAAACTAAATCAATAAGATACCGTTCTAAAGAATACAAAATAATTCTATCTCTTTTTGCAGTAAGTTTTGTAGGCCTTGGTTTTATAGGTATGAATCCTGCTACTCCTGTATTAACATGGATAGGGAGAATTTTCACGCTGATATATTTTGGGTTCTTTATCGCATTATACTTTATCAGCAAGAACGAGAAGACAAAGCCGCTACCTGATAGAGTTACGATGCATGAATAAATTTATAATTTTTCTCTTTTTTTTATTTACTTTCCCACAATTTTCTTTTGGAGCAAGCTCATCGATTGATCTAAGACAAGTTCAGATTGACTTAAGCAATACATCTTCATTACAAAGAGGTGCAAAAATTTATGTCAATAATTGTTTAGGTTGTCACACACTGAAATATCAACGATATGTTAAATTAGTTGATCATCTTGGGTTGGATAAATCAACTATTGAACAGAATTTAATATTTACAACAGATCAAAATGGCGAAAAAACTAAAATAGGTTCACTTATGATAAATGCCGTAAACAAGTCGCATAGTAAAGAGGCATTTGGAGTGATGCCTCCTGATCTTACTTTAATTGCGAGGTCTAGAGGGCCTGACTGGCTGTATACGTTTCTTTTGTCCTTTTATAAAGATGAGTCTAGGCCATTAGGTGCAAATAACGCCCTATATCCAAATGTGAATATGCCTCATGTATTATGGTGGATGGAAGGTGTTAAGGAGCCTGTTGATAGTGAATTATCTAATTTCAAATATATCAGTTCAGGCTCAATGTCAGTTAATGAATATGAAAAATCAATTCAGGACCTGGTTAATTTTCTTACTTATGTATCAGAACCTGCAAAATTAGAGAGATATACAATAGGGTTTTGGGTTGTGTTGTTTTTAGTACTATTCTCTTTTGTTGCATATCTACTAAAAGTTGAATATTGGAAGGATGTGAAGTAATAATGACATCACTTGCCAACAGAAGATCTGCTATACTTTTATTTTCACTTCCTGACTGTTTGCATAGTCATAGAACTAGACTAGTTATAAAAGAGAAGGAAATATCTGCTGAGCTTCATGAAGTAGATTTGGATAATATATCAGATGAAATAAAAAGTATTAGCCCCTATGATGATTTCCCGACATTGGTTGATAGGGATTTAGTTTTACAGAATTCTAGAGTGATAATAGAGTATCTTGATGAGAGATTTCCTCATCCACCACTACTTCCTGTTGATCCTGTTGCGCGTGCTAAATTTAGATTAGCTCTTGATACAATCGAGCATCAATGGTACCCAGACTTCAATGATGCTTATAAGGATGGAAATTTAGATCCTCAATTTGTTGATAAAATTAGTAACTATTTTTTAGAGATCATCCCATTAATTAGTGATAATTTTTTCATGAGTGAAGATTTTGGTTTAGTTGACTGTAGTCTTGCTCCACTTCTTTGGAGAATTAAGTCTCTGGGGATAGAAGTCAAAGAGAACAAAGATATTATTGATAAATATTCCAAAAGAATATTTGATAGAGCGTCTTTTCAAGAAAGTCTCAGTGAAACTGAAAAAGATTTTTAATTTTTATTTTTGATGTACTGATCAATACATTCACATATAGCGTGTATAATTATCAGATGCATTTCTTGGATTCTACTAGTCCTTTTCGATGGAATAATAATAGTGCATCCATTCTCTTCAACATAGTCTTTGGCTTTACCACCATCATTACCTGTTATTAAAATCGTAGGAATATGTTTACATGTAGCTTCATAGATTGCTTTAGTTATATTTTCTGAGTTTCCACTAGTAGTAAACGCCATTAATACATCTTCCTTTTTTCCTATTGCTTGTATTTGTTTTGCAAATACTTCTTCATAAGCATAGTCATTAGCAATTGAAGTTAAAGTAGCTGTATCAGAGTTAAGGGATATAGCTGGCAAAGGCTGTCTCTCAAGTTCAAACCTATTGATAAATTCCGATGCTATATGTTGAGCATCACCAGACGAACCTCCATTTCCACAAGTTAATAGTTTACCTCCGTGATTAAGCATATTTATAATAATATCTAATGCATTTTCTACATCAGTAATTACATCGACGATACATTCTTGATTAACTTTATTATTTTCTTCAAAGTTGGATTTTATTATTTCAGATATGTTCATATTTTTTTAAATTATATTAAATAGTACACTATAATTTAATAAACATGAAATCAATTCAATAATGAAAGGAAAGCTATACATAATCTCTACCCCTATAGGAAACATGGAGGATATTACTCTAAGAGCAATAAGAGTATTGAGTGATTGTGATTACATTCTTGCAGAGAGTTCTGAAAGATCATCAAAGGTTTTACAAAGACACGGAATTACAAGTAAATTAATTACTTTCAACAAAGACAATGAAAAGAGTAAAGTTTCAAAAATTTTTAGGGACTTGGAAAATGGAAAAATAGTAGGTTTGATATCGGATGCGGGGACTCCCTCAATTTCTGATCCTGCTTTTGAACTTATAAAAATACCTAGCGATAATTTTTCCATTATACCCGTGCCAGGTCCTAGCTCTCTCACATGTGCTTTATCAGTGTCGAAAATCCCCATTAATAAATTTTCTTTTTATGGATTTCTACCAAGGAAAAGATCTGAATTAATAAATTCTCTTAAAAATATCAAAAAAAATAATATGCCAGTGGTCATTTTTGAGAGTAAAACAAGACTTTTAAAACTTTTATCTATTATGAGAGAAGTGTTAGGCGATGATATTAAAATCAATATTTTTAGGGAGTTGACAAAAATGCATGAGGAAATATTTGAATCATCAATAGCTGATGCTCTAAAATATTATGAGAATAAGAAAATCATAGGAGAATTTACAATAATTATGGATAAATGCGGCGAGACTAGCGATGAGGTAAGTAATCATGACAACGTAATTAAAATACTTTTAGATAAATATTCTCCATCCGATACTGCGACTATTGTGAGCAAATTAACAAGTATTAATAAAAAAATTATTTATAAACATATATTAAGTATTAGACAGAAGGGCTAGAAACAAGTATCATTTAGTTTTAGATGAAACTAAAATATTACAACCGAAGATGACTCAGCAAGAGCCATCTTTTTTTTTATTTAAATCATAGATTTGAAAGAGAGCAATGCAATACTTCTATTTGAAAATGGGACAAAGTTCCATGGCCAATCTATAGGAATAGATGGAATAAAGTCTGGAGAAGTAGTTTTTAATACATCTATGACAGGCTATCAAGAGATATTGACTGATCCTTCATATCATAGCCAAATTATTAATTTTACGAATCCACATATTGGTAACACGGGTATAAATGACGAGGATATTGAGTCAAATCAGATTCATGTCTCTGGCATGATTATCAGAGATTTAGAGATACAAGCTAGTAGCTGGAGGAAAACTAGCACATTGTCAGAGTATTTGGTGAAAAATAACGTAATTGGAATGTCAGGTGTCGATACAAGAGAAATTACAAGACTCCTCAGAGACAAAGGTTCATTAAACGCATGTATGATGTGTAATAAAAATTTATCTTCGCATGATATGGCAGCAGAACTTAGCAAGTTTCCAGGACTGGTTGGGCAGGATTTAGCGAAACTAGTTTCTACAAAAAAAATTTATGATTGGAATGAAGGTAGTATTCATCTCAATGGAAAGAAAATTAATAAGCCTCGACATGAATTAAAGGTTATAGCATACGACTTTGGGATCAAGCAAAACATTTTAAGAATACTGAAAGATTTAGGATGTACTATCAAAGTGGTACCTGCTACTTTTTCAGCAGAAGAAGCACTAGAACATAATCCTGATGGTATTTTCTTGTCAAATGGACCAGGAGATCCAGAGGCTTGTCATTATGCCGTGAAAAATATAAAAGAGCTTTTAAAGCATAAAATACCGATCTTCGGTATTTGTTTAGGCTTTCAATTACTCGGAATTTCTGTTGGTGGCAAAGCTATTAAGATGAAGTTTGGTCATCATGGAGCAAATCATCCAGTTATTGATCTTGATACTAAAAAAGTGCTTATCACGAGTCAAAACCATGGTTTCATGATAGATGAAAAATCACTACCTTCAAATATCCGCCTAACTCATAGATCATTATTTGATGACTCATTACAAGGTATAGAGTTGCCTGATTGTTACGCTTATGGATTCCAGGGTCACCCTGAAGCTAGCCCGGGTCCGCATGATATTCATCACATATTCAATAAATTCATTAATTTCATGAAAGAGAGTAAAAATGCCTAGAGACATTAAAATAAAAAGCGTGATGATTATAGGTGCGGGACCAATCGTTATAGGGCAAGCTTGTGAATTTGATTATTCAGGGGTCCAAGCATGCAAGGCTCTCAAAGAAGAGGGAATAAGAGTTATTTTAGTAAATTCAAATCCTGCTACTATTATGACCGACCCGGAAATGGCTGATAAAGTATACATTGAACCTATTCATTGGAGAAACATTGAAAAAATTATCATACGCGAGAAACCAGATGCGATACTGCCAACTATGGGCGGGCAGACCGCATTAAATACTACTTTAGACCTCAATAGACATAAAATTCTAGAAAAATACGGCGTGAGAATAATTGGAGCTAGCGTTGAGTCTATTGATATGGCTGAGGACAGGGAGTTATTCAAAAATGCTATGAGTGAAATAGGTCTAGAAACACCGCATGCATTTATTGCTCATAACTATGAAGAAGCCATAGAGCATCAAAGAGAAATTGGATTCCCTGTATTAATTAGACCATCTTTCACTCTTGGCGGCAGCGGGGGAGGAATTGCATATAATATTCAAGATTTTGAAAAAATTGTTCGGAGGGGACTTGATTTGTCGCCAACATCTGAAGTTCTAATTGAGGAATCAGTCATTGGTTGGAAGGAGTTTGAAATGGAGGTTGTAAGAGATAGTAATGATAATTGCATTATTGTCTGTTCAATAGAGAATATCGATCCAATGGGAATACATACCGGAGACTCAATGACGGTTGCTCCAGCCCAAACACTTACAGATAAGGAGTATCAATCACTCAGAAATGCTTCAATTAAGGTTCTACAGAAGATAGGAGTTGATACAGGTGGTTCTAATGTTCAATTTGCTGTCTCTCCTGAAAACGGCCGAATATTAGTGATAGAAATGAACCCCAGAGTATCAAGATCATCAGCTTTAGCATCGAAAGCTACTGGATTTCCAATAGCTAAAATAGCTGCGAAACTTGCGATTGGTTATACGCTAGATGAGCTCCGTAACGAAATTACTGGAAATATCATACCGGCATCATTCGAACCAAGCATTGATTATGTTGTTACTAAAATTCCTAGATTTGCATTTGAGAAATTCAAGGAGGCAGACAAAAGATTGACTACACAAATGAAATCTGTAGGAGAAGTAATGGCTATTGGTAGAAATTTTCAAGAGTCATTTCAAAAAGCACTAAGAGGTTTAGAAATTGGGATAGATGGATTAACCTCTCCTCAAATGGTACATCAAAATAAACAAGAATATACGGACAGTATCAAAAACGAACTTAGAAACACAAATCCCGAGAGAATGCTATACATAGCAGAAGCATTTAGGGCCGGTATAACAATTAACGAAATACATGAATTTTGTAAAATTGATTTATGGTTCTTATCTCAAATTGAGGATTTAATAATTAATGAAGTTAAGTTAGGGAAAGAAAGCATTGAAAGTATAAGCAAAGACTTCATGCTGTCATTGAAAAAAAAGGGATTTTCAGATTCATTTATAGCAAAAATTCTTCATACAAAAGAGAAGAAGATTAGAGATTACAGATTAAAAAATAACATAACGCCGGTATTTAAGAGAGTTGATACTTGTGCAGCAGAGTTTTTATCATCTACAGCTTATATGTATTCATCTTATGATCTAGAATGTGAGGCTGCGCCATCGACTAAACGCAAAATTGTAATATTAGGCGGAGGACCTAATAGAATTGGTCAAGGTATTGAATTTGATTACTGTTGTGTTCATGCTTCGCTAGCTCTCAGAGAAGAGGGTTTTGAGACAATCATGATAAATTGTAATCCGGAGACGGTTTCTACTGATTTTGATATATCTGATCGTTTATATTTTGAGCCATTAACACTCGAGGATGTGTTATCAATCGTAAATATAGAGAAGCCGGATGGAGTTATTGTTCAATACGGGGGTCAAACTCCTCTGAAGCTTGCTAGAAATCTAGAAAAAGAAGGTGTTAAAATAATTGGAACCTCACCCGAGGCAATCGATACAGCTGAAGATAGAGAAAAGTTTAAAGAACTTGTTCAAAAACTTGATCTGAAACAGCCTAGCAACGCAACAGCTTCAAGCTTAAATCAAGCAATTAGCGCGGCCGAAAAAATTGGATATCCGTTAGTGGTGAGACCATCATATGTGTTAGGAGGAAGAGCTATGGAAATTGTTGCTAGCAAAGAAGACTTAACAAGATATATGGGAGAGGCGGTCTCAGTATCTAATGATTCTCCAGTACTACTAGATAAATTCTTGAATGATGCTATTGAAGTAGATATCGATGTAATTTCCGATGGTGAAGATGTTTTTATAGGTGCAATTATGGAACATATAGAGGAGGCTGGCATTCATTCAGGCGATTCAGGTTGTTCGATACCTCCATATACTCTCTCGGATGTTATATTAAATAAATTAAGAAAACAGGTAACAAAATTAGCAGTAGAACTCAATGTTATAGGTTTAATGAATACACAATTTGCTATAAAAGATAATGAAATTTACCTTCTTGAGGTGAATCCTAGAGCTTCGAGAACAGCGCCTTTTGTCTCAAAATCAATAGGTATACAATTAGCTAAAGTAGGTGCTCTCGTAATGGCTGGTAAAAAATTAAAGACCCTCAAAATCAATAGAGAAGTTGTGCCCAAATATTTTGCTGTAAAAGAAGCAGTATTACCTTTTTCAAAATTTCCTGAAGTTGATGTTTTACTTGGACCGGAGATGAAATCAACAGGTGAAGTTATGGGAATAGGAAATAGTTTTGGTGAAGCATATTTTAAAGCACAACGCGCAGCCGGAGTAATTCTTCCTAAAACAGGAAATGTATTTATAAGTGTTAGAGACAAAGATAAAGAACCTGTATGTGATGTTGCAGAGGAACTGATTAAAATTGGTTTTAACTTATTCGCTACAAGAGGCACACAGGTTCATTTAGAAAAAAAAGGTATTAAATGCGAGAGAATCAACAAAGTTAAACAAGGACACCCACACATAGTTGATATGATAAAAAACGGGAATGTTCATCTTATTATTAATACTACTGAGGGCGCTTTGTCAATTAAGGACTCGTTCTCAATTAGGAAAGAAGCTAATAATCATAATGTTTGTCTCACAACAACTATTTCTGGTGCAAAGGCCTTTTGCAAAGCGATATTATTCATAGATAATTTTGATGCTCTGGACATACAATCACGTCATTCTTCTATCAATTAAACTGAGTGATATTTGTCGTTATCAATAAGATTTTCACTGCTTGCAATAATACATGTTATGCACGTATCACCTGCAACATTAACACTAGTCCTGATCATATCCAAAAGTCTGTCCACACCAAGCAATAACGCAATACCCTCAGTTGGTATTCCAATTTCAACAAGAATAAGAGATAACATGATAATCCCTGCGCTCGGTATTCCTGCGGTACCTATTGATGCAATAGTAGCCGTAAATATGATTGTTAATATATCACTAAAGTCTAAATTGATACCATAATACGCTGCAAGGAAGAAAGTTGCACATCCCTGCATAATAGCAGTACCATCCATATTAATTGTTGCACCAAGAGGAACGGAAAAAGATGCATATGATTTGTCGACACCATACTTTGATGTCACCTCTTTCAAAGTGTAAGGTATTGACGCATTACTGCTAGATGTGCTGAATGTAAATATTATTATCGATTTAATTTTTTGATAGAAAACTTTAATTTCCAGATCAGAGAAAAAATAAATCAAACTCGAATAAGTAATAAAGAAATGTGCTAAGAGAACCACAATAACGAGTACGAAATATTTTATCAAGGGTATCAGTACCTCAATACCAAGGGCAGCAAAAGTATCTATTAAAATACAGGCTACAGCTATCGGAGCAAGATTAATTATCATTAAAATTAATTTCGTAAATATGCCATTGAGTTCATTTATGAAATTTACGAAATTAGGAATATCTTTTTTTATCATTGATGCAGCGAAACCCAGAATCAAAGCAAATACAAGTACCTGGATTACATTTCCTTCTGCAAGTGATGCAAAAAAATTACTGGGAAAGAACGATAGAAAAGCATTTTCATTATTATCGACAGATTCAAAAGTGATATTATTGTTTTCCATAGGTACCTTTTGTGTATCAAATATTATAAAAGAAGCAAATATCACGGCTAATGAGGTTGCTATAGCGGTAGTCAATAAATACATTCCAATAGTTTTTGTTCCTAGTCTCCCTAATTTGGATGTATCATTTATAGAAATCATTCCTGATATTACTGAGACGAAAATCAAAGGCAAGACAATCATCTTAAGTAAAATCAAAAATAAGTCACCTATGGTTGCAAGGATGTTCTCTATAACGAAACTAATAAAGATGCTTTCTACAAAAAAAATATTTATTATGACCCCTGTAATGATGCCTAGAATCATAGACATTAGAATTTTTTTAGTGAAGGACATTATGATACTGCTTTTAAAGCACCATCGTAATTTGGCTCATTAGCAATTTCTTGAACTAATTCTGTGTACACAACTTTATCATCTTTGTCTAAAACAACAACAGCTCTTGCTGTTATACCCTCAAGCGGGCCATCTGTAATGAGTACTCCATAATCTTTGGCGAAATTTCTTGATCTCATCATAGACAATGGTTTAATTGTTTCTAAAGATTCACTTCCACAAAATCTTTTCATAGCAAAAGGTAAGTCTGCTGTAATCACTAATGCAACTGTTTCGGACATTGAATCAACTCTAGTATTAAATTCTTTAGTTGATTTTTGACAGACCGGAGTATCTAAACTAGGTACTATGTTAAGAATTTTTTTGTATCCTTTATAAGTTTCCAGGGAAACATTATTAAGATCTGAATCAACAAGTATAAAATCGGGCGCAGATGTACCTACCTGAGGAAGATTACCAGATGTATTTATTGGATTACCTTGAAGTGTGATTTTTGCCATCACTAATCATAACAATCTCATTGTTCAAATTCAATGTTATAATTTATACGTGGCAAAGAATAAGAAAACGAATAACTGGCTAAATAAGCATATCAAAGACAGATATGTCCTTGAGTCTAAAAAGATGAATTTTAGTTCCAGAGCTGCATTTAAACTTTTATCAATTGACAAAAAATTTCAAATATTGAACAAGGTTAAATATGTTGTAGACTTGGGTTGCGCGCCAGGATCTTGGTGTGAAGTGCTCAACAAAAAGCCTAATATAAAAAATATTATCGGTATTGATAAACTGCCCTGTGGGCCAATCAAAAATGTTGAGATTCATCAAATTGACATTAATGACTATAGCAAAATTAATGAAGTCATGAGTAAATATAATTATAAATTTGACCTTGTATTATCAGATATCGCCCCCAATATTACAGGTGTGAGTACTATTGATCAGGAGAATTTTATGGTTGTTGCTGAGAGTATACTTGAATTTTGTAAGGTATATCTCAACTACGGCGGCAAGATGGCAATGAAATTCTTTAATGGATACAAATTAAGCGAGCTTAAAGA
>ENA-OSEY01001115-OSEY01001115.1-marine-metagenome-genome-assembly--contig:-NODE-1115-length-18993-cov-15.663935_pt1 | contig 18993 bp, 18 predicted proteins | sample MGYA00248465_ERZ534230 | MGnify/ENA primary metagenome ERZ534230 (study PRJEB26409, sample SAMN06344110) | marine metagenome | isolation source: Sea water from surface | place: Atlantic Ocean:Southern...
TGGAACACCCTTACTCCGCCCAACTTTCCAATTGGTGCCAGTGCTAGAGAGCTGGGTATGAATAACAACAGGGTAGGTTACTTAAAGCATGACGGAGTAATGATATCCGAGGTTAATTCGATAGTATCTAATACACCTGCAGGAATATTTGTCGATGCTACTTATGGTTATGGTTCACATTTTAACTACTTAAAGCAAAATAATAATCACTTAGAGTTTATAGGAATAGATAGGGATATCGAAGCTGTTCATAATTCTTCAGATGAAATTTCACATATAAATTTTTCGAAAATTACTGATTTATTATCTTCTAAGAATATTTTAAATATATCTGGAGTTTTTTATGACTTTGGTGTCTCATCACATCAAATTGATAACTCAGATAGAGGATTTTCATATTTGAATTCGGGACCACTAGATATGAGAATGAACCAAGATGACAAAATTACTGCAGACGAGGTATTAAATCAATTTGAAGTAGAAGATATTGCGAATATTTTGTATAAATATTCTGGTGAAAAAAATTCTCGTAAAATCGCAAAAGCAATTTATAATTCAAGGCCATTAAAATCTACTGAAGAGCTTTCAAAAGTTTTGAAAAATGTATTAGGAAAACAGAATCCAAAATATATCAATCAGACAATAAAAAGATGTTTTCAAGCAATAAGAATTTATATCAATAATGAACTTGAAGAGATTACTTTATCAATAAGTAAAATTAAAAACTTTATTAAACCGGGTGGTGTAATTGTTTGCTTGACCTACCACTCTCTTGAAGACAAAATCGTTAAAGATATTTTTAATGATATAACTGTTAGATGTGTTTGCAATCCGAGAATACCAATTTGCAATTGCGATAATATTCAAGAATTTAGATTTGGTAATAATAAAAAATTATATCCCTCAGATGATGAAATCAAAAATAATTCACGATCAACTTCAGCTACTTTGAGATATGTTGTGAAAATATGAAATTTAGAAATATTATGTTGTTAATGGCAAGTTTTTTTATTTTGTCAATGCTATCAGATTTGTATTACAACTTAAAAATTAATGAATTGTCAAGCGATTTGGAGCAAATTAACAATGAAATTTTACAACTTGAAATTGAAAAGTCAAAGGTTTATCTAAAACATACTGAAGAATTTTCAATTGGAAATATTGAAAAACTTTCAAAAGAAATTAATTTTAAAAGATTAGATATTCACAAGAAAAATTTTGATCTAGTAAAACCCTACAAGTTGGTTGAAGAATCTAATCCTATAATTGTTTTAGGTTTTGGTAAATGAATAATTATCAAAGATTAAAAAATTATTTTTTAATCTTTGTTTTACTGTTTACAGTTCTTGGTTCATCATATGTTTTCATGTCTACAGTTTATGATCTTCAATTTACTAATTCTGATTATTTTAAAAACCAAGCATTGTCATATCGAGTTAAAACTGAAAAGATAAAAGCATCAAGGGGGAGTATTTATGATAAAAATCTTTTGGTATTATCTTCTAGCTCAAGATCTTACAATGTTGGAATTTTTCCAAAAAAAATTGATAATTTAGATGAAGTATTAAACCTACTATCCGCAATTCTATTTATAGAAAGAGATGTATTACAAAAAAGAATAGTTTCTACGTCAAATTTTTTCTATCTTGATAGAAATATAGATTACGAAAAAGGAGATGAAATTAAAAGCTGGAATCTCGAGGGTGTGGTTTTAGAAGAATCATTTAATCGAGTTGTACACTCTAATTCAGTTTCAAAAATTATAGGAAAAGTTGATCCTGATGAGAACGGGATAGAAGGGTTGGAACTTTATTTTGATTCATCGCTTAAAGGAATAGATGGTGAAGTCAGGTATGAAGCATCACCAAATGGAAAAATTATTCCACAAGCACCGATTGAAACAGTTCAACCAACTCATGGAAAGGATTTAATTTTAACCCTAGATTCCGAGCTACAATTTATTAGTGAAAATTTATGCTCTGAGGCACTGGACAAAACAGAAGCATTAAACTGCTCTATTGTCTTTGCAAACGCCAATACAGGCGAAATATTAATTGCTGCTGAAAAAAGTGCATATCTTCAAGATAGTTTAAACATAGACTTACTAAGTATTAGAGCTCAATACGAGCCGGGTTCTTCATTAAAAATTTTTTCTATTGCAGCTGGTATTGAGCAAGGATTATTTGATGAAAATACAAAATATCTTGTAAACGATACCATTGAAATCATAGAGGGTTCTTGTAACAAATACTACGATGGTCTCAAAGGATGTTATAGAGATTTTTTAAAGCATGATCCATATGAAATTTCTGTCAAGGAAATAATAGAGCGCTCATCAAACGTTGGAACAATTCTTGCAACTAAAGATCTGGATATAAATTATCTAGAAGATTATCTTCACAAATTTGGTTTTGGTGAAAGAACAGGTATCGAATTGACAGGTGAGATTAAAGGAAATTTTACTGAATACAATATTTGTAAAACTTGTTTAAGTTCATTATCTATAGGTTATTCAGTTAATGTAACTCAAGCTCAAATGGTTAAAGCATACAGTATTATTGCAAATGGCGGTAAGAGTATAAATTTGTCATTAATTAAAAAACCACAAGAAAATTCAAATGTTGAACAAGTAATCAGTTCAGAAATGTCAGAAAGATTAAGAAATCTGCTGATAAATGTTGTAGAGGGTGTTAATGGAACAGGGAAGTCATTAAAACTAAATAATTATATCATAGGGGGGAAGACTGGAACTAGCAGGACTCATATTGAAGGAGTTGGATATTCAGATTTTAGATTCAATACTTCTTTTACAGGCTTTATTGAAACATCAGAAGGACCTTTTGTTGGATCTGTAATTTTGTGGGGAGCTTCTGTTAATCCTGCATCTGAGTACGTTACAGGAGGTTCAACTGCTGCTCCAATCTTTAAAACAATTGTTAGCAATCTAGTACCAGGAGAGTAATGGATAAAATTTACAATTTTGAACAATACCAAGGATTGAATTTAGATTATTCATTAATCGTGAATTCAACACTTGACATAAAACATGGTTCAATTTTATGTATTAATAATGAAGATGCAGATAAGCTTGATTATTTAATTAACCAAGCATTGAAAAAAGATGTAGATAAAATTTTAACAAGTTCAAAATCTAAAATTTCCAGTGAAAAGGTATTCAGGTTTGGAGACTACGAAAAAGTTTTTGATGATGTTTTATATAATATTTATCCATCTTATAAAAATAAAACCTATTTTGGTGTTACTGGGACAAATGGAAAAACAACTACAGCTTATTTATTGAATTCTCTCCTTGGAGATTCATCAATTTTTGTTGGAACAATTGATGACGATAATCTTTTTGAATTTACTAATGAGAAACACCTAACTACGCCAAAATTATTTAATCTTGTAAAAATGCTGTCTTTGCTTGATAAAAATATAACCAATGTAGTTCTTGAGGTATCTTCTCATGCATTAACTCAGAAAAGATTGAATGGTTTACATTTCAAAATGTCAGGATTTACAAATTTAAGCCAAGATCATTTAGATTACCACAACTCAATGGAGGAGTATTTTCAAGCAAAAACAAAGTTATTTAATAAAAACACTTCAGAAGAGTTTGCATACATAGTTTCAGACTATGGAGAAAAATTAAATGCACTATATGATTTCAGAGGAATATCTATCGGAAATACAAATGATAACAAAGTTCAACTCAATTCATATAGTCATAATTCAATTGATTTTGATATTGATGGCGTCAATATAAACTCGAAACTTCATATATCAGGACCAGAAATTATTTATAATTTTTTATTGGCTTTTAGTATGGCTTATTATTCAAAGGTCAAAGACATTGGTGAACTTAAAAAGCAAATTCCACTCCTCAAAAACCCAAATGGAAGATATGAAGTTATCAATTATAAAAATGGTGAAATCATAGTTGATTATTCCCATACACCTGAAGCAATAGAAAAAGTAATTAAATACACAAAAGAAAGATATAGAAAAGATGTAATTGTAGTTTTTGGAGCTGGTGGCAATCGTGATAAATCAAAAAGAAAGTTTATGGGAGAAGCATCGCAATATGCAGATAAGATAATTATCACAAATGACAACCCTAGAAAAGAAGACCAGCTTGATATATCTAAACAAATACTTGAAGGAATTAATCTTAAGAAAAATGTAGAAGTTGTTTTAGATAGAAGAGAAGCAATTAGCAAAGGTGTAAACCTATTAGATGGAAACAGCACACTACTAGTATTAGGTAGGGGACATGAAAAATTTCAAGAAATAGGAGACAAGTTGTTTCAATTTGCTGACATTCAAGTTGTTAAAGAAGTGTTAGGTATCAAATGATTGGAATAATTGTATCAGGAGGATTAAGTTTTTTATTTGTACTTATATCTACATATTTAGGAGTAAATTATTTTAAGAGTAGAAATATAGGGCAAAATATTCAAGAAGAAGTTATTCACCACGAACATAAAAAAGGAACGCCTACAATGGGTGGAATATTCTTGATAATTGGTACTTCATTTGGATTTTTTGTCTCACACATTAACTTTTGGACAATAGGTAGAGGTTTTGAGGTTGTTTTAAGAAGTATTAATCAGGATGTCTTAGCCTTATTAATTATTGCTATAGCAATGGCATTAGTTGGGCTGGTTGATGACTATTTAAAGGTAAAAGGTAATAGAAATTTAGGTCTTACGGTCAAACAAAAATTTGTTCTACAATTTTTAGCAGGTTTACTAGCAGCTGTATATATTTACAATCTTGGTTATTCGACTCAATTTTATATTTTCAGTGGCTTTGGCATTGATATTGGGTTTTTTAAATGGGTACTAATAGTTCTTGTCTTTGTAGGTATAACAAATGCAGTTAATCTTACAGATGGTCTAGATGGTCTTGTAGCGGGAAGTAGCTCAATTAGCTTTGCTGGTATATTAGTTATTTCATTTTGGATATATAGACATCCACAATATTATTCAAAATTTGTTAGTGATTCATTTTTAACTGTAGATATTTCACTTTTGATTTCATCAGTGTCAGGTGCTTGTTTAGGATTTCTATGGTGGAACACAAATCCAGCTAAAATAATTATGGGTGATGTGGGATCTCATTTTATTGGTTCAATGTTTCCGTTGATATTGATATCACTTGGTGCAGAAGGATTGCTTGTATTTTTTTGCTTTTTGTTTTTAGTAGAAGCTGGATCAGTCATAATTCAAGTTGTTTCATTTAGATACAGAAAAAAAAGAATTTTTAAGATGGCACCATTGCACCATCATTTTGAAATGAAAAACTGGGCTGAAACAACAATAATTGTTAGATTTTGGATTATTAATGGAATTTTTGTCGTACTGGGTCTTGGACTCTTTTATGCTGACTGGGTTTTGTTTGGAAATTAAGTGAAAAAATTAATATTTGGATATGGGGAGACAGGCAAAGCCGTAGAGCAATTTTATATAAAAAATAAAACAGATTACGAGATTTACGATGATAATATCCCTGAATTAGATACAGATATTAGTAATCAACTATCAGAATTTGATGAAGTTATAATTTCACCAGGTGTTCCGCCAGATAACTTACTTTTATCAAAAATTAAGTCTCAAAATATAAAAATTTCTACTGATTTAGATCTCTTTACACAATTTCGAGAAAAAAGTATAAAAATAATTGGAGTAACTGGAACAAATGGCAAGACATCATTTGTTAACATTGTTACAGAATTTTTAAACAAAAATGGATATTCTGCAATATCATCTGGCAACATTGGAAGCTCGCCATTGAATTCAATAAAAAAGAACTATGATTATCTCGTATTAGAATTATCCAGTTATCAACTGTATTATTCTGAAAATTTGTTGCTTGATTATGGTGTAGTGTTAAATATTGCAAGTGATCATTTAGATTGGCATGGTAATTTTCAAAATTATTTAGAAGCCAAGTCCAAGATCATTAAATTTACTAAAAAGAATAATCTTTTGGTTTATAGTGAATTAATTCGAGAGAATATGGATATCGCACATAAAGAAAATGCCAACCCTCTTTTCTCATCGATTGAGGATATAAAATTACCTTTGTCAAACGATTTGTTAGTGCCTTTCGTAGATTTGATTTATTTATTAGATTTACAAATAGAGAATATTGAAAAAGCATGTCATAGATACTTAGTAGGTTTGAATCAATTAGAACATAGATTTGAGAAAGTTGAGTTTAGTGGAAATATAAATTTTATAAATGATTCAAAAGCTACAAATCTTCATGCTGTTTCAAATGCTATACATAGGTCAAAAAATATAATTCTTGTCCTTCATGGTTTAACCAAGAATATTCCCAGTAAAGAATTAAAACTTACTAATGAAGTAAAGAAAATTATTGTACAATCCGAAATGAATTTAGATTTAAATAATTTTAAGGGAAAGACTATTTATTATAAATCTATCAATGAAATTAAAAACTTAATTAAATCAGAGATGAATGATGGAGATACTGTTCTCTTTTCATGTGGAGGTGCAAGTTTCAATGAGTTTAAAAACTACAAAGACAGAGGTAATTTTTTCAAAAAACTAGTAAGAGAGATTGAAAATGAAATTTAAAATCTATCTTGATGAATATTTGAAAAAACTTAATGAAATTTCCGTAATACTTTTATTAATTTTTGGAGTATTTTTAGTTTCTTCTGCAACAGCTGTTGAGTCTCAAAGAATTTACTCAGATAGTTTTTTCATGATTGCAAATCATGGATTGGGCATAATAATTGGAACTGGGCTGTTTCTTTTGATTAAAAGATTCAATTATTTGTACCTTTTTAAAATTCTGACACCTATCGTACTAGCAATGCTTGTTGCTTTATTCATTCTACCCACCATGGGTGTAAATCTTTTTGGTAGTACTCGTTGGTTAGATATTGGTACAATAAGAATCCAACCTAGTGAATTAGCAAAACCTATAATTATTCTTTGGGTAGCAAGACATTTGTCAAATAATAAAATACAGGAACATGATCTGAAGACTTTGTTGCGAGCTGGATTTATTCCAGGGTTAGCAATTATTCTTATTTTTCTTCAACCTGATTTTGGGACGACTGCAACTATTGCTTTCATAGTTTTAATACAATTTTTATTTTCAAAGATAAAATTCATATACCCTGCCTTATTTTCAATCGTAGGGTGGTTCATTGGAAGGTATTATATAGAATCAGAATTTTATAGAGCTGAGAGGCTAAGAGTTTGGAGCGAGGGGATTTGCAATCAGGGTCAAGAACTCCTTGGTGCTTGCTTTCAAGTTCATCAAAGTAGAATTGCAATCAGTTCTGGAGGCATGTTTGGATTAGGTCCAGGCACTTCACGGGCAAGATGGGGATCTCTACCAAGCGCTTATTCTGACTTCATATCTGCAATTATTGGCGAAGAGTACGGTTTTATTGGTTATCTGATATTTATATTTATTCTTTCAGTATGCATAATTAGTTTCTTTTTGATTGCCGTAAGAGAAGAAAATGAATTTAAAAAGATATTTATTTCTGGTCTAGGAGCTTGGGTGCTTTTTCAATCTGTTTTAAATTTAGGCGCTTCTGTATACTTATTACCAATAACAGGAATTGTATTGCCATTTGTATCATATGGAGGTACGGCAATGGTTTCTATTTTTGTAGCTCTTGGGATAATGCATTGTAGGGTCGATGAGTAAAGGTGTATTTTTATGTGTTGGAACTGGTGGCCATGTATTGCCAGCTTATAATGTTATAAAATCAATGCTCAATCAGGGTCTAGATAAAAAAAATATTTTAGTAGTTACTGATGAGAGAGGTGTTGAGTATTTCAAAGACAAAGATATTGAAATTATAGTTTATCCATTTGTTTCTTCACAAAAAGGTATTGGTGCATATTTACTCAAATTAATTAAAATGTTAAAGAGTATTATTTTTTTATATAAATCTTTAAAAAAACATAAACCTCAATTTCTTTTTACTACTGGTGCATATATTGCACCTATTTCAGCTATTGTTTCAAAGTTATTAAATGTAAATTTCTACATACAAGAACAGAACGTATATTCAGGTTTAGGAAATAAAATTGCAGCCCCTTTTTCAAATATTGTATTTACATCTTTTCCAGATACTCAAAACATTCAAAAAAACAAAATTAATTATTGTGGTCCAATTTTGAATTTAGATTTAAATTACAAAAAAACTAAAGTAAACTCTAATTTCACAATTGGTTTTCAAGGTGGAAGTCAAGGTTCAGAAGAAATAAATAATCTTGTCTATAAAATTTGTGAAGATAAAAGATATTTAGATGTGGATATTGTCCACATTGCTGGTAAGGATAATGCAATAGCTAATACCAGCCGAATAAATTACTTTCCTCATAATTATATTCATGATATGGAATTGTTTTACAATTCAATTGACTTACAAGTATCTCGTGCAGGCGGGGGGGTACTAGAAGCTGCATACTTGGATATTTTCCAGTTACTTATTCCTTTCAAACATGGAACTACCTCATCTCACCAGCGACTTAATGCTGAATATTTGGAAAAAATAAATGCAGCAAAAATTATTGATAATTACGATGATTTGACGAATGAAATTGATAATTTTATAAAAAATAAAAATAAAAAAATAAATAAATTTAAAATTGAAGCAGGAAATTCAGTAATCAGTGAAATATTGTTAGATGAGCTTATTAAATAGTTTCAATAAAGTCTTCATAATGGGTATTGGTGGCTCAGGCATGAGCTCAATTGCTAAATACCTCAAACAAAAGGGCTATCATGTAGAGGGTTATGACCAAAGAATCTCTTATATTACTAATATACTAGAAAACGATGGTGTAAGAACTTATCAAAATTATGAGGATTTTATATACGAGAAAGATGTGCTTTATATAATCTCGTCAGCTGTGAATCTTAATAATACTTTTCTTAAAAATTTTAAAAAAAATAAAAACGTTATTTCAAGACCAAATTTTTTCAGAGAGCTATCAAATGAAAAAGACATTATTGGAATTACTGGCACTCATGGAAAAACTTCTACAACAGCTTTGGTTTCTCATATATTTCAATTTAATAATAAAAATGTATCATTTATTTACGGAGGAGTCAGTAGTTTTGGTTACCTTGGTGGTCATTGTGGTGAAGACAACCTTCCCCTAATACTTGAAACTGATGAAGCTTTTAATACATTTAAAAATATAAATATAAAAGATTTAATTGTTACAAATATAGACAATGATCATCTGGATTTTTATGGATCGTATGAAAATTTAATTGATGCATTCAGTTACGTAATCAAAAATGTAAAAGGTGTAAAAGTTTTAAATTATGACGATAAGAATCTTTGCTTAATAAATGATAAAAGTACAATTTCCTATTCATCAACAAAAAACTCAGATTATAAAATACAAACCCCTAGTTCCTTTGAATACAAAAATAAAACCTATCAAGTTTCAACTAAGTTAATTGGAGACCACTATTTGTCAAATATTGTAGCTGCAATCGCAATTTGTAATGTTTATGGAATATCGATAATAGATAGCTTAAATGCTATCTCTGAATTCGCTGGTGTCAAAAGAAGAATAGAGTATATAGGGTCCTATAACAATACTAAATTCTATGATGATTATGGACATCATCCGACAGAAATGAAGGCAACTATCAGCGCTTTAAATAATATAACTGATGGCAAATTATATGTTATTTTCCAACCTCATCGCTATACAAGAACGCGAGATAATTTTGAAGAATTTCAGCGCAGTTTAGATATTGCTGATGTCCCAATAGTTACAGACATTTATTCAGCTGGAGAAGAGCCAATCCCAGGAGTATCGAGTAAAAACTTTTCAAACAGCAAAATCAAATACATTAAATCAATTCGATCCGTACCAATTTTTATTAAAAATAATATTAAACCCGGAGATACTGTTTTAACTCTTGGTGCCGGAGATATTACCTTATTGGGTCCACAGATACTAAAATATTTAAATGATTAAACAAAAAGTTTTATTAAAAAACGAAACAACATATCGTTTTGGTGGTGCTTGTAAAAATTTTTTTTTACTGGAAGATAAAAATGATCTTCATAACTTTAGTGAATTTGACACGTTTAGTAAATATTTTATTTTAGGAAAAGGTTCAAATATTGCATTTTCAGAAAAAGAATTTGATGGAGCGGTAATACAGTCAAGAATAAACTATATAAATTATGACAAAAAAACTAATAAACTTGAATTAGGTTCAGGTACCTACTTACCAGAAATTTCAAGATTTTTAAAATCTAAAAATTTGAGCGATGGTGAATTCCTTTTAGGAATACCTGGAACAGCCGGTGGAGCTTTATCCATGAATGCGGGTTGCTACGGTCATGAATTTCTAGATTATGTAGAAGCTTTTGAATATTTTGATCTTGAAAGTAAAAAAATCAAAAAAATCAAAAAATCTGAAATAAATTATGGGTATAGATTCACAGATATTAATAATTCAATAATCTTATCTGTAACAATGCACTTTCCTGAAGGAGATCCAGAAAAAATTAGCAAAAAAATGAAAGAATTTACAAACCATCGAAAAAACACTCAGCCCTCCGCTTTATATAATGCTGGTAGTGTATTTAAAAATGGCAAAGATTATTTTGCTGCTGAATTGATTGAAAATGCAGGCCTTAAAGGATATAAAATAGACGGAGTAAGAGTTAGTGAAAAACACTCTAACTTTTTTATTGCTGATAAGGATGCAAAATCTTCAGCCTTATATAAATTAGTCAATTTTGTCAAAAATGATATTTTAGATAAATATAATGTAAAGCTCGAAGAAGAAATTATATTCGTTGGAGATTTTGATTGATAAAAGGAAATATTGATGTAGAAAAAACCAGCCTTAGAACATTTTTAGTATTTTCTATTTTTTTACTAGCCCTTCTCTTACCTTCATATCTTATATTTTCCTCTAGATATATGGTTAGATATGTAGAATTTTCTCCAAATTACACTGTTGACAACATCTTCTTGAATAGTGTGTATGATAAATCTATTTGGATATTGGATGAATCCTCATTAGAAAGTCTTTACGTTACTGATCCTACAATAGAAAAAATAGAACTTGTTAAAATTTTACCATCCAAATTAAAAGTCAAATTAAACTTTCACGAACAAATTGCTGTAATATCTGATTTGAGGGGATCTCAACCACAATTAACAATCTTATTTAAAAATTTATATACTGCTGAATCTATTGAAGCATCAAAAAATGCAATCTCAGTGACAATTGTAAATGGACCAGTTGATAGTGGATTCAATGGAGAGATTGTTGCTCTTTTTATGACTCTGAGTAGCTTTGATGATATCAACGTTGGTTCTTTGAAGCTCACCCACTCCGGTACAAGTATCATAGGATACTATGAAGACACCGAGATTCTTTTTGGTTCGCCAGTTGACTTAGCAACAAAAGCAGCCTCCATAGGGGAGCTACTCTCGTATGGAAACTGCGAAGGAACAGTACGATTTATAACGAACAATTCATTTGTAACAGATTGCAAAATATAAACCTAAAGTATAGGTATAGATAAAAATATACAAAATTTATTGTTTATATTTGTATATGATGATAATCTAGTTTCATCAATTGGAGATTTTATGGCACAAAGAAGTAAGAAATCAAAACAAAAGGGAGTAAATTTAAATATGAGACCAAGAAATTACACAGCTGTTATTAAAGTTGTTGGTGTTGGTGGCGGAGGAACCAATGCTGTTAATAGGATGATAAAGATGGGCATTAAAGGTGTAGATTTTATTGCTGCCAATACAGATGCTCAAAGTTTACTTGGTTCAAAAGCTGACCTCAAATTAGATCTAGGTAGAAAAACAACAAGAGGGCTTGGTGCTGGTGCTAATCCAGAAGTTGGAAGACAAGCTGCATTGGATTCAGCAGATTTAATTAAAGAAGCATTAAAAGGGTCAGACATGGTATTTATTACAGCAGGCGAAGGTGGAGGAACTGGAACAGGTGCATCCCCAGTAATTGCTGAAATAGCCCACGAGTTAGGCGCATTGACAGTAGGTGTTGTTACAAGACCTTTTGGTTTTGAAGGAAGAAGAAGATCTGTTCAAGCAGAAGAAGGCGTTCAAGCTTTAAGAGATGTGCTTGACACGCTAATTGTTATTCCTAATGACAGGCTTTTGCAAATAAGTGATAACAATGTAAAAGTAAATGAAGCATATTTAAAATCAGATGAAATTTTATCAAATGGTGTAAAGGGAATTTCTGGGTTAATTACTCAGCCTGGAGTAATTAATGTTGACTTTGCTGATGTAAAAACTATTTTGAAAGACGCTGGTAGTGCGGTGCTAGGAATAGGTAGATCTACTGGTGAACAGCGTGCACCAAATGCAGCACAGGCTGCTATATCTTCACCTTTGCTTGAAGCAAATATGGATGGAGCAGAAGGAGTATTGATAACTATAACAGGTTCTGCAGATTTGAAACTTCAAGAGGTTGATGAAGCAGCAAGAGTTATTACAGAGCGTGCTGATGACAATGCTGAAATCATCTTTGGTCACATTGTAGATGAATCGCTTGGCGATGCCGTGGAAGTAACAGTTGTAGCTGCAGGGTTTGGACCAAGACCAAATAGAAGATTAAGAAATGATTCTGAGCAAATTGATAATGGAGGTGACGGTCTTCCTGATTTCATTAAGGGATGATACGTTCACAAATTTTAAATAATGCTTACTTTTCATCCGCAAACGATGGGAGTCTTGAGCAAGTCCTAAAAAGTGTTGGTTTTGAAAAAGGCTCTGCAACAATGCACCAAACACATTCATCTGATATCTCATTTGCTGATTCCCATGAAACTTATGAATGTGATGGACTCTACACTGACAAAAAACTTTTACCACTGGTGGTAAAAACTGCTGATTGCGTTCCCATTTTAATGGAATCAAATAAAAGAATATCCGCAATCCATGCTGGCTGGCGGGGGTTAGAACAATTAATATTTGAAAAAAGTTTAAAAGTCCACGATATATCAAGTTTAAGCATTTCAATAGGACCGCACGCTAGGAAATGCTGTTACGAAGTAGGAGTTGAGTTTACTAAAAAATTTAAAAATTCTATTGATATAGTTGAAAATAAATATTATCTAGATTTAACTAAAAACATTAAAAACTTTGCATTTAAAAATAATATAAATTTAGAAGATACGGGTGAATGCACTATTTGTAATAAAAAATATTTCTCATATAGAGAAAATAGGACAAATGAAAGGCAATTTAGTTTTATATGGATATAGAAAAGAATTTAAGTACTATTTCTAAAAAGTTATCAAACTATAACGCAAAGCTAATACCTGTAATCAAAAACAGAACTGTTGAAGAAGTAAAAGAAGTATATAATTGCGGTTTTAGGGAATTTGGTGAAAATAGGCTTGATGACTATTTCTTACATTCCGATAAATTTGACGATGCTGTGTTTCACTTTATTGCTCCCATTCAATCAAGAAAAATAAAAGTTATTTTTGAAAATTTTGAATTCATTCATACCGTAAGTCGTTTCAAAGAAATAGATTTAATTTCAAAATTAGATAAAAAAAGGAAAGTTTTACTTCAAATAAATATAGATAAAGATCCCAACAAGTCAGGCATAGATCCTGATTTAATTTTTGAATATTTTGAATATTCAAAAAACAGTATCGATTTACCAATTGGCCTCATGTGCATACCAAATATACAATCAGACCCGAGAGTAGTATTTTCTAAAATGCAAAGCATAAACGCTGAATTAAAGAAAAAATACAGTGAATATGTAGGAGAGCTTTCAATGGGAATGTCAGATGACTATGAAATAGCTCTTGATTATGGTGCTACAATAATCCGAGTAGGAAGTAAAATATTCACATAATGTTAGAAAAATTTTTAATTTCAATTGGCTTAAAACAGCCCGATTCTATTCCAGAATCTTTTACTGAGACTACGACTACAGTCCGACCATCAGGTGAAAACAGATTTATAGATAATGAGAATTTTACAGATGTAAGAGTGCACTCACCTAAAGATGAAGTTGAAATCAAGGCTCTTAGATCATTTTCTGAAATACACAATTTAGGTGTTGCTATTAAGGATGAATTTATAGTAGCAATGGATATTAGAGATATTCCAGATCAAGGAGAGAGAAGAAGAATTCTTGATTTTGTGACCGGTATGGCATTCATGAGTAATGCTACTATGAGATCAATAAATAGAGATGGTGTATTTTTAATACTTCCGTCAAATTCATCGCTCTCTTCTGAAGAACGGGAAAGGCTCCAACAACTGGGTTTGTACAAATTAAATGTGTAGTATTACATTCCTTTTTTTTAGAGTTTTTTATTACAGCTTATTTGCATGGATAATTTTAAGTTGGATTCAAGTACCGTACGACCATCCTATAGGACAAATAAAAAGTTTTTTAGATAAATACTTTGAGAAAATTCTATACCCAATTAGAAGTAGAGTTCCAGCTTTAAGAATAGGAATGGCAGGTATAGATTTGTCACCTTTAATTTTAATTTTTGGAATAAATATCTTGCAGCCGTATATATTAAGAGTTGTTTGCTAATTTTTTAATATCTAAGGAAACATTTTTGTCATAAATTAAATCCTGTGTATTTTCCTTTTTTAACTTAAGTTCGACTGCTAAAGTTTCATTTTTTACGTATTCTTTGTGATTTCTTAAAGTTTCTTCAACGAAATTATCATTTGATGTGACAGTTAATTCAATTCTATCCACAACATCTAATCCAGTGTCCTTTCTTAATTTTTGAATTGACGAAACAAGCTCTCTAGAGAACCTCTCCATAATTAAAGTTTCATCAAGTGAAGTATCGAGAACTAAGGAGAAATCATCAACAATATCTTGATTTTCATGTTCTTCTTTTTTGTTTAAAATAACGTCAATTTCATTTGAAGAGATTTTTATACCATCAATGACAACTGAATTTCCCTGAAGAATATTATCACAAGTAATTTCGTCGACATTTTTTAGATATTCGCTAATTTTGTTAATTTGTTTTCCTAATTTAGGCCCTAGTATTTTAAAATTTGGTTTAAATTCATAATCTATCCAGTTATCTACATCAAAGTCAAAAAGAACTTCCTTCACATTCAATTCATTTTTTATTAAATCACTAATTACGATTAATTTATTTTCTATTTCTCTGTCTTTTGTAATAATTTTTACTGAATTCAGAGGCTGTTTGTTTGGAAGTTTCAATTTAACTCTCAAATTCCTTACGCTTTTAATAACTTTTTTTGCCAACTCAATATTTTCTTCAAGTTCACTATCAATTAAACTCTCTTTTGCTATCGGATAGTTACAATAATGAATACTTTGATTTTCTTCTTCGATCAATCCTTGATAAATTTTCTCGCAAATAAATGGTAAAACAGGTGCCATACATTTTGAGAACTCCAAAAGCACTTCGTGAAGCGTTTTGAATGCATTTATTTTGTCTATGTCGTTTTCGTCTTTTTCCTTCCAGAATCTTTTCCTATTTGAACGAACATACCAATTTGTAAGTTCGTCAACAAAATTCATCAATGGAGGAATAACCTCATATAAATAATAATTTTCCATTTTTTCATTAACAGTTTTAACAAGAGATTGCATTGATGAGATTATCCATCTGTCCATCATTGTCCGGTCTTGTACTGGAGATGCTTTTTCAAGATCTTTAAAGGAAATATCATCAGCATTTGCATATGTTGAAAAAAATGAATATGAGTTCCATAAAGGAAGAATGATGTTTCTTGTAACTAATTGCACACCTTCCTCCGAAAATTTTAATGGCTCTCCTCTTACAACAGGGGAGTTTATAAGGTAAGCCCTTAAACTGTCACCACCATAACTATTCAACAATTCTTCTGGGTCAGGATAGTTCTTGAGACTTTTGCTCATTTTCCTTCCATCTTCAGCAAGAATCATGCCAGTTGTGATACAGTTTTTGAAAGCAACAGAGTCAAACAAAGCAACGGCAAGAACTGTTAACGTATAAAACCATCCTCTTGTTTGGTCTAAACCTTCTGCAATAAAATCTGCAGGAAACCCATCAAAAAAATTATCTTCATTTTCAAAAGGATAATGTTGTTGGCCGTATGGCATTGCCCCTGATTCAAACCAGCAGTCGAGCACTTCAGATGTTCTTTTATATGTTTTTCCATTAACTTCAATATCTAAGTCATCCAAATAGTGTCTATGCAAATCAGTAATTTTTTTACCTGACAAATTTTCTAATTCTTCTATAGAACCAATGCAAAGCATATCTTCCGGGTCATCAACATTTATCCAGACTGGAATACAGCTTCCCCAATACCTATTACGACTTATCGCCCAATCTCTGGCATTACCAAGCCAATTAGAGAATCTTTTTTCACCAATAAAACCAGGAACCCAATGGGTAGATTGATTAAGTTCAACCATTCTATCTCTAATTTTTTCGACATTAACAAACCACGTCGGTATAGCTTTATATATCAATGGTGTGCCAGTTCTCCAGCAAAAAGGATAAGAATGCATTTCACTAGTTCTAGAGAATAGATTTCCTCTTTCCTCTAACTGGTCCATAATCAATTTATCTGCATCCTTTACATTTAAACCATTCAGTTCTTTAAATGTACTGTCAAAACGTCCTGAAAGCGTTACAGGGTCTGCGATTACATCTATATTTGCATTTTTTAACGCATAAAAATCACTTTCTCCGTATGCAGGTGCTTGAGAAACTAAGCCAGAGCCTGATTCAGTGTTTGTGTCATCGCTGTGAATTATACGAAAAGCACCTTCTTTAAATAGATGCTCGTATTCGTTATAGGCAGGTATATATGAAGCGCCTATTAAATCTTTTCCGTAAGAAACATCTACAATCTCTATTTCATGATCTTTCATTTCAAACAACCTATCAGTAGCTATCCAGTAAAAATTGTTTTTTATTGAGATTCTTGAATATTCAATTTCTTTTCCAACAGCAATCGCTAAATTTCCAGGGATACACCAAGGGGTGGTAGTCCAAACCAAAAACTTGTCCCCTTTGATTATTTTTTTATAATTGTCTCTTGCATCAAGAGTAAAGTAGATTGATGGATCTTCAACATCTCTATAGTCCATATTTGCTTCAAAGTTTGAAAGAGGTGTTGATGCTGCCCATGAGTAAGGCAAGACTTTATAATCTTGGTAAATTAAACCCTTGGACCATAATTCTTTAAATACCCACCAAACACTTTCCATAAAATCGATGTCCATAGTGTTATAATCATTTTCGAAATCAACCCATCTTCCAATTTTTCTGGTAATTTTTTCCCAATTATCAGTATTTGTCTGCACCTGCGACCTACAAGCTTCATTAAATTTACCGATACCGTATTCATCAATTTGCTGAGGATCTTCTAAATTTAATTTCTTCTGAACTTCCATTTCAATGGGTAAACCATGGACATCCCATCCAAACCTTCTTTCAACGTAATAACCACGCATAGTCCAATATCTGGGAACAATATCTTTAATTACACCAGCTAGTAAGTTTCCATAATGTGGACTTCCAGTAGGAAATGGTGGACCATCATAAAATCTAAAAGTTTTATCATTTTTACGATTTTCCATGGATGTTTCAAATGCATTAATTCTGTCCCAATACGTAGACATTTCTGCTTCAACTGAAGGAAGATCTATATTTGCATTTACTCTTTTAAACATATCATTGAATTTTAAAGGGTTTCTTCTACAATTTGTGTAATTAATGAAGTTTTAAAAAAATATAAAAATCTTTGATTTAATCTAAATATGGCTAATATACGTTCAACAATAAAAATATTATGGCTAGAAAACTTTCCCCAAATACAATTAAAAAGTTCGAAAAAAGGCTTTTAGCTGAACGCGAACAGCTTATAGCAATTTTAGAACAACACCAGCAGGAAAGAGAAAATATTAGAATCTCTGAAGCTTCTGCTGAAAGGAGTCCAGATCCAACTTCTGCCGACGGTGGATCAATGGCATTTGAGCTTGAAAAAGACCTTACACTAGACGAAAACACTAAACATTTACTTAACCAAGTCGAGCATGCTCTTGTACTTATTAAAAAGAAAAAGTACGGAAATTGTGAAAATTGTGGTGAACCTATTCCAGTAGCAAGGCTCGAAGCTCTTCCTTATGCAACCTTACGCAAAGAGTGTGCAGAATTACTTGAATCTTAATAAAAAAATATATCCGTATTTTTTTGCAGTTATTTTTGCTTCATTAGATTTAATAACAAAATATTTTATTCGAGTTAATAACATCCAAGAGCAAGTAATAATTGACAATTTTTTAACAATAGATCTTACATTCAACACAGGCATCGCGTTTGGTCTTTTTAGCGAATATACTTCTATTACTTATGTTTTCTCAATATTTGTTTTCACTTGGCTAATTTTTCAATTCAAAGAGGTTGAAAATGGAACAGTTGAGTTTTATTCACTAACACTTATTCTTGCGGGGGCAATAGGAAACTTAGGCGAAAGAGGTTGGAATCTAATTTTTAATAGCAATGGTAAAGTAACAGATTTTGTAGAACTTCTGTTTATACCAAGTTTTAATTTAGCTGATACTTATATTTCAATTGGAATTGTTTTGCTTTTATATTCGGAGATTAAAAATAAATAATATTGAGGTAATTTTTAAGAGTGACCAATTTTTGGTCTTAAACAAACCATACGGAATTTTGTCACATCCAACTAGCCATTCAAAAGAAGCTACAGTTAGAGACTTTTTAGTTAATGAATTTAATTTACAAATCAAAGATAATAATCAAAGAGAGGGTATTGTTCATAGATTAGACAGAGTAACTTCAGGACTGATGGTCTGTGTTTTGGATGAGAATAATTTTGCATACTTTCAATCTCAATTCAAAAACAGATTAATTAATAAAAAGTACAGAGCAATAGTAGAAGGTTATCCACATACAAAAAGTGGTGAAATTAATCT
>ENA-OSEY01001118-OSEY01001118.1-marine-metagenome-genome-assembly--contig:-NODE-1118-length-18949-cov-6.018917_pt1 | contig 18949 bp, 18 predicted proteins | sample MGYA00248465_ERZ534230 | MGnify/ENA primary metagenome ERZ534230 (study PRJEB26409, sample SAMN06344110) | marine metagenome | isolation source: Sea water from surface | place: Atlantic Ocean:Southern...
AGGGATTTGATTTAATTTTCTATAAGTTTTTGCTCTTTGGCTATCCCAAGATAAAAATACAGCATTGATTGCCCCCAATAATTGTTCTTTAACATCTTGGGGAAAATTAATTTTTTTTTCTTTTTTTACTAAGTCTTTAAAATTAGCGATTAAACCATCCCAATCACTTTCATCTAGATCTGTGTCCAGTAAAACCCCTTTGGTTAACTTGTAATTATCAATTAACTCTTCGAACAAATGTCCCTCCACTCCCAAAACTACGTTACTATACATCTGTATAAATCTTCTGTAGCTATCTTTAGCAAATCTTCCGTTTGATGTTTTCTTTTTTAAAGATTCTACTGTTTTATCATTAAGTCCAAGATTTAAAATTGTGTCCATCATTCCAGGCATTGAAATTCTCGCCCCTGATCTAACTGATACTAGTAATGGATTCTTAAGATCGCCGAATTTTTTTTTAGTTTTCTTTTCAATATTTTTAAGTTCTAACTCAATATTTTGTATTACTTTATTAGGTAATTTTTTTTTATTTTTATAAAAAAGATCGCAAACATCCGTTGTAATAGTAAATCCGGGGGGGACAGGTAAACCTAATCTACCCATCTCACCAAGGTTTGCTCCTTTTCCACCTAAAATATTTTTTTTATTCTTCAATTTTTTGGCAGATTTATCATCAAAACTAAATACCACTTTTACCATTAAAGACCCTCTAATTTTGAAAAATCAATAAAGCTATCAAAAGTATTACAGAACATTTTTAGCAACTCTAATCGATTGTTTTTAATATTTTGATTTTCATCATTTACTACTACATTGTCAAAAAAATTATCTGTTGACTCTTTAGTGTCGGAAAGCTTTATTAACAAGCTTTCATAGTTTTTATTATCATCTTTAACTGTGAAAGCTTTACGAATCTCATTTATTTTTTCATGAAGTATTTTTTCTTCATCTTTTCTAAATAATATAGCATCGGGTCTACCAGTGTATCCCTTTCCAGCTTTATCTAAAATACTTGAAGCTCTTTTATAAGAGCTAATTGCATTAATTCCGACGTCTTTATTTTTATATTTATTAATTAAAATAGTTTTCGCGTAAAGATCTAAGAAATTATCTCCAGAATGAGAACTGATTGATGCTTCGATAATATCAGTTTTAATATTTTTTAATTTTAAAACGTTTCTCATTCTTTCTTTTATAAATTCTAAGAGTTGTTGCTCTGTTTTCTCATTTTTAATTTCGACTCCTTGCTCTTGGTAAAGTCTTATAGCATAACTAATTAAATCTCTTAGTTTAAAAGATAGTTTATTTTCAATAATTATTCTAAGTAATCCTATAGCGGCTCGTCTTAAAGCGAACGGATCTTTTGAACTAGTAGGTTTTTCTTCAATGACAAAAAAGCCAACTAGTGTATCTATCTTGTCTACAATTGAAATAGAATAGCTGAAAGGCTTCTTAGGTAACACCGATGTGAGTCCTGTTGGCAAATAATGATCACTTACTGAATTAGCTACATCTTTTTCAAAACCCTGTTCCAAAGCAAAATATTTTCCCATAACACCTTGAAGCTCAGGATATTCTCCGACTAAGTCTGAACATAAATCAGATTTAGAAATTGATGCAGCAACTTGAACTTTTTCTTTATTAATATTTAAATCATCAGATAATAGACCAGCCAATAATCTTAATCTTTGAGTTTTGTCATAAATAGTTCCTAATTTTTCATAGAAAGTTACTGACCTCAGATTAGCTATTTGTTTTATCAAATTTTTTGATCTATCTTTATCCCAGAAAAATTTAGCATCTGCTAGTCTTGCCTCTACAACTCTTTTATTCCCTTGAGTTATTAATTTGTTTTCGTCTTTTTTATTAGCTACAGCAAAAAAATAATTAGTTAACCGATTTCTGCTATCAAATATTGGAAAATATCTTTGATGTTTCTCTAAAGTAGAGATTATAATTTCTTTAGGTATTTCTAGATAATCTTTGTTAAAACTTATATGAAGTAAATTTGGATCTTCTACTATGTTAACGACTTCTTCTAATAGTTTTGGATTTAAGGTTTCTTTATATTGTTTTGATTGAGAAAATGAATAGATCTTTTTAAGAATGATCTCCTCTCGTTCATTGTGATCAACAATAATTTTATTGCTTTTTAAAAACGATAAGTAATCTTTAAAATCTTTGATTTTTCTTGTTTTAGTTACTAAATCCTGTTCAATAATTACCTCGTCTTTTGATTCTAGATGTTCATATTTAAATGGTAGTTTTTTATTGTTATACTTTGCAAAGATTGATCTGAGAGGTCTTCCCCACATCAAATCATGATCTGACCATTTCATTGATTTTTTCCAACTAATCGATCTTATGGCTTTTGGAATAACTTTGATTAATATATCTTCAACAAAGATTGATTGAGATTTTGTTCTGGTAAAATAAAATTTTCCCTTGCTAGTATCTTTTTCAGTTAAGTCTTTCTCAGAAACATTTTTGGCTCGTAGAAAACCTTGGATCACTTGATCAGTAGAGCCTACCTTAGGTCCTTTAATTTCTTGAGCCTCTAATTTAATTTTTTCATTAAGGTCTTTAATATGAAGTGTTAATCTTGTTGGTGAAGAGTAAACTGACAATTCTTTGTACTTTACGTTGTCTTCTTTCAAAGAGTTTTCAACTAATTGTTTTATTTGAGATCTTGCTGCTATTTGTAATTGTGGTGGAATTTCTTCACTATATAATTCCAATAAAAATTCTGCCATAATTTAACTTTGTGAGCTTAACCACAGTGCTCCGCACCCTTTTGCGAGATCTCTAATTCTAGTTATGTAACCAGTTCTCTCTGCAACACCAATAACACCACGAGCATCCAATAAATTGAAAATATGACTTGCTTTTAAACACTGATCATATGCCGGAAGAGAAAGTTTTTTTTCAAGTAAAGATTTACATTCATTTTCAGTATTTTCAAAATTTTTTAAAAGACTTTCCGTGTTTGCAAATTCAAAATTATAAGCTGAAAATTCTTTTTCAGCTTGATGAAAAACCTCTTTGTATTTTACTCCTTCACTATTCCAATCAAGATCAAATACATTGTTCTTGCCCTGGACAAACATACAAAGTCTCTCTAATCCATAAGTTATTTCAACTGGAACGGGCTTACATTCAAGCCCTGTCATTTGCTGAAAATAAGTGAACTGGGTTATTTCCATTCCATCGCACCAAACTTCCCATCCTAATCCTGATGCACCGAGAGTTGGGCTTTCCCAGTCGTCCTCAACGAAGCGGATGTCGTGATTTTTTATATTAATTCCAATTGCTGCTAAACTTTTTAAATATGTATGCTTAATATTTTTGGGAGATGGTTTTATTATCACCTGATACTGATAATAATGTTGCAGGCGATTGGGATTTTCACCGTACCTTCCGTCTGTTGGCCTTCTTGATGGTTGTACATAAGCGGCTTTCCATGGTTGAGGACCTAGAGATCTTAATGTAGTGGCAGGGTGAAAAGTTCCGGCACCAACCTCTAAATCATAAGGTTGTAAAATTATACATCCATTTTTTCCCCAAAACTTTTGAAGACTCATAATGATGTCTTGAAATGAAAGAATATTAGTTTTTTTTTTGACTTTTTTTTTAGCCGGCATTTATAAACCAAATCTTTGCCACATCGATTTTTCCTCAATTATATTTGCAAGTTTTTCAACAGGATCTTGAAAAGAAGAGGATAGTTTTCGTGCAATAAATCCTTTTGGTTTTTCAAAAGTTTTAATTATTACTTTATCTCCAAATTTATCTTTTAAAACTTGATCAGCATTACCAATTCCATCAATTAACCCTAACTTAAGAGATGCTTTACCAGTCCAAAATTCTCCTGTGAAAATATTATTTTTTTCAGGATCTTTAAGTTTTGTTCCTCTACTCTTCTCTACAATTTTAATAAAATCCTCATGGAGTTCTAATTGAATAGTTTTTAATCTTTTTATATCTTCTTCTTTTTCCTCTTTAAAAGGATCTAAAGTGCTTTTATTTTTTCCTGCAGTATAAACCCTTCTTTCCACTCCAATTTTTTGAATTAAATCTTTGAAGCCGAATGAAGCTGAAATTACTCCTATTGAACCAATAATCGAGCTGGAATTCGCGTAAATTTCATCTCCAGCGCAAGCAATAAAATATCCTCCAGAAGCTGCTACATCCTCTGCAAAAATAATAACCTTTACTTTATTTTTTTCAGCTAATTGTCTTATATAGCTATAAATTAAATGTGATTGAACTGGTGAACCACCAGGGGAGTTAATTGAGATAGCTACGTGAGTGATTTTTTTAACTGAAAAAGCTTTTTTCAAAATATCTCTTTGGTTAGCTAATTCCATTCCTTGTTTAAATTTACCAGCTGAACCGATTATTCCAGTGAGCCTCACGTGTGGTACTATCTTTTTTTTTTTAAAAAATGAAAACATATTTTTACGATGGTTTATTATTCTTATAACAGTAATAATTTAAATTTTAATTAATAATTGCGCTACTTACAGTTGAATTATAGGTGCGTCACCACGTTACCATTTAAAATTTTATTATTACATAAAAACAAATATAAATATCACTCATGGGATCAGTTATACCGCTAAAAAAATCAGCAAATTCTGCTTACTTAGAACTAAAAAACCTTCTGAGCAATAAGCTTGATAATGTAGAAGCTCTAATTCAACAAAAGTTAAAAAGTGATGTAAATCTGATTGAAAAAATGAGTAATCACCATTTAAGCTCGGGTGGAAAAAGATTGAGGGCTTTATTAACTTTAGGGTCTGCAAAGCTTACTGGTTATAATGAAAATAAAAGAGATATTAATTTAGCTGCTTGTGTTGAACTTATACACTCGGCAACTTTATTACATGATGATGTTATAGACGAAAGTGAGTTAAGAAGAGGTAAAAAGACAACAAATTCGATTTGGGGTAATCAATCATCAATTTTAGTTGGTGATTATTTATTAAGCAGATGTTTTGAGATGATGGTTGAAGATGGTGATTTAGAAATTTTAAAATTATTATCATCTACATCAGCAAAGATTGCCCAAGGGGAGGTATTGCAACTTCAACATAAAGGGGAAGCTGATTTGCTTGAAGAAACATATATAGATATTATTAATTTAAAAACTGCATCTCTTTTTTCAGCTGCGACTAAAACAGGGGCTTGTTTGTCTGGTAGTAATCAGAAAGAAAAAAAGGCTCTTGAGTCTTATGGAAGAAATTTAGGTTTAGCATTTCAAATTGCTGACGACGCTCTTGATTATTATGCAAAGGAAAAACTTTTCGGTAAAGAAGTTGGTAAAGATTTTTTTGAGGGTAAAGTAACACTACCTCTAATTACAGTTTTTCAAAAAGGAAATGAAGAAGAAAAAAATTTTTTAAATGAAATCATGAAAAAAAAAAATAGAACTGAGGAAGACTTTAGTGAGACACTTGCATTAATTAATAAATATAAAGCTGTTGAAGCAACTTTTAAAAAAGCAGAATATTTTGTAAATGTTTCATTTGATGCATTGGCTATTTTTCCAGATACAGAAGATAAAAGAATTTTACAAAATTTAACTAGCTTCAGTCTTAACAGGTCTTTTTAAGGGTAAAGAAGTTCTTTTTCCCATTTACCATTATTTTTTCTATAGTTTAATCTCTCGTGAATTCTACCTTCGCCATCTAACCAAAACTCAATTTCATTTGGTAATAATCTCCATCCAGACCAATGAGGAGGTCTTGGAACATTTTTTTCATCAGGATATTTTTTTTCATATGCTTTAATATTTTTTAAAAATGTTTCTCGTTTATCTAATTTTTTTGATTGTGATGATGCCCATGCACCAATCCTATTTTTATATGGTCTTGAATTAAAATAATCATCTGCTTCTTTGGCTGAAACTTCTTCAACTATACCAATAGCTCTAACTTGACGTCTTAAACTCTTCCAATGAAAACACATTGAGGCTTTTTGGTTTTCTTTTAGTTCATTACCTTTTTTACTATTAAAATTTGTGTAAAAAACAAATCCTTTATTACTTAATCCTTTAAGCAAAACCATCCTTACATTAGGCTGATTATTTTTATTAGAAGTTGCCACTGCAACTGCATTTGGGTCATTAATTTCACTTTCCTCTGCTTTAGAAAACCACTTTTTGAACAATTCTATTGGATTGTCTAAATCTTCGAAGCAAATATCTATGCCCAGTGAATTTTTGCCATTTTTTTGATTCATAATTTCTCTAAAATAATCTATACATTAAATATCTATGTCTTTTAATACTTTTGGTAAAATTTTTAGGTTTACTACATGGGGAGAGTCTCATGGACCCGCTATTGGTTGTGTAATAGATGGATGTCCGCCTAATATACCGCTTTCAGAAAGTGATATTCAAAAGGATATGGATAGAAGAAGACCTGGTCAATCAAAGTTTACAACTCAGAGAAAAGAGTCTGATAAAGCTATAATTTTATCTGGAGTTTTTGAAGGAAGAACAACTGGCACACCTATTTCAATTATTATTTATAATGAAGACAAGAGATCTAGAGACTATGAAACAATAAAAAATAAATTTAGACCAGGCCATGCAGACTATACCTACTTTAAAAAATATGGGATCAGAGATTATAGAGGAGGTGGTAGACAATCTGCCAGAGAAACAGCTTGTAGGGTGGCAGCTGGAGCTGTTGCTAAAGTTGTTTTAAAAAAGATAATTGGCTCAAAATTCAATGTTATTGGAGCAGTCACTCAACTTGGGTTGATGTCTTGTGACAAATCAAATTGGAAAGATAGTGAAATTAGAAAAAATCCTTTTTTCTGTCCTGATAAAAATTCTGTAAAACTTTGGGAAAAATATCTTTTAGCTGTAAGAAAAGCAGGGTCATCATGTGGGGCTATTATAGAATTACGAGCAACTGGAGTACCTGTAGGATTGGGGGCTCCTATTTATTCAAAATTAGATACTGATATTGCAGCAGCTTTAATGAGTATTAATGCAGTTAAAGGTGTAAACATTGGAGCAGGAATGAATGCAGCTTTTTTAAGTGGAGAAGAAAACTCAGATGAAATGAGTAAAGGCTCCGGTAAAGTAAAATTTGGATCTAATCAAGCAGGTGGAATTCTAGGAGGAATTTCTTCAGGTCAAAATATTGTTGCCTCATTCGCAGTGAAACCAACATCTTCTATTCTAACAAGTAGAAATACAATTGATAAAAAAGGTAAAAATACTAAAATTTCTGTAAAAGGAAGACATGATCCATGCGTAGGAATTAGAGCTGTTCCAATTGGTGAAGCAATGATTAACTGCGTATTATTAGACCACTTCTTAATGCACAGAGCGCAGTGTAGTTAATTAGACAATTTATTTTTATTTTTTGCTAATATGATATTTGAATTTAAAGTTTCTTCGACTTTATTAACAATTGATAAATTATCTAAACCAGCTATTTCATACATTTTCTCAGGAGTATCTTGATCAATAAAGGTATCTGGAAGTATCATTGATCTAAATTTTAAACCAGTATCAAAGACACCTCTATCAGATAACAATTGCATTACATGAGATCCAAAGCCTCCGATCGAACCTTCTTCGATCGTAATTAATACCTCGTGATTAGTTGCAACCTCCATAATCAATTTCTCATCCAGTGGTTTTGCAAATCTAGCATCTACTATGGTACAATCTATACCTTTTGTATAAAGTTTTTCTGCAGCTTTTCTACATTCCTCAAGTCTTGTACCAAAATTTAACAAAGAAACTTTTTTGCCTTCTTTTATAACTCTTGCTTTTCCAATTTCTAGAACTTCTTTCGTTGTAGGTAGTCGAACTCCTATTCCATTTCCTCTTGGATATCTAAAAGCTGAAGGTCTATCATTAATACCAACTGTTGTATTAATCATTTTAACAAGTTCCGACTCATCACTTGCAGCCATTACTACAAAATTTGGTAAGGTAGATAAGTAAGTTATATCAAAAGATCCAGCATGTGTTGGTCCATCTGCTCCAACTAATCCAGCTCTATCAATCGCAAATCTTACAGGAAGAGATTGCAAGGCAACATCATGAACTACTTGATCATAAGCTCTCTGTAAAAAGGTTGAGTAAATAGCAGCGTAGGGTTTATATCCCTCGGTTGCTAAACCTGCTGCAAAAGTAACTGCATGTTGCTCAGCTATACCAACATCAAAAGTTCTTTCTGGAAATCTTTTTTCAAATAAATTTAGACCAGTGCCCGACGGCATTGCTCCTGTTATACCAACAATTTTTGTATCTTGCTCTGCATGTTTAATCAGAGTTTCAGCAAAAACTTTTGTATAAGATGGAGTATTTGATTTAGATTTTGATTGTTCTCCTGTTGATATATTAAATTTAGATACACCGTGATACTTGTCTCCTGAACGCTCAGCTGGTTTATACCCTTTTCCTTTTTGAGTTCTTACATGTATTAGAACTGGACCTTGATGATTAGAGTTTTTGACATTTTCAAATATTTGAACTAAGTTTTCAACATCATGTCCGTCAATAGGACCAACATAATAAAATCCTAATTCACTAAACAATGTTCCACCAGTCACCATATTTCTCAAAATATCTTCAGCTTTTCCTGCTTTTTGACTAAATCTTTTCGAAAATGCAGAAATAATCATTTTAATTGTTTCTCTAAAACTAAAATATAATTTTCCAGATAATAGATTTGCTAAATACTTGCTCATAGCTCCAACTGGTCTGGCAATCGACATATCATTATCGTTTAGTACTACAATTAAATTGGATTTTAATGCTCCTGCATTATTCATAGCTTCATAAGCCATTCCAGCACTCATCGCCCCATCTCCAATTACGGCTATAACATTATTATTATTATTTGATAATTTTTTTGCCACTGAAATCCCTAAAGTGGAAGAAATAGAAGTAGAACTGTGAGCAGCACCGAATGGATCGTATTCACTCTCTGTTCGTTTTGTAAAGCCTGATAATCCTCCACCCTTTCTTAAAGTTTTAATTTTGTCTCTTCTGCCTGTTATAATTTTATGAGGATAACATTGATGACTTACATCCCATACCAATTTATCTTTTGGAGTATCAAAAACATAATGTAAAGCCACAGTCAACTCCACTACTCCTAGTCCAGCTCCTAGGTGACCACCTGTTTCAGAAACTACATCAATTAATTCTTCTCTTAATTCATCAGAAATTCTTTTTAAATTTTCTTTTTTAAATTTTCTAAGATCAGATGGAAAATTTATTTGTTTAATTAAACTTGTCATTAAAAGTTTCGTCTTTGTATAAATTCAATTGTTTCAGTTAAATCTTTAGCAACTTTTCCATGTTTTTTTAATTTAAGCAATATCTTTTTTTTCAAATTGTTTGCGTACCTTAATGTTTTTTCGTAACCCATTAAACTGATCAAAGTAGACTTACCCTTTTTTCTATCTTTTTTGATTGGTTTACCCACCAATTTTTTTAAACCTTTTACATCTAAAAAATCATCAGATAATTGAAATAATAAACCAATATCTTCTCCTATTTCTCCATAGGCTAATTTCACTTTTATATTTTTATTCGCAACTATTGCTGCTGATTGAAGACAAAAATTGAACAGTTTTCCTGTTTTTTTTCTTTGCATGTCAATTATTTGATTGAAAGATTTTTTTTTATTCTCAAATTTCAAATCTAATTCCTGACCACCGGCAATACCTGTGTGACCTGCACAATTAGATAGCAAAGTAATAATTTCATTTTTTTGTTTAAGAGTGAGCAAATTTTTTTTGTCAGAAATAATCTCAAAAGCTAGGGTTAACAAGGAATTACCTGCAAGCACTGCAGTAGCTTCTCCAAATTTAATATGTGCTGAAGGTTTGCCTCTTCTAATATCGTCATCATCCATGCATGGTAGATCATCATGAATAAGTGAATAAGAGTGAATACATTCAACAGCAGCGCAAATATTTAAAAGTTTTTTTTCTCTTAAGCCAAATATTTTCCCAGTATCAAAAATTATTGTAGACCTGATTTTCTTACCTCCAGAAATTGCTCCATACTTCATTGGGCTTACTAATAAAGATTTACTTTGTCTTTTTAAAAAATTTAATAAAAAATTATCTACTTTCTTTGCGTATCTATTTAATTTCAATTCAATCATATGATAAATTTTAGGATTTAGATATTTCTTTAGATTTCATTTTAAAGAGATTTTCTATGTGTTTGTTTAATTGAATTAATCTTTTATATGTATTTTCAGCATTGCTTAAATCTAAATTTTTACTTTCAAGCTTAATAAGTATTTCATTAATCTCATTTCTAGCCTCTTTTAACGATTTACTTTTGATATCAGCTGGAATATTTTCAGTTTTCATTATTTAAATAATAATTACATTATGAAAAAAAACTATTCAAATATATATTCATTTAATAAAAAGATAATCAAAAAAACTGTCAATTTTCTCAAACTAAGCAATATAGTTGGTTTGCCAACAGAAACTGTGTATGGTTTAGCTGGAAATGCTTATTCAGATAAAGCAATAAAAAAGATTTACAGTTTAAAAAAAAGACCTAGGAGAAATCCATTAATAATACATTATTACAATTACGAAAAAGCAAAAAAAGATGTTTATTTTAACAAAAATTTTTTTAAATTATATAAAAGGTTTTGTCCTGGGCCAATTACTTTTGTTTTAAAAAAAAATAAAAATTCAAATATTTCATCTTTAGCTACAGCAAGTTTAAACACTGTTGCAATAAGATTTCCAAAACATAGAGTTATAAAAACCTTATTAAAATTCTTAAGTTTTCCACTAGCTATGCCAAGTGCAAATATCTCATCTGGTTTAAGTCCAATAGATGCATTTAATGTATTTGAAGAATTTAAAAAAAAGTTAAAGATAATAATTGATGGAGGAAGATCAAAGATCGGAATTGAGTCTACAGTTGTTGATTTGACCAATCATCCTAAAATCTTGAGACCAGGCATAATAAGCCCAAATGAGATTAGAAATATATTAAAGACTAATTTTTCAAAAAAAAAAATAAATTTGAGATCTCCAGGAATGATGAAAAAACATTACTCACCTGGAATACCAGTAATAATTGGGCAAAAACCAAAGAACATAAATCATGCATATATTGTTTTTGGCAAAAGATTTAAGAGCAGTAAAAATTATTTTAACTTGAGTAAAAAAGGTGACTTGAAAGAAGCAGCAGCTAATTTATATAAAATTATGAGAAAAATTAAAAAAAATGGATTTAAAAAAATTTACGTTTCAAAAATACCTAGTTTTGGCCCTGGTATTGCAATAAACGACCGATTATCTCGAGCTTCAAAATAATGTTTATAGAAATTAAAAACCTTTCAAAAATTTATAATGATTACTTAGCAGTTAATAAAATCAGCTTTCAAATCGAGAAAAATAAAACAATTGGACTGCTGGGACCAAACGGATGTGGAAAAACAACAACAATAGGTATGTTGTTAGGACTTGTTTCGCCTACGAAGGGTGAAATAATAATTGAAAATAAAAATATCAATATTTTTAAAAGAGATGAAATTTTAAAAAGATTTAATTTTGCATCACCGTATGTTGAGTTACCAAAAAAATTAACTGTAAGACAAAATCTAGAAATATATGGAAGATTATATGGAATTACTAATCTTGACGAGAGAATTAATGAAATTTCGGAAGATTTAGATATAAAAAATTTTTTTGGAAGGAAAACTGGTGAGTTATCATCTGGTCAAAAAAATAGGGTATCGTTGGCTAAATCCTTAATTAACAAACCAGAAATTTTACTTCTAGATGAACCAACCGCTAGTCTTGATCCTGATATTGGTGATTTTATAAGAAGCTATATACAAGAATATAAAATAAAAAATAAAGTTACAATTTTATTAGCGTCTCATAATATGAGTGAAGTGGAAAGACTATGTGATAGCGTAATAATGATGCGTAAAGGAAAAATAATAGACAAAGGAACATGTGAAGAACTAATAAAAAAACATGGGCGAGATAACCTTGAAGAAACATTTTTAAAATTAGCAAGGAGTAAAGATGAATTTTAATAAAATTTATGCTTTAGGTTTAAGACATCTATATCTTATAATGAATTCATTTCCGAGGATATTAGATTTAATTTATTGGCCAACTGTGCAAATTTTTTTATGGGGATTTATATCGAAATTTTTTACTTTAAGTTCTGACTATTACAGTAATACTGTAGGTATAATTTTAACTGCAGCTATACTTTATGATTTTTTATTTAGAGCTAGTATTAGTTTTAATATGATGTTTTTAGAGGAAATCTGGAGCAGAAATTTTACAAATCTATTTATTGCCCCTATCAAAATAAGAGAAATTATTGCAGCCCTAACGATTACTGCTATTATTAGAACTTTAATCGGTTTAGTGCCTGCTGTTTTGATTGCAATTCCATTATTCGGTGTTTCTGTTCTTAAACTTGGTTTACCTTTAATTTTTTTATTGATTTCTTTATATTTGTTTGGAATTACCTTAGGTTTGCTAGTAACATCTGGATTACTGAGATATGGACCTTCTTTTGAAAACATTGCTTGGGCTAGTTTATTTTTTTTAGCTCCGTTAGGATGTATTTATTACCCAATTGAAATACTCCCTGGGTTTTTACAAATAATCGCAAAAATACTTCCGTTAGTTCATATTTTTGAGGAAATGAGAAGCATTTTAATGACAGAGACTGTGAATTTCCTGAATATTTTTAAGTCAATTATAATCTCAATGATCTATTTTTGTTTTGGGGTTTTAGTTTTTTATATTTCATATTTTGGGGCAAAAAAAAGAGGTACACTAATAAATATGGGTGAATGATGCATAAATTTTTAGAAAAAATAAAAAGCTTTGAACAAAAACCCTATGTGATAAAAAATTTTATCAGCTTAGATGAAGTAAAATTATTTCGAAAACTTTATAATGAATTACCTGTTGAAATTAATAACAGGAGACAAAAAATTATTAAAAAAAAATGGTCTGTAGATTTTAATGTAAATTTACAAAAGATTTATCTAGATAAATTAAGGTTAAATCTTGATAATTTCAAAATGGATAACCCAAAGACTAAAGATGGAAAAGATAGTTTAGGACTTTTTCAAGAAAGTTTCATGCCAGTTTCTTTGCACGTAGACTCTGGATTTGACTTCAGTAAGGTAATATTTAAACAAACTTTATTACCTTTATCTGATATGGGGGAGACAGTAATTTTTAAAAATAGATTTTATGGTTGTGCTACAACTTTCTCAATAAGCCCAGAGGAATTAAAGGCAAAAGGATATAATAAAAGATCTTCTGAGCATATTGATCTTTATGGAGGAAAAAGTTTTGATGAAAATACACATAAAAATTATTTAAATCATGAGGATATAAATAACCTTAAGGGTCTTGAGGTTGATTTAATTTATAAATGGAAGTTAGGAGATTTACTAATTTTTGATAGAACAAGTTTACATTGTGCCTCAAGTAATTTAATGAATAAGAAATTAGGTTTAACATCACTCACAATAAAATTATGAAACTCATTGATTGTTTTATGTATTTTGATGAAGATTTGGTATTGGATATCAGGCTTAACACTTTAAATGAAAAAGTTGATAAATTTATAATTGCAGAGGCCACAAAAAACCATGCGGGAGAACCAAAAAAACTTAATTTTAATATAAATAAATTTCCAAAATTTAAAGATAAAATAAATTATCTAATTATTGACGATTTGCCTTTAGATGTGAAGTCTTTTAAAAAAGGATGGCATGAGAACCATGCTAGAGATCAATTCCAAAGGAACGCACTTGAGAGAGGATACAAAGAGTTTTCCGATCAAGATATTATTATGATATCAGATATAGATGAAATACCGGATCCCGAAAAATTAAAAGAATTTAAAATAGAAAAAAAATACGCGTGTTTCTTGCAAAAAAATTTTCAATCTAAATTAAATTTATTAAATATAAGCGATGGTGATTGGGCAGGAACTAGAATTTGTCAAAAAAAATATTTAAGATCTCCTCAATGGTTAAGAAACTTTAAATTAAAAAGAAAATCTTTTTGGAGTATTTTCGGAAATAAAATGCAAATAATCAATAATGGAGGATGGCATTTTAGTTTTTTAAAAGATCCTCAATCAATTAAACACAAGATTATGTCGTATTCTCACCAAGAGTATAATACTGATGAGTTTACTAATACAGATTTAATTAAAGAAAAAATTTCCAAAGGGAAGGATTTATTTAATAGAGATATCAAATATGAAAAGATAAGTATTAACGACAATTTCCCAAAATATATAATAAATAATAAGGAAAAATTTAAAGATTGGATTTTATAGTTTGGTGCGCCGGATAGGAGTCGAACCCATAACCTCCGGAGCCGAAATCCGGCGCTCTATCCAGTTGAAGCTACCGGCGCAATATAAGATAATCTAAATTAATTTATGAATAAAACAATGAAATTCTCCGTTGATAAAAGAGACGCTGGTACTAGAATTGATATCTATTTGACTAAAAAAATAAGTAAATTTACTAGGTCATTTTTAAAGAAAATAATACTTACAAAAAATCTTAAGATAAACAATACAGTCGTCTCTTCCCCGTCTACAAAGATAAAAACAAAGGATATAATTTTTATAAATATTCTATCTAGAAATGAAAATAGATTAATTCCAAAAAAAATTAAAATTGATATTGTTTATGAAGATAATGACATTCTTATTATTAATAAACCAAAAGGTATGGTGGTCCATCCTGGGGCCGGAAATGTTGAGAACACTCTAGCTAATGCTCTTGCTTATAAATATAAGAAAAATTTATCTAATTTAAATGGTGAATTAAGACCTGGTATTGTTCACAGAATTGATAAAGAAACTAGCGGATTATTAGTCGTTGCTAAAAATAATTTAGCCCATTCAAGTTTAGGAAAACAATTTAGCCATCATACTATAAAAAGAAAATATTTATGTTTAGCTTGGGGAGTTATAAGGCCATTAAGTGGTCGTATTAAAACATTAATTTCAAGAGATAATAAAAATAGACAACTCATGACAGTTAGTGAAACAAGAGGGAAAGTCGCAATTACAAATTACAAAACTTTAAGGGTTTATAATATTAAAAACATACCAAAAATTAGCTTTCTAGAATGTGAACTAGAAACAGGTAGAACTCATCAAATCAGAGTTCATTTAAAATCAAAAGGAATTTCGCTTATTGGAGATAACCAATACGGAAAGAAAAATATTAAATTTAAAAGGATTGATAAAATATTTTTAGAAAAATTGAACAATATCAAAGGACAAGCTTTGCATGCCCAAACACTGGAATTTGAACATCCTACCAAAAGAAAATGGGTTAGTTTTAAAACAAATGTTCCAGATGACTTTAAAAAAATGTTAGATTTACTTAATAAACTACATAGTTGAAAAGTGAATTATAATATATAAGTCTATGATATGAAAAATAATAAAGAAATAGTCAATTTACCTAGCCCGGCTATTGGAGGGTTATCAGTTTATCTTTCTCAAATAAAAAAATTTCCAATGTTAGACGCAGAGGAAGAATATATGTTGGCTAAAAATTGGAGAGAGAGAGGAAATTTACAGTCCGCACATAAATTGGTAACAAGCCATTTAAGATTAGTCGCTAAAATTGCAATGGGCTATCGTGGTTATGGTTTACCTGTTAATGAATTAATTTCTGAAGGAAACTTAGGTCTTATGCAAGCAGTAAAAAAGTTTGATCCTGATAAAGGATTTAGATTAGCTACTTATGCGATGTGGTGGATAAAAGCAGCAATTCAAGAATATGTTTTAAGATCTTGGAGTTTAGTAAAAATGGGAACAACAACAGCACAAAAAAAGCTTTTTTTTAATTTAAGGAAACTTAAAAATCAAATCGCTCCAGGTCAAGAAGGTGATTTAAAAGATGAGCAAGTAAAAGAGATTTCTAAAAGGCTTGATGTTGACTCAAATGAAGTAATAAATATGAATAGGAGAATGATGGGTCAAGAAAAATCCCTAAATGATCCTATTAAAAGTGGTGAGTCTGACGAATGGCAAGATTGGCTCGTTGATGATAGTCTGGATCAAGAATTAATAGTTTCACAAAAACAAGAGTATGACGATAAAAAAGAATTATTAAAAAATGCTATGAATGTTTTAAATGAAAGAGAAAAAGAAATTATTAATGCAAGAAGATTAGTTGAAACTCCACTCACATTGGAAGAATTAAGTAAAAAATATAAAATTAGCAGAGAAAGAATTAGACAAATAGAAACTAAAGCTTTTGAAAAATTACAAAAATCAATGATTAATGCCAGTCAATCAAAAAATTTACTTCCTCAAAACTAAACTTTAAAAGGGTCCTCAATTAAGATTGTGTCATCTCTTTCAGGGCTTGTTGAAATACTCGATACTTTTGCACCTATAAAATCTTCTAAAGAGTAAATATATTTTTTTGCATTTTCTGGTAAATCTTTCATATTTCTTATACCTTGAGTAGTTGTTTTCCAGCCTGGAAATGTTTTGTAAATTGGTTTTATTTTAAATTGATCTTCAGAGGCTGCTGGTAAGTAATCAATTTTTTTTCCATTTAATTGATATTCAATACACATTTTTATTTCATCTAATTCATCTAAAACATCTAATTTTGTTAACGCTATTCCATTAATTCCTGAAATTTTTATAGTTTGTCTTACCAAAACCGCGTCAAACCAACCGCATCTTCTTTTTCTCGCTGTCACAGTTCCAAATTCCTTTCCTCTTTTTCCTAACATTTCACCAATTTTATTTTTTAACTCTGTAGGAAATGGTCCGCTTCCTACTCTTGTTGTATATGCCTTTGTAATTCCCAAAATGTAACCAATTTTATCTGGACCCGAACCTGATCCTGTAGCTGCCATAGCTGGAACTGTGTTAGATGAAGTTACAAATGGATAGGTTCCATGGTCAACATCTAAGAGAATTCCCTGTGCTCCCTCAAACAATATTTTTTTTCTGTCTTTCTTAAATTCATCTAATTTCAGCCAAACTGGTTTTGCAAATTTTAGAATTTCTGGAGCAATTTTGAGTAATTTTTTTTTTAATTCATTTTTTTTATAAATCTTTTTTTTTAATCCTTTTCTTATTGCATTGTGATGTAATAAAACATTTTCTAACCTTGCGTCCAAATTGCTTTCTGATCTTAAATCCATTACTCGTATTGACCTTCTTCCGACTTTATCTTCATAACATGGTCCTATACCTCGTCTGGTAGTGCCAATTTTTCCTTTACCTGCTGTATCCTCTCTGATCTCATCCATTTCCTGATGAAAAGGAAGTATTAATGACGCTGACTCTGAAATCATGAAATTTTTAGGAGTTACGTTTATTCCTTGTTTCTTAATATCTTTTATTTCCTCTATTAAAGCCCAAGGATCTATCACTACACCATTCCCTAAAATAGAAATTTTATTATCCCTAACTATTCCCGACGGTAATAGTCTCAGTTTAAATACTTTTTTATCGATTACTAGTGTGTGTCCAGCATTATGGCCCCCTTGAAAACGAACTACAATATCTGCTTCACTAGAAAGCCAATCAACTATTTTTCCTTTACCTTCATCTCCCCACTGTGAACCAACAACTACAACGTTTCTCATTATTTAAATTTTCTTTTCATTCTGATTGAGTTCAAATGATTAATTGGCCCATGTCCTTTACCATAATTAAGATTAGATTTAATTGCTTGGTTAACATATTTAATTCCTAAGTCACAAGAAATCTTTAAAGGTTTTCCACATGATAAAAAGGTTGTTATAGCGCTCGATAGCGTGCAACCTGTTCCATGAGTATTTCTAGTTTTGATTCTTTTATTCTTAAAAACTATCATTTCTCTTCTGTTTAAGTAAATATCTTTCACCAGTTTTGAGTTCTGATGTCCTCCTTTTATTAAAACATTTTTTGTACCAAGCTTTAATAAAATTTTACCAGCAGTTTTTGCATCATCTAAAGTATTAATTTTTATTCCACTTAAGACCTCTGCCTCTGGTATATTTGGTGTTATCAAAAAGGTTTGTTTTATCAATTTTGATTTTAAGGTTTTTATTGCAGAACTATTAATTAAATTTGCTCCACCTTTTGCAACCATTACAGGATCTAAAATAATTTTTTTTATTTTAAGTTTTTTTAATGATTTAAAAATTGAAATCGCAACTTGTTTTGAGTAAATCATTCCGATTTTCACTACGTCAGGTTTAATGTCTTTACAAGTATAGATAATTTGTTTTTCGACCTCTTTTGAATTAATTGGAAAAACTGATTTTACACCTGTCGTATTTTGTGCTGTTATAGATGTAATAGCTGTCATTGCGTATCCCCCTAAAGCTGTTGCAGTTTTTATATCTGCTTGAACTCCAGCGCCTCCAGAAGAGTCTGAACCGGCAATAATTAAAATTTTACATTTAGGTTTCAATTAAACTATTGATCTCTTAATTTTTTTAATACAATTTAGCATTAATCTTTTATCATAAGACTCGGCCATTATCCTAATCTTAGGCTCTGTACCAGATTTTCGAACTAAAATTCTTCCATTTTGGCTCATCATATTATTTGCCTTTTTCAAAGCTAACTTACAATTAAGTTTATCAATGATATTCTTATTCTTGACTGTAATGTTTATTAAAACTTGAGGCACAGGTTTAAATACATTTAATAATTCACTAGCCTTTTTTCCTTTTCGTAATGAAAACAATACTTCTAGTGCAACCAATAAACCATCTCCTGTTGTAGCAAACTTTCCTAAAATTATATGTCCCGACTGTTCTCCTCCAAGATTGAAATTTTTTTTTCTCATTTTTTCTTTAACATATCTATCACCAACTTTTGATCTAAAAAATTTTATCTTATTTATTTTTAAATATTTTTCTAATCCGAAATTAGACATTTGTGTTCCAA
>ENA-OSEY01001119-OSEY01001119.1-marine-metagenome-genome-assembly--contig:-NODE-1119-length-18949-cov-4.693514_pt1 | contig 18949 bp, 19 predicted proteins | sample MGYA00248465_ERZ534230 | MGnify/ENA primary metagenome ERZ534230 (study PRJEB26409, sample SAMN06344110) | marine metagenome | isolation source: Sea water from surface | place: Atlantic Ocean:Southern...
TGGGGCGGAGCTGGTGCCCGGGATGGCCCAGCGCTGTGAGGCGGCCCTGGCGGGCTTGCCCCTAACCAACCTCTCGGAATTGCTTCAGTGCGAACTGGCGGCAGGCCGTGTGCTCGACGGCAAAGAAATGGACTCGCCGCCCCGGGCGGTGGTGGGGCTCAACAGCTTTGGTGGGTTGATCTGGCCGCACCGCGCCAGTCGGGCGTTGCCGATTCCGCTGTTGATGGTGGGTGGCACCCTCGATCTGATCACCCCTCCTCTGGATGAGCAGCTGGCTCTTTTGGCTGGATTGGCGGAGCATCCCGCCAGCCGGGTGGTGGTGGTGGAGGGGGCCAGTCACTTTTCACCGATTCGTGTGGATGGCCAGGGCAAGGCGTCAGAGGGGGACGACATCTTCCGGCTCGGCGAAGAGTTGGTGGGCGTCAATCCCCTCAGCGTTCAACGGGTGATTGCCCATGAAGTCATCCGTTTCCTCGATTCCCTGAGCTCAGGGTCACCCCGCAACGATGCCGTTCACCTGATGGAAGCCAGCTCCAAGACGCGCTGGCATCGCTTGGGCCGACCCTCGGCTCTGCAGCTGTTGGATCAGTAACGCACCCGAGGATCGAGGGCGGCCACCAGCAGGTCAACGGCAACACTCACCAGCACCACTAAGGCTGCGATCACCACCACGATCCCCTGAACGACGGGGTAGTCCCTTTGGTTGATGGCTTCCTGAAGGCGCAGGGCAATCCCTGGCCAGGAAAAGGTCACTTCAATCAGTAAGGCCCCACCAATCAACGAGGCCACGGTGATGCCAGCGATGGTGAGCACTGGCAGCAAGGCATTGGGCAGTCCGTGGCGGAGGATCACCTGACGCTCACTCAGGCCGCGGCTACGGGCCGCTTCCACGTGGTCGCCGCGCAGGGTGCGTCGCAGGTTCAGGCGCAGGGCGGTCGTGAAGGTGCCACTGAGCAGAAGGGCCAGGGTTCCTGCGGGCAGGATCAAGTGACGCACGGTGCCTCGGAAAGCGGCCCAGTTGTTCTGCAGAGCGCTGTCCAGCAGGAAAAAGCCGCTGCCTTCGGGGGGGAGAAGGCTGGGGGGGAAGCGTCCACCCACCGGCAACCAGCCCAGGCTGACGGCGAACACCAGCTGCACCAGCATGGCCACCCAGAAGGGCGGCAGGGCATAGGTGCCCAATCCATAGAGGCGACCTCCCAGGTCAATCTTTCCCTCGGGCCGGGCGATTCCGCTGAAGCCAATGCTCAGCCCCACCACAGCAGCGACAGCCAGGGCGATGACGCTCAGTTCCAGGCTGGCGGGCAGGGTTTTGCCGATGATGGTCCGAACCGGCTCCTGGTTGATCAGGGCTTGCCCCAGATCGCCATGGATCAATCCGTTGAGATAGCTGAGGTACTGATCCAGCAACGATTGATCCAGGCCCAGCCGAGCCCGCATGGCGGCTTTCGCGGCAGCGGGAGCCCGGCTGCCGAGCACCGCATCCACTGGATCCCCTGGGGCGACGCGCAGCAACAGGAACACCAGGCTGGCGATCAGCCACAACATCAATGGCGCCAGGGCGAGGCGGGTGGCGCTGTAGCGGGCGAGGTCTCGGGCGCGTCCCATCAGTTCTGCGTCGACTTGTCTGAACGCCGCTTCAGTTCAGCGAGCATCAACTGGCCGCTGCCGTCAAATTGTGGAGGGCTGAGGTTCAGCTGGGCCCAGGCTCGAGGGGAATCCAGCCAGACGGGGATGTAGGCGGCACCGTTGGCGGAGAGATGATCCACGCGGTCCAGGGCGGCGCGGCGGGCATCGCCCGTCAGCGTGTCGGATTCCAGCAGGGCGGTCTGCAATCCGAGGGCGCTCCAGAAGCTGCCGCTGATCGCTGCTTCTCCAGCCACGCAGATGTCACCCTCCACTGACGTGCAGCTCAACAGCGGCGTTAGGTAGGCCTCCGGATCGGGGTAGCTGCCGCGCCAATCCAGCATCACGGCTTTGAAGGCACCCTCCCCCAGCTGGCGGTAGATGGTGGTCGACTCGACACCATCCAGATCCAACACCAGGCAATCGGAGAGGTCCCGTTGCACCTGGGCCTGCCAGGTGAGGGCCAGCAATTTGTCGGCGGGCACGTTGGAGCGGAAGGTGAGCGGAAAGCGCAGGGTGCTGCCGTTGCAGTAGCCCGCTGCCTGCAGCAGCTCGCGGGCCTGCTCGGGGTTGTGTTCGGGCCATGGGGCCATGGCGCCACCGGCCAGGCTGGGGGGCACCAGCGCCCGCAGCGGTCGGCGCAGCCCGTAGCTCACCCGTTCACTGATCTCCGTTCGATCGAGACTGACGGCGAGGGCCCGCCTGAGGTTGGGGTCCTGGAACGGTTTCTGGTTGCTCAACAGGGTGATGTAGCCGATCTCCATCGCCGGACCCACCGACTCGTGCAGCTCCCCCGCGCTGGCCCGTTTATGCAGGGTGTGGCGCTGGTCTTCGTCGATCGAGGCGGAGAGCAGCAGATCCACCTCGCCACTGCGCAACGCCCCATAGAGCGCCGTGGAGTTGCTCAGTGAGATCAGATCCAGGCCGTTGTTGCGTGGTGCTTCCCCCCAATACGCCGCAAAGGGCTCCAATCGTTGCTGATGTTCGCTGAAGCGAGTGAGTTTGTAGGGGCCTGTCCCCACAAAGCGGTCGTGCAGAAATCGATTCTGGTGGTTGCTGTAGGCCGTTGGTGAGATCGGGGTGAGGTTGATCGAGGTCAGAAGGCCCTGCAGGGATGTTGAGGGGCGACTGAGGCGCAGCCGCAGGGTGTGGCTGTCGGCTTCCTCAACCGCCGCAATCCGGTCGCCCACCACGTAGCTGAGGGTTCCGATCTCGAGGAAACGCCGCAGGCTGAAGGCCATGGCTGCGGCATTGAACGGCGTTCCATCGTGAAAACGCACATCGGTGCGCAGGGGAACCGCGACGGTGCGACCGCCATCACTCAGAACGGGGGGCGATGCCGCCAGGCGGGGTTCTAGTGAGCCATCCCGCCTGAGGCGATAAAGGGGATCCCCCAGGGCGCTGATCAGCTGCGTGGCGCCGAGGGTGCTGGCCTGGGCTGGATCCAGGGAACTGATTCGGCCCGCTGAGGCCACCGTGATGCGGCTGGTGGGGGGTGGGGCCTGACACCCCATCTGGGTGATGGCCAGGGCCAAGGCCATCAGCGCGCCACCGCACGTCCATCTCGTGGGGCGATCGATGCGCTTCAACGGGCCTCAACCAACACGGGTCGGCCCATTCAACAGGGACTTACCCGACCTGGCGAATCCTTTCCAACGAGATTTCGAACACCGGTGAGCCCTCGTTGCTCTGCAGGGGCCAGCGGCGCACCCAGCAGCGGTCGTGGTCACCATCCACGCCGATCACTTGATAGGTGTCGTCGTCACTGTCGAGATTGACGCAATCTCCCTGGTGCACCGTCATCGGATTCACCCCCTCCTCTAGGGGGCAGCCTTGACCGGGACTCGAACAGGTGAGGTTCTGCATGAACCGTTTCGAGCACAGATCTGAGGATTCAGGCCTGTGCCGTGAAAGTTCTTGACACTCTGACGCACGCCCGGGGGCATCCGCCAGGGCCGGAGCTCTACCTAGAGGCAACCCAGATGAGCAGCCAGGCCAGACACCTCCGGCAATGCCTGAATGGCGTCGAGCGCTTCATTCATCTGGCGTTGGCTCACTTCGTGAGTGATCACAACGATCTCGGCGCCGGCGTCGCTGGCGTTGAACTGAACGATCGATTGGATCGACACGTTGCGTTGGCCGAAGCAGCCGCCCACGTTGCCGATCACGCCAGGGGCGTCTTTTGTCTTGAAACGCACATAGTGGCGTTGGCGAATGTCGCCCGAGTCGACCAAAGCGCAGGGCCGCCAGCTGCTGGCGGCCAGCAGGGGGTCCACGTTCCCCGGCCCTTCACTGGCCTGGCGGATGCCAGCGATGTTGAGGATGTCGGCCACCACAGCAGAGGCGGTCGGGCCGGCGCCCGCGCCGGGGCCGTAGAACATCACCCGGCCGATGGGGTCACCTTCCACAAGGATGGCGTTGTTGACCCCGTTCACGCCCGCCAGGGGGTGGTCCTTGGGCACCAGCGTGGGCTGCACCCGCAGGGAGAGGGGCAGGGGATCGCCGCTTTCGGCCATGCGCTCGGCCACGGCCAGCAGCTTCACGCCGTAGCCCAGTTGATTGGCGTAATCCACATCCACGCCCTGCAGGCCACTGATGCCGTCGGTGGGAACGGCAGCGCGATCCACGCTGCCGCCGAAGGCCAGGGTCGCAAGGATCGCGATCTTGTCGGCCGCGTCAAGACCGTCCACATCCGCTGCCGGATCGGCTTCGGCGTAGCCCAGCTCCTGGGCATCCTTGAGCACCGCGTCATAGGCGGCCCCCTCCTCAGCCATGCGGGTGAGGATGTAGTTGGTGGTGCCGTTGATGATGCCGCTGACGCGGTTGATGCGGTTGCCCCCCAGGGACTGCTTCAGCGGCTCAATGATGGGAATGCCGCCACCAACGGCGGCCTCGATCAGCACGTACACCCCGGCGGCGGCCGCGGCTTCAGCGATTTCCTGACCGTGGCGTGCGATCACGGCCTTGTTGGCGGTCACCACGGATTTGCCGGCTGCAATCGCCTGGAGAATCAGGCTGCGGGCCGGCTCCAGACCACCGATCACCTCCACCACCACGTCCACGGCTGGGTCCTGAATCACCGCCGATGGGTCGGTGGTCAGCAGGCTTTCGTCCAGGGCGACGGGCCGGGGACGGTTCAGATCGCGGACGGCAACACGGATCAGCTCCAGTTCACCCACCAGCGGGTGACGTTCGCTGGGGTTCTGGAGGATCGAAGCGACTCCGCCGCCAACCGTGCCCAGTCCCAGCAGACCCACGCCGACCTTTGCTGCCATCCCCTGTGATCCGTGTTGGAACGTTTGCGAGCGACTCTATGTATTGACGTGATTCGGCTTCTGTTCTTGTCCTGAACAGCGCTCGGGTCAGCTTTCCAGTTGACGGGCCTGCTCCTGCATGGCCAGGAGGATGTTGAGGAAGCCATTGGCGCGGGAGGGCGTCAGGCTGGCCTGCAGGCCTGTTGCCGCGATGAAGGCCGGGTCCACCGCCTGCACCTGTGCTGGCGTCAATCCATCCAGCCCCTGGATCAACAACGCCAGCAGTCCCTTGGTGATCAGCGCATCGGAGTCCCCCTGCCAGCGCATCACTCCTTCATCGAGGGCACCCCGCACAAACACCTGCGACACACATCCCTTCACCTTGATGTCGTCGGTTTGCTCCTCGGCCGGCATGGGCGCGAGCTTCTTGGCCAACCAGAGCACGTACTCGTAGCGGCGTTTTGGATCGGCGGTGCCGCCCAAGCGCTCCACCATCCGGTCGAGGGCATCACTGCCGGTGCTGGTGGCCATGCGGGGCTCAGTCGTTTCGACGTCGCACGCTAACCAGCAGCCCCACCATCACCAGGCTGAAGGGGAACATGACCACCTCGTTCAGATCCACTTCGCCGTCTTGAACGGGAAGTTCGAGGTAGTCGCGGTGGCCTGGACCACCGTCCACCTGGAGATCAACGGTGCCATTGCCCACGCTGCTGAGATCGAGGCTCAGGCGTCCCTCGGCATCGGTGCGGCCCAGTTCCTGCCCTGGCGTGCCATCGGCATTGAGCAAGCGAACAACAGCCCCTTGGGTGGGCTCACCGTTGGAAAAGCTGCTGCTCAATTGCAGATCGCCATCGAGATACTGCAGAGCACTTTCGATCTGATGGGCCTTGGCAGGGGCCAGCACCGCGCCGTGCAGCACCGAGCCGAGCAGAAGCAGTGGAGCCAGCAGACGCAGCATGGAAGGGCGATCAATGGTGCCCATGATGCGGCCCCTCAGGCGGGCCGACCAGCACCCTGTTCCGTGATCCAGCCGGTGAAGGGAACATCCCAGGGCTCGCGGGGCAATGCCTCGGCCGCAAGGCAGGTTGATGGCAGCACAACCCAGGCCGGAACGGCAGCCCAGGCGGGATCAGCTCTGAGCCGGTCGTAATACCCACCGCCGTAGCCAAGGCGGATACCCGCGCCATCCACCGCCAGCGCCGGCACCAGCAGCAGCGCCAGCTGATCGGGTTTCAGAGCGTCTCCTGCTGCAGGAGCGGGAATGCCGCAGCCATCAGGCTGAAGTGGGTCCTCACCCCAGCTCCGGTAGATGAGTCCGCCGCAGCCATCGGCCACCGGCAAGGCCAAGGGCGGATGGCGACCATCCCGCAGCGGCCGCACATCTGCTTCCCCTGGCAGGGGCCAGTAGATCCCCACATGGCGGCTGCCGCAGTTGGACTGGCCGATCAGCGCCGCCACGGCCTCCTGGATGGATCGCGTGGCTGCTTCTCCCAGATGACGCTGGGCTTTGAAGTGACGGCGCAGGGTTGGCTTGCTGCTCATCGCTGCAACCAGGCCGTCAGCGCCACCGCCAGGGCATCGGCCGCATCATCCGGTCGGGGCGGTTCCTCCAGGCTCAACTCCCGCATCACCGCCTCCAGCACTTCATCCTTCTCGGCATGGCCGAACCCCGCCACGGCGAGTTTGATCTGCATGGGAGGGAACTCCACCATCGGGATCTTGAAGCGGGCCAGGGTCATCACCACCACGCCACGCGCTTGCACCACGTTGATGGTGTTGCTGGATCGGTAGAAGAAAAACTTCTCCACGGCCGCCAGTTCCGGGCGCCAGATCCGGATCAGCTGGCGCAGGTCGCCAGCGATCTCCACCATGCGATCACCATCGGAGCGATCGGAATCGGTCTGGATGATGCCGCAATCGAGCATGCGCTGGCATCCGTCCTGGATGTCGATCACCCCGTAGCCCACCCGGGCGAGGCCCGGGTCGATGCCGAGGATCCGCATGGGCTGATTGTGGGGGGATCAGGCGGCGAGGGCCAGTTCGAAATCAGCGCGGTCGCTGCTCTCGCTGCGCTCAAACACCTTGCAGAACACCTTCACCACCCGGTCGCCGGAATCCACCTGCTCCAGGGGGTCCTTGCGCAGCCGGTGACGGAGGCAGCAGGAGGCCACGCGGGCCACGTCTTCCTCGCTCACTTCCGTGCGTCCCTCGAAGGCGGCCAGGGCCCGGGCGGCACGGTTGGTGACGATGTCACCCCGCAGACCATCCACATCCAGCTCGCCGCAGACGGCGGAGATGCGCAGGCGCAGATCCTCATCGATGGTCACCTGGCCGAGGCGTTGCTGGGCCTCCACCACCCGCTGTTGCAGGGCGTTTTGATTGCCCTCCACGGCGGTGCTGAAGCCATCGGGATCGCTGTCGAAAGAGGTGCGCTGGTCCACCACCTGCACCCGCAGCTCCGGATCACGCACGGTGCGCACTTCCACGCTCATGCCGAAACGGTCGAGCAGCTGGGGGCGGAGTTCGCCTTCCTCGGGGTTGCCGGAGCCGATCAACACGAAACGCGCGGGGTGGCGCACGGAGACGCCTTCCCGTTCCACGGTGTTCCAGCCGGAGGCGGCGGAGTCGAGCAGAACGTCGACGAGGTGGTCGTCGAGCAGGTTCACCTCATCCACGTAGAGCAGGCCGCGGTTGGCCTTGGCCAGCAGGCCGGGCTCAAAGGCGCGCACGCCTTCGCTCAGGGCTTTCTCGATGTCGATGGTGCCGCAGAGGCGGTCTTCCGTTGCACCGAGGGGCAGGTCCACCATCGGCACCTGCCGCGGTTCGGTGCTCAGGGTTTCCCCCTGCTGCATCCGCTCGCGCACCTCACTGCTCTGCAGGTCGGGATCGCTGGCCGAGCTGTTGTAGGGATCGCCGGCGACAACGTCGATGTCCGGCAAAAGATCGGCCAGGGCACGGATCGTGGTGGACTTGCCCGTGCCACGGTCGCCCATGATCATCACGCCGCCGATGCGCGGATCGATCACGTTGAGAAGCAGGGCCAGCTTCATCTCCTCTTGACCGATCACCGCAGTGAAGGGGAAGACCCTGCGCTTCCGGGGTGCAGTCACGAGCAATTCTCTTGGCGTGCTCAGGATTGTTTCACAGGCTGCACGGTGATGACCTGCGGTGGCGTGGCATCAGCGGGATAGATCAGGCGAACGCGCACCTGCTTTGCTTCCCCTGGCTTGAGCATCAGCTGTCCCAAGGACGGCCCCTGTTGCCCCTGACGCAGCACCAGGTGCTGGGTCTGCCGTCCCTTGGAAACACCCTCTGCATCCTCCAGACCCGTTGTCTGCACAGGCCCGCGGAACATGACCGGACCGTTGAGATCATCGCGGAAGCGCAGCAGGGAGGTGGTGTTGTTGCCTTTGAGGGGCGAATCCAGCGACAACTGCAGCGTCACCGCGGCTGCGCCAGTGTTTTTCAGCGGCAGGGTGAGGTCGTACTCCACCCCGTAGTTGCCATGGGCCGCCCAGGCGGTGCCGGGATAAAAGCTTTTGAGTTCCGCGGTTTGCACCTGGTTGGTGGCGAGGGTGCCCCGCTCCAGGCTGCTGATCGGCCAGGAGATGGGGGCCTTGGGTGCGGCCAGCACCGGGCTGCCCGGGTCGGTGATGCGCGCCCGCCAGCTGCTGCCGATCTGAACACCGCTCACCCTCGAATAGATGATTTTGCCCTTGCTGCCCCGTGGGCTGGGTTGGTGCTCCTTGCTGCTCATGCGTTGCTCCTTGAGCAGCTGCATCCAGTGCTGTTCCCTTGGAGCCTTTCCGTCCTTGCCATGGGCGGCCAGGGTGGCCAGCGCCACAGGGCCGGAGCTATGGAAGCGCAGTTGCAGGTTGCGGCCGTTCAGCAGGGGATCAAGACCGGCCACGGGAATGGGCAGCAGCAAGAGCTGTGTGGGTGCGCCGGGAGCCAGGCTCCATCGGCGGTTGGTGAGTTCCGCTGCGCGGCGGCCGGCCAACAGATCTCCGGCCACACGGCTGCCGGGGCCAGACGCCACCACGTCGGTGGTTTCCGGCATCAGGCTCGGCAAGGGCAGGAAGGGGGCCTGGGTCTGGCCGGGCCCTGTGGCCTGCGAGAGCGAGGTGCTGCCTGAGAGCAGCTGCAGGGTCACAGGAGCATTCCCCAGCGGAGCCGCCAGCACCGCCAGCCAAAGGGTTGAGCTGGGGCTGCCCTCCGCATCACCGGCATACACGTGGTGGCTGAACAGGTCGAAGCGACCGTTGAGCACCACCGGAACCGACGCCGCCTCCCCATCGGGGAAGGTTGAGATCAGGATGCCGTCGTCCTCGATCAGTTCGGGGTTGTTGTCGTTCACCATCAACACGCTGTCGAGGCCTCCCGGCAGGGGGCGAACGCTCTGCTGACGGTTAATCACCTCCGCAGCGCCGGGCATGGTTGCAACAGCCAGCCAGGCAGCAGACAACAGCGGAGCGAGCTTCATGGCTTGGGCGGAACAGTGATGGGTTTGAGGTGCGGTGCCATGGCAGCGGCGAGCTGACGGATCAGTTCGGTGGATCGGGGGTCATTGAAGGGGCCCTCCACCAGAAATCCCGCCACAGCGCGTCGTCCGTCGGGGAGTTCGATCAGCCCGGCATCGGCGTAGGCGATGCCGATGTCACCTGTTTTGTTGTAGACGCGGTACCCCTTGCGGGCCAGGCTTGCGTCCGGTTCGCCCTGGGCGCCACCGAGGCCGCGCATCAAGCCCCTGGGCAGCAGCGTGTTGGTGACTGACGTCCCCATCACCTCGCGAAACAGATCCCGGCTGCGGGGAGCCAGCAGCTCACCGCTATCCACCAAGGCGATTGCCCTGCTGAGATCTCTGGCACTGGTGGTGTTGGTTCCGTCGAGATCCGGCAGCCAGTTGTTCACCACGGTGGAGGGCAGGTCCAGCTCCTGAAAGCGGGCGTTGATCGCATCCATTCCCCCCGCCCGGGCAATCATCAGGTTGGTGGCGGAGTTGTCGCTCACCCGGATCATTTCCGTGGCCACTTCATGGGTGGGAAAGCGACTGCCCAGGGGCCGGGAGGCCATCCATCCGGCGCCGCCTCCCACCAGCTCCTCAGTAAGCGTGAGCGGTTCGTTCCATTGCAGTGTTCCCTGATCCAGCAGTTCCAGCACTGCGAGCAGGATCGGCGTCTTGATCGAGCTGGCGGCAGCCATCGGCCGTTCGGCCTGCATGGCCGCAAAGCGCCCGTCGTCGAGGATCAGCATGTAAGCGCTGGCCTGTAGATCGCTCTGTTGCCCGGCCAGCTCCAGCCAGCGCTCCGACAGCGCCCTGATTTCCTGTCTTGGGGCGAAGCGTGCCTGCTTCAGTCCCTTCGCCACGACAGATGCAGTTTTATTGCCAGTGGCGTCTTCAGTGCTGGGCGGCTCCACGGCGTCACCGAGCAGCGTGGTGATCAGCGCCTGATCGGCCAGCCAGCTGGGCAGTGCGATCTCCTGTTGCTGAACTCGGGGCGCCAGTAGCCGCAGGCCGCTGCCGGTGAGCAGTCCAAGGCCCACCCCCATCAACACCAGCCGCAGGATGAGCTGGGCCGGACCTTTCCAGCCGGCGGAGCGACGTGACGAACGACTGCTGCTCAACCTTTCAGCCGTGACTGTTCGGCAGAGATTAGGGGCGCTTGGCGCGGATGGCCCAGCGCAGTTGGCGCACCATTCCCCGCAGCAGAGCCACCTCTTCGGCGCGCACCGTGGCGCGTTGCAGCAGATCCCGCACCTTGGCCATGCGGGCGGAGGCGGTGTGCTCCAGCAGGAAACCGGCCTCCAGCAGCAGGTCGGTGGCGTCGTCAAGACAGGCTGAAAGCGCCTTGGCGGCTGCCGGGTCCGGCGATGGGGGCTCGATGCAGCGGGTTTCAGTGGTCCCGCTGTTGAGGCGGGCCAACTCATGCAGCACCACCGCCACGGCGTGGGAGAGATTCAGCGAGGGATAGGCCTCCCCGCTCTGCAGGCAGAGAACCCTCTGGCAGAGCCGCAGCTCACTGTTGCTCAGGCCGCGGTCTTCCCGTCCGAACACCAAGGCCACGGGGGCGCCTGAGCTGGAGCTGCTGCCATCGCTGGCCAGCACCCAACCCAGGGCCTGCTCGGGTGTTTGCAGGGGGATCTCGCCATGGTCCAGGCGTCCGCAACTGCCCACGGTGCGGCGGCAGTCGTTGATGGCCGTCAGCAGGTCGGGAACCACCACGGCGGCCTGAAGCAGCGCTTGGCCGTGCACGGCCATCAGCATGGCCTCCTCGCTGAGGTGGTCACAGCGGGGGGCCACCAGCCGCAGTTCGCTCACCCCGAAATTGGCGCAGAGCCTGGCCACGCTTCCGATGTTCAGGGGGCCGGCCGGCTCCACCAGCACGACAACGGCATTCAAGGCAGCGGCTCAGCTGAGGGTGTGCAGGTAGGCCAGCAGATCGGCCATCGATTGCGGTTCCATCTCAAAGCTCGGCATAGGGGGAGTCTCGCCACTGATGATCTGGTGCACCAGAACGGGGTCTTTGAGCTGGTTGCTGACGCCCTGAAGTTGAGGGCCCACCAACCCCTGGCCGGCAAGGCCGTGGCAGCCGGCGCAATTGATCCGGAACAGCTGGCCGCCGTGGTCAACGGCCCCCTGCAACTCAAGGCTGGCCTTGATGTAGGGGTCCTGCTGGGCGCTCCCCAGCACCCAGAGCACCAGCACCACGCAAGCCGTGGCAGCCGACACCACGAGCGCGGCGATCAGGCCGCGACCCCGATCGCTCGAATCATTTGCATCAGCTGATGCCGATTCGGCCGCAATTCGTGACGGCTGGACCACAGACCTGGAGTTCCAATGAGAGAATTCTCTCTAATTCTGATTGCTGACGCGACGCGATGATCGAACCTCTGCTCTGCGGCATCGTTCTGGGTCTGATCCCCGTCACGCTGATGGGTCTGTTCGTGGCGGCATGGAACCAGTACCGCCGTGGTGGCAGCGCTCTCGGGGGCTGAGCAGCATCACGCTGCTGATGCCGTAGCGGCGTTGATCCACAACCGTCCAATCTGAGCCCGGTTCTGGGTTCAGGTTGGAGCGGTGTTCACACACCACCAGAGAATCCTGGTGAAGCCAATTCCCCTCGGCGAGGGCGATCAGGCAGGGTTCGTAGAGACCCTGGTCGTAGGGAGGGTCGAAATAGACGATGTCGAAGGGCTCCTGGCTCCAGCCCTTGCGCAGCCATCCGATCAGTTCCCGCCGTTCAGTGCGGATTTCCGGAGCCGGTGAACGGCTTGCCGCCACTGCACTGAGGTTGCTGTGGCTGATGCGGATGCACTGTGGGTCTTGATCAACTGCCACTACACAGCGCGCGCCCCGCTGCAGGGCCTCACAGCCCATCACGCCGCTGCCGCTGCAGAGGTCGAGCCAGCGGCAGTCCTGCAGGTGCGGGGCGAGGATGTTCATCACCGCTTCGCGCACCCTGGAGGTGGTGGGCCGAGTCGTGCGACCCCCGGGGCTCAGCAGCCGTCGCCCCCCGCTGAGTCGCAGTTGCCCGCCACCGCTCATGGGCAGGGTTCAGCCCCGTTGCGCAGCCAGGTCAACCAGCGCTTGAGCATCTGTTCTCCGGCATCGGACGACTTCTCCGGATGGAACTGGCAGGCGCCGACGCGGCCCCGCCAGACCACAGCGGTCACCTCCTGATCGCCGAAGGGGGCCGAGGCCTTGAGGTCATTCCGATCGGTGGGAACAGCGGCGTAGCTGTGCACGAAATACACCCACTGCGAGGGGGCATCGCTGCTGAGCAGCGGGCAGGTGCCGTGATGCTTCAACGGAGCCCAGCCCATGTGGGGGATGCGTTCGCCGCTGTTGCTGGGCAGGCGTGTCACCCGTCCGCCCAAGAGCCCGAGGCCTGGATCGCTGCCTTCATCGCTCTGCTCGAACAGCAGTTGGAGGCCGAGGCAGATGCCGAGCAAGGGACGATCCTCCTGGCCCCAGCCCAGCAGGTGGGGCACCAGCCCCGTGGCCTTGAGGTTGGCCATGGCCGGATCAAAGGCGCCGACCCCGGGCAGGATCAGCGCATCAACACCGTCCAGATCATCGGCGTTATGGACTATCGAGCAGTCCTGTTCAAGCCGCTCGAGGCATTTCTCCACGGAGTGGAGATTGCCCATGCCGTAATCGATTAACCCGAGGTTCAGACTCAACCGGATGATCCGTTCTGGAGACGGATTCAGAGGTACTTGGAAATGGTGCCTGACAGGGTTGCCTTGGGAACAGCGCCCACGACGGTGTCAACCTTCTGGCCACCCTTGAACACCATCAGCGTCGGGATGCTGCGGATGCCGTACTGGCTGGCCACGTTGGGGTTCTCGTCGGTGTTGAGCTTGAACACCTTGATCTGGCCGTCAAATTCCTTAGCGATCTCTTCCACGATCGGAGCCACCATGCGGCATGGTCCACACCAGGGTGCCCAGAAGTCCACAAGAACCGGCACGTCACTCTGGAGCACGTCCTGCTCGAAGGATGCATCGGTGACAGCAGCAGCGCTGGACATATGAGCAGGGGAATTTAGGGAGAATTTAGCAACGGTTTCGAGCGAAAACACAGCTCTTCCCTGCTGAGAAGGGAACTGTGACAGTCGCTCTCCACAAAGAGTGAAAGCCCGATCGCGCCGGGCCGGGGGGTGTGAGGAGTGTGTGGGCCGAAGCCCGCACACCTCCAATTTAGCCCTGCCTTACTTGCCCATTCCGAGGTGCTGGGCTTTTTGGTAGACCTTGCCTTCGGTCAGCAGGGAGGGTGCCACGACCACCTCAACCTGCTGCATTTCTTTGATGGTTTGGGCGCCCAGGGTGCCCATCGATGTCTTCAGGCAGCCCAGCAGGTTGTGGGTGCCGTCGTCCAACTTGGCAGGGCCGCGCAGGATGCGCTCGATGCTGCCGGTGTTGCCCACATTGATGCGGGTGCCGCGGGGCAGCACCGGACTAGGCGTGGCCATGCCCCAGTGGAAGCCGCGGCCGGGAGCTTCCTCAGCACGGGCGATGGGGGAACCGATCATCACGGCGTCGGCGCCACAGGCGATGCACTTGCAGATGTCACCGCCGGTGACGATGCCACCGTCGGCAACGATCGGCACGTAGCGACCGCTTTCCTTTTCGTAGTCGGCCCGGGCGGCGGCGCAGTCGGCCACTGCGGTGGCCTGGGGAATGCCCACGCCGAGAACGCCACGGGAGGTGCAGGCGGCACCGGGGCCGATGCCCACCATCACGCCAGCGGCGCCGGCCCGCATCAGCTGCAGGGCAACGTCATAGGTGACGCAGTTGCCGATCACCACGGGAACGCCCATGTCGCGGCACAGGGCTTCCAGATCCAGGGTCTCCTGGCCTGCAGGACCGGTGTGATCCGTCGAGACCACGGTGGCCTGCACGAAGAACAGATCGGCTCCTGCTTCGGCGATGGCCTTGCCGAAACGCATGGCGGCCACCGGAGTGCCGCTGACGGCGGCGATGCCGCCTTGGGCCTTGATGTCCTGAATGCGTTTGCGGATCAGCGCCTCTTGAACGGGCTGGCTGTAGATCTCCTGCATCAGCGGGACGAATTCGTCCTTGCCGACGGCGGCGATGCGATCCAGCACCTGGTTGGGGTCTTCGTAGCGGGTCTGAACACCCTCAAGGTTCAACACGCCGAGGGCGCCCAGTTGGGACAGGCGAACGGCCATGCCCACGTCCACCACGCCGTCCATGGCGCTGGCGATGATCGGGATCTCGCGCTCGATGCCGCCCAGGGTCCAACGGGTATCGGTGACCTCGGGGTCCACCGTGCGACCCCCAGGCACCAGAGCGATTTCATCGATTCCGTAGGCCCGGCGAACGGTCTTGGAGCGTCCGAGCTGAATGTCCACCGCGCGACTTCAATAAAGTCAGATCAAGCTACCAATCGGGATGATCGGCTCAGCTTGATCGGGTCAGCTCGATCGGCCTGTCACGCGGGTCCAGGTGGAGCGGGCGCTTTGGATGAACTTGTCCCGATCGCTGTTGCGGATCAGGTTGCGCAGGGCGAAGTTCACCAGCCAGATCACGCCGGCCAGCTCCAGCAGGCCTGGCACCAGAGGGATGCTGTTGATGGTGCTGAGCACACCGGAGTAAACCGTCGCCACCAGGCTGAACACGATCAGGCCGCCCACCACCCGCAGCGGCAGCTGGGCTTTGGTCCAGAGCTCAGCCAGATCGTTCTGCTCGAGCCAGTCCTTCACCTTGCCCACCAGCAGCTCCCATTCGCCGCCGTCCCCATCGGCGCTCTCCTGAGCCGGGATCGACACGGTGGAGGCGATCACCGGGTCTGGTGTTGGAGCGGGGGTCGGTTCCGGAGTCGGCTCAGGTGCCGGCGTTGGTTCTGGAGTGAGCTCCGGTGTGGGCGTGGGGTCGCTGCCTGGGGTTTCGGCTTCAGGGCGCGGCTCGTCGACAGGACCCATCACGTCAGTGGAAAGCGGATGGGAGTTTATCCGGACTTTTCTGCTGCTTCCACTGTCCGAGATAGAATGACAAAGGACGTCTGATGCACGTATGACGGATTCTGTGGGGCCTGGCGGCGGCGGTCCCGGCGATTCCGACGATCGGATCATTCAGACGGACCTGCGCAACGAGATGTCGCGCTCCTATTTGGAGTACGCGATGAGCGTGATCGTGGGTCGGGCCCTGCCCGATGCCCGCGACGGCCTCAAGCCGGTGCATCGCCGGATCCTGTACGCGATGTACGAGCTGGGCCTCACCAGCGACAGGCCTTATCGCAAGTGCGCCCGTGTGGTGGGCGAAGTGCTCGGCAAATATCACCCCCACGGCGACACCGCCGTGTACGACGCCCTGGTGCGCATGGCCCAGGACTTCTCCATGTCGATGCCCCTGATCGATGGGCACGGCAACTTTGGTTCGGTGGACAACGACCCACCGGCGGCCATGCGATACACCGAATCGCGGTTGCGGGCGCTCACCACCGACAGCCTCCTGGAGGACATCGAGGCGGAGACCGTTGATTTCGCCGACAACTTCGATGGCTCCCAGCAGGAGCCCACTGTGCTGCCGGCGCGGATTCCGCAGCTGCTGCTGAATGGTTCGGCGGGCATCGCCGTGGGGATGGCGACGAACATCCCGCCCCACAACCTCAATGAACTGATCGACGGGTTGCAGGCGTTGATCGCCAATCCAGAGATCACCGATCAGGAGTTGATCCAGCTGATCCCCGGCCCAGACTTCCCCACCGGCGGTCAGATCCTGGGGCGCGAAGGCATCCGTGAGACCTACCTGGGTGGCCGCGGCTCGGTGACGATGCGCGGCGTGGCCAACATCGAAACGATCGAGGCCCCGGGGCGGCCCGATCGCGATGCCGTGATCATCACCGAGTTGCCGTATCAAACCAACAAAGCGGCGCTGATTGAGCGCATCGCTGAGTTGGTGAACGACAAGAAGCTCGAGGGCATCTCCGACATCCGCGACGAGAGCGATCGCGACGGCATGCGGATCGTGGTGGAGCTGCGCCGCGACGCCTACCCGCAGGTGGTGCTGAACAACCTGTTCAAGCTCACTCCGCTGCAGAGCAACTTCAGTGCCTACATGCTGGCGCTGGTGAACGGTGAGCCGATCCTGCTCACCCTGCGCAAGATGCTCGAGGTGTTCCTCGACTTCCGGGTCGAGACGATCGAGCGCCGAACCCGCTACCTGCTGCGCAAGGCCGAAGAGCGCGACCACATCCTGCTGGGCCTGCTGCTGGCCCTTGATCAGCTCGATCCAATCATTGCCCTGATCCGTGCTGCACCCGACACGGCCACAGCACGGCAACAGCTGCAGGATCGCCATGGCCTGTCCGACATCCAGGCCGACGCCATCCTGCAGATGCAGCTGCGTCGTCTCACGGCTCTTGAAGCCGACAAGATCCGGCTCGAGCACGAGGATCTGGTCACCAAGATCGCCGACTACAAGGACATCCTGGGCCGGCGTGAGCGGGTGTTCGGGATCATCCAGAGCGAGCTCACTCAGCTGCAGGAGCGCTACCCGACGCCGCGCCGCACCGAAATCCTCGACCTTGGCGGTGGCCTGTCTGACATCGACCTGATCGCCAACGAGCGGTCGGTGGTGCTGCTTACCGAGACCGGCTATCTCAAGCGGATGCCGGTGAGTGAATTTGAAGCCACCAGCCGCGGCACCCGCGGCAAAGCGGGTACCCGCAGCCAGGGAGAAGATGCGGTGAAGCTGTTCATCAGCTGCAACGACCACGACACCCTGGTGCTGTTCAGCGACCGTGGTGTGTCGTACGCCCTGCCCGCCTACCGCGTGCCCCAGTGCAGCCGTGCGGCCAAGGGAACGCCGGTGGTGCAGCTGTTGCCGATTCCCCGGGAAGAAGCGATTACCACGTTGATTCCGGTGTCGGAATTCAGCGACGACACCGACCTGGTGATGCTCACCCGAGGTGGCTTCATCAAGCGCACCCGCCTCTCAGCCTTCAGCAACATCCGCTCCAATGGTCTGATCGCCATCAACCTGGAGGAAGGCGATGCACTCACCTGGGTGCGCCTGGCCGTGCCCGGCGACAGCGTCTTGATCGGCTCCAAAGCCGGGATGACCATCCACTTCCGCCTCAGTGATGAGGAATTGCGGCCTTTGGGGCGTACAGCCCGCGGCGTGCGTTCGATGAACCTGCGCGATGGCGATGCCCTGGTGAGCATGGATGTGCTGCCGGTGGAACTCGCCGATCAGGTGGCCGCCAGTGCCGAGGATGAAGAGGATGCCGCCAGCGAGGGCCCCTGGGTGCTCGTGGCGTCGGCCTCAGGTCTGGGCAAACGGGTTCCGGTGACGCAATTCCGCCTGCAGAAGCGGGCCGGCATGGGCCTGCGGGCGATGAAGTTCCGCACCGACTCCGATGAGCTGGTGGGGCTGAGTGTGCTCGGTGCCGGTGAGGAGCTGCTGCTGGTGAGCGAGAAGGGGGTGATCGTGCGCACCAGCGCCGATGCCATCCCTCAGCAATCCCGTGCTGCCACAGGGGTGCGTCTGCAGAAGCTCGACAAGGGCGACCGGTTGCTGAAGGTGGTGCTGGTGCCGCCGGAAGCGGACGATGACTCCGCTGAGGATGCCGAAACCGATGACACTGAAGCGAACGCTCAGGGCAGCTGACCTTGGCTGAGCCGGTGGATGTGCTGGTGCTGGGGGGTGGTCCTGCTGCCCTCTGCATCGCTTCGGAACTGAACCAACGGGGTGTTGCGGTTGCCGGCATCGCCCCGGATCCGGTCGACGATCCCTGGCCGAACACCTACGGCATCTGGGCCGATGAACTCAAAGCGGTGGGACTTGAGCAGCTGCTGGAGCACCGCTGGAGCGACACCGTCAGTTATTTCGGCAAAGGCGGATCAACGGCTCAGCATCAGAGCCTTGCCCACGGGATTGACTACGGCCTGTTCGATCGGGCGGCTCTGCAGCGCCATTGGCTGGAGCGGGCCGACGGCGTGGTCTGGCATCACGACACCGTTGAGCGGGTGGGCGTGGATGGCTTCACCACCAACGTGTGCTGCGCATCGGGAACAACCTTGCAGGCGCGCTTGGTGATTGATGCCTCCGGTTCGCGCACGCCCCACATTCGCCGCCCGGATCAGGGGCCGGTGGCGGGCCAGGCGGCCTACGGCGTGGTGGGGCGTTTCTCCAAACCGCCAATTGAGCCGGGTCGGTTTGTGTTGATGGACTATCGCTGCGATCACCTCAGCGAAGAGCAGTGCAGCGAACCGCCCACGTTCCTCTATGCCATGGATCTGGGTGATGGGGTGTTCTTCGTGGAAGAAACCTCACTCGCCTTGGCGCCAGGTGTTCCCTACGACGTGCTCAAGCAACGGCTCCAACAGCGCCTGGATCTGCGCGGCGTGGAGATCACCGAGGTGATCCATGAGGAGTTCTGCCTCTTCCCGATGAACCTGCCGCTGCCGGATCGCAACCAGCCGGTGCTGGCTTTCGGTGGTGCGGCGAGCATGGTGCATCCGGCCTCGGGCTACATGGTGGGTTCGCTATTGCGGAGGGGGCCTGATCTGGCCCAGGCCCTTGCCCAAGCTCTCGCCAATCAA
>ENA-OSEY01001127-OSEY01001127.1-marine-metagenome-genome-assembly--contig:-NODE-1127-length-18875-cov-3.117087_pt1 | contig 18875 bp, 14 predicted proteins | sample MGYA00248465_ERZ534230 | MGnify/ENA primary metagenome ERZ534230 (study PRJEB26409, sample SAMN06344110) | marine metagenome | isolation source: Sea water from surface | place: Atlantic Ocean:Southern...
TTCCATCCTGTTAGGCTATGATGAAAGATAAAATAAAGACCAAATGCTACCAGTAACCCGAGGTTTTGAGCCAATAATAAAAAGGCAAGCAAACCAAGCCAATTCCATTTTTTATTAACCAAAGCAACAACTGTTGGCCATAACAGTAACGCATACGACCAAACGTCAATATCATTAACCATTGGAAGAGGTTGAACTCCAATTATAGAAAGGATGTAATTGAATTCATTGAAATGTGTACCAAATAAAAAAGCAAGAAGAGATACTCCCCAACCAAAAGCTAATAAAGGATTTGAAAATCCCCAGTTTTTAACGTCTGTTTGACCGAAATGCCATGCAGAATAAAGCAGAAATATCAGTAAACCAGCAGTTGGAAAAACATACCACACTAGGAATATTGGAAGCATTAGTCCTAAATATGAAAAGATGAACTTAATAGTTACTTTTTTTTCAGCAAACAATCCTTCTGTGAGGTGATCTAACGCACCATGAGGAATACCAACCAGGAATAGTCCTGAGACCAAGACATACACATCAAATGAACTGAAAAAAACTTGTTTATCACTAAAATGATCATGTCCTATTAGGGCATACAGCCACATAAATAATAAAGGTAGAACCCATTTCATTTTCCAAAAAAGCCATACTGCTGTTGCTTTTAAAAATGAACCTATTTGAAGTTGAGTAAACATGGATAAGTCTTCTCCAAAAGAAGATTTTTCATCCAAAAATTTTAATACAAAATTGGGAGAACGCACTTTGAATAAACGTTCAAATATGGGCTTACCTTTTAAGGGCCAAAGCGTTAAAATAATAAGTAATAATTGATCATAAAATAAAAAACGAGGATTGGCCTTAAATGAGACGTTATTCAGCTTTCCGTTAGCACATATTTGCTTAGCATGCTTATGCATATTTTTAAATGCATATCCCGTACTTGGTTTCACACTTCCACCCCGTGTACCTATATTAACCCACTTATCTTTTTTACTATTTTTAGGCAATAAAGAGCTCATGGGAATTACACCATGTTCGTGATCTAGTATAGAATATTCCCCATACTGCTCAAGGATATATTCATTCAATATTTTTTTAGCTTCCTCTTTTTTTACCAATAACTTTCCAAAACGTGTTAACTCTACTAAACCAGTATGTTGATCATATGGAAGGATATAAATAAACTGTGTTGATTTTTGTTGATTCACCCGAAAATCCATCATATGATAGACTTCGCGATCAAACTGAGAAGATTTTAATTCAACTTTTAGCCCATAAAAAGACTGTGAAATGTAATATGGATTATTCTTGATCTTACTAAAATCTGGAGGTCTACTATCAAATATCCAATCACTGCTAATTTGCTGTTTTTCAGTGGAAATTTGATAGGTATCTTGCTTGATGATTTTTTCCACTTTTCCAGCCACCATTTCAATGTTAAACTTATCTACTATAGCACGAGTAGCATCATATAAGTCCAGGCTATTAATATGGTAGTATTGAAGAGGACCAATCGGGGTTTTTTGGTTGTTGTTGATTTGAATGTGTGTCCAGTGATGGCTAATTAAGTCCTGATGATCCAGTAAAATATCATCCTCTTTATGGGCCCAAAAACAAAACGTTTTGTCGTTTTCTTTTTTGGTACTTGGATCAATTATTGCAACACGACAATCACTCAACAGACCATGTTTTTCCATCTCTTTTAGTAAAAGGCAAGTACTGGCACCCCAACCTGCGAAGACGATATCGAAATGTGAATGGTGAATGGGCATAGAATTTGATAAACAAGATACACATTATTGTATTACTCCTCACATGAATGTAATTGAATATATTTGAGAAAATTTAATTATGAGATTTCCCTTTTTATTTTTCACTCTATTTTTAGTATTTACATCTCTTTTTAGCCAGGAAGCAAAAAAAGAATTGACGCTAAAAGATGCTGTTCTTGGATATTACAAAGGACTCTACCCAGATAATTTATATGGATTAGATTGGACTTCAACGAATTCATTATATAAAAAAGAAAATAACGCCCTTATTGTTTATCAACCTACCAAAAAAGGAACAAAAAAGCTTTACAGTAAAGATTTAAAGATCAATACGGATTTAGCTAAAATAAGAAGATTAACTTTTGAAAATGATAAGTCATTACATTATGTACAACAAGGTGAATGCTATGCTAAAACTAAAAATGGTGCAATCACTTTTAGCTACCCCAAAAAGGCAGAAAACCTAACCCTAAGTCCAACAAAGAAACAACTTGCTTACACCATAAAAAATAATCTATATCTAGCTCATTCATTGGATTCTGCAGAAGCCATCACCAAACATGTAGATCCAAATTTTGTGGCTGGTCAATCCATTCATCGAAATGAATTTGGAATTAAAAATGGTATTTTTTGGAGTAACAACGGGGAGATAGTGGCCTTTTATGAAAAGGATGAAACCGATGTCCATGATTACCCTTTACTCGAGATCAATCAAACCCCTGGATCATTAAAGTCTGTTAAATACCCTATGGCCGGACAGAATAGTGAATACGGTAAAGTAGGTGTCTATAATACTAAAAGAAAAACACTTATTTACCTTCAACCTGTTCATGAAAAAGATGATTATGTGACCAATCTTACTTGGAGTCCGGACGATCAATTTATTTATATAGCTGAACTAAATAGAGACCAAAATCACATGAAGTGGGCTCAATACGATGTAAACACTGGAAAACGAATTAAAACCATCTTTGAAGAAAAAAACAATAAATGGGTAGAACCTGAGTATCCTTTATACTTTATACCTGAAAAAAATGATGAATTCATCACGTTAAGTGAACGCGATGGATTTATGAATCTATATCATTACAATACGAACGGTAAGCTTCTTAATCAAATTACAAAAAACAAATGGGTTACCACTGCTTTATTAGCTGTTAAAGAAAACACCATATACTTCCAAGGCACTGGTGAAGACCCAAGAGAATTACATACTTACTCCATTAATTTAAATGGTGCTGAATTACGAAAAATCACCACTAATCCAGGCGTACATCAAACTAAACTTAGTCCAAATGGTCGTTACCTTTTAGACCAATTCTCCAATTTACAAAATCCGGGAACTACGCAAGTAATTGATATGAAAACTGGAAGGGTAAATGTGTTAAACCAAGCTGAAAATCCTCTTTCTGATTATGCCATTGGCCAAACCATTTTTAACCAAATCAAATCAACAGATGGCGATGTATTGTATTCTAGATTGATCACTCCAAACCAATTTGATTCTTCCAACACTTATCCTGTTTTGATTTATGTGTATGGAGGTCCTCATGCTCAACTAGTGACCAACAGCTGGTTAGGTGGAGCGAGTTTGTGGATGCATTGGATGGCTAATCAAGGATATCTCATTTATACGTTGGACGGAAGAGGTTCTGCGAACAGAGGATTTGAATTTGAAAGTGCCATTTTTAGAAATTTAGGACAATTAGAGATGAAGGACCAAATAGAAGGAGTAAAATTTCTTAAAAAGAAGGCCTACGTAGACTCAGAGAAGATAGCAGTACATGGATGGAGTTATGGTGGTTTTATGACAACTTCATTATTGACTAATTATGAAGACGTTTTCACCTGTGGTGTGGCAGGAGGTCCAGTGATAGACTGGAAATGGTATGAGGTCATGTATGGCGAAAGATATATGGACCAACCTCAAGACAACCCAGATGGATATGCAAAAACCAGTCTACTTAAAAAAGCAAAAGAACTAAAGGATCCCTTACTTCTAATCCATGGCACATCAGATGATGTGGTAGTAATGCAACATAATCTTTCATTTGTTAAAGCCTGTGTAGAAGCAGGAGTTCAAGTGGACTTTTTCCCTTATCCTATGCATAAACATAATGTGAGAGGTAAAGACCGAGTTCATTTAATGCAAAAAGTGTTAAATTATATAATTGCTAATAACAAATAATTTTATCTTCGGGACCATGTTGGTTAAAATGCTTACAAAAAACCTATTTAGGCTGGTTTTACTAATTTCTTTAAGTACGCATTTGTACGGACAAACAGGCACCATTAGAGGTACAGTTTACGAAAAAGAATCTGGGGAGCCCTCATTCGGTACTAACGTAAAAATTAAAGGCACTGGAATTGGTGCATCGACAGACGTCAATGGCTTTTATCAAATCAATAAATTACAACCGGGTAAAATAACGCTTGAAGTATCCAATATTGAATTCAACACTATTGAATACACTGTTGAAATAGTGTCTAATAAAATTAAAACACAAAATTTTTTCATGGAGGAGAAAGATGAAATCCTTGATGAATTTGAGTACAGTGCAGAGGCAGCAGAAAGAAAAACAGAAGTCAAAATGTCTGTTATTAAAGCTACACCTAGAGATATGGCTCATGTAGTGGCCATTGGTGGTGAACCCGATTTTGCTCAATATCTTCAAACTACACCAGGTGTAGTTACTACTGGTGACCAAGGTGGGCAAATGTATATTAGAGGTGGATCACCCATTCAAAATAAAGTTCTTCTAGATGGTATGACCATTTACAATCCATTCCATTCTATTGGATTCTTTTCTGTTTTTGATACAGACATCATTAGAAGTGCAGATATATACACCGGAGGCTTTTCTGCAGTTTACGGAGGTAGGATCTCCTCTATTATGGATATCACTACCATTGACGGCAATAAAAAAAGACACGCAGGAAAAATTTCTGTCAATCCATTCGGATCTAAATTCAAGATGGAAGGTCCTATTAAAAAACTAGATGAAAATAACATTGGGAATACGGCATCTTATATTTTTTCTGGAAAAACATCTTACCTAGAGCAAACCTCAAAACTGCTATATAATTATATTGACACCAACGGACTACCTTTTAATTTTACTGATCTTTTTGGTAAGTTGTCTTTTAATACTGCTAACGGTAGTAAAATCAACTTTTTTGGCTTTAACTACAACGACCGTGTAAGATACAAAGCCGTATCGGATTTGAATTGGGACTCTTGGGGTGTAGGATCTAACTTTGTCATTGTCCCCTCTAGTTCAACTATGCTCATATTAGGGAGGTTTAACATAAGTGACTACAAAATTTCATTAACAGAAAAAGACCCTGTAACAGGAGGTAATTTATCTCCTAGAACAAGTAGAATTAACGGATTTAATTTTGGGTTTGATTTTAAATACTTCCTAAGAGAAAATGAGATCAAATATGGAATTGACATTAATGGTTTTGCTACCGAATTTGATTTTTTCAATAGTGTGGGCAGACAAATTGAACAAAATCAAAATACGACGGAACTCGCAGGATATATTGATAGTAAAATCATTAAGGGGTTATTGGTTATTAATCCAAGCTTTAGAGCTCAATATTATGCCTCACTTAGAAATTTTTCTCCAGAGCCTAGACTAGGAATCAAGTATAATGTTTCTGAAAAATTCCGATTGAAAGGAGCTACAGGGTTGTATTCCCAAAACTTAATTTCTGCTAACTCTGATCGCGATGTAGTTAATTTATTTTATGGTTTCCTTTCTGGACCTGATAACTTACAAGATTCCATTACCCTATCAAGTGGAGAAAGAGTGAAAAGAACACATAATCTTCAAAAAGCAACACACGCTATTTTTGGTGGAGAACTTGATATTTCAAGAAATTTTACCCTGAATGTAGAAGGTTACTACAAGTGGTTTAACCAGTTATCAAACATCAATCGTAACAAGCTTTATAATGATGACATTAATTCCTACACCATTCCAGATGAGCTGAAAAAAGATTTTATCATAGAGTCTGGTGATGCTTACGGAGTAGATGTCGTACTTAAATATAAAGGTGAAAAAACCTATCTCTGGGCTGTATATTCGCTAGGTAAAGTTACTCGTTGGGACGGCTTAAGAGAATATTCTCCTCTTTTTGATCGAAGACACAACATCAACTTAGTAGGTACAAAAACATTTGGTAAAGATAATGATTGGGAAATGAATGTAAGGTGGAACTTTGGAAGCGGATTACCTTTTACACAAACTCAAGGTTATTATCATTCCATAGATTATTCGCAAGGAATTAATACGGATATTACAACCATTAATTCAAATGACTTAGAAATCATATATGCCGATTTAAATCAAGGTAGACTTTCCGCCTATCACCGTCTTGACCTTGCTATTAAAAAACATATCGAGTTTAATAAAACAACTACCCTTGATATTACAGCCAGTGTTACCAATCTGTATAACCGGCAAAATATTTTTTATGTAGATCGGGTAACTACAGATAAAGTGTACCAACTTCCACTACTGCCAAGTCTTGGTATTAGCTTTAAATTTTAACGCATTTTTTTCCATATCGTTTAAATTCAGTAACTTTGATTCCCGTATTAAAATTAACTACAATACGGCATGTCATCAAAAACAAAATACATCTTTGTAACTGGAGGTGTTACTTCTTCATTAGGTAAAGGGATTATATCGGCTTCATTGGCCAAGTTACTTCAAGCAAGGGGCCTAAGTGTAACTATCCAGAAATTAGATCCATATATTAATGTAGACCCAGGCACATTAAATCCATATGAGCACGGAGAATGCTACGTTACTGATGATGGTGCTGAAACAGATTTAGATCTAGGTCACTATGAACGTTTTTTGAACGTCAATACCTCTCAAGATAATAATGTGACTACGGGTAAAATATATCAAAGTGTTATTAACAGAGAAAGAAGAGGAGATTATTTAGGTAAAACCGTACAAGTTATTCCTCACATTACAAATGAAATTAAAGACCATATCATTCAACTTGGAAAAGATGATTCGTACGATGTAGTTATCACAGAAATTGGTGGTACAGTTGGGGATATTGAGTCCTTACCGTTCATAGAATCGATTCGTCAACTCAAATGGGATCTTCCAGGTAAAGTGTTGTTTGTTCACCTCACCTTAATTCCTTATTTGTCCACTTCAGGGGAATTGAAAACCAAACCCACTCAACACTCTGTTAAAACGTTATTAGAATATGGGATTCAACCTGATATTTTGGTATGCAGAACAGAATATCATCTAGATAGTGACCTTCGAAAAAAAATTGCTCTTTTCTGTAACGTAGAACAAAAATGTGTAATTGAATCCATTGATGCAAAGACCATCTATGAAGTTCCTCTTCTCATGAAAGAAGAAAAATTAGATGAAGTAGTATGTGAAAAATTATCACTTCTTGGTAAGGATCATTACGAACTCAAAAAATGGGAAAAATTTCTGAATCATTTATCAGAACCTGAACGTACTACCGAAATAGCCTTAATAGGTAAATATGTCGAACTAAAAGACTCTTATATTTCTATAGCTGAATCCCTAATCCACGCTGGAGCAGAAAACAAGACCAGGGTAAATATTCACTGGATTCATTCCTCAGAAATGGAAGGTGAAAATATAAAAAATCAACTATCAAAAATGGATGGTATTATTGTGGCGCCTGGTTTTGGATCAAGAGCTGTAGAAGGTAAGATTAGTGCAGTTAAATTTGCTAGAGAAAACCAGGTTCCCTTTTTAGGAATATGTTTGGGAATGCAGTGTGCTGTGATAGAGTTTGCTCGTAATGTTATTGGATTCAAAGAAGCACACTCAACGGAAATTAATAGCGATACATCCTATCCTGTAATCAGTATGATGGAAGAACAAAAGGAATTGAAAAATTTAGGGGGAACGATGAGGCTTGGAGCATATGACTGTCACGTAGAAAAAGACTCTTTACTGCACAAGATTTATGAAAATGATGTCATATCAGAAAGACATAGACATCGTTATGAATTTAACAACAAATACATGAAAGATTTTGAAGAAAACGGGGTTGTTTTTTCTGGAAAAAATAAGGCAAATAATCTCATGGAGACCATTGAAATTCCTGACCATCCCTGGTTTATAGGTGTTCAATACCACCCTGAATATAAAAGTAGAGTAGTAAATCCGCACCCTCTATTTATTAGTTTTATTAAGGCTGCTTTAACACATCAAACAAATGCTGTGGATTCCCTGTCAACTGTAAATCCTTAATGAATCCAAAGGAAATTGTCAATCAAATGTTTTCAAACGACTCATTTAGCCAATGGCTTGATGTAAAAATTGAGGAAGTAATAAAAGGGAGATGTGTGGTTTCATTACAAGTTTCAAATTTAATGACTAACGGATTTAAAATAGCACATGGAGGTATAGCCTATTCGTTGGCAGATAGTTGTGCTGCTTTTGTAGCCAACTCTTTTGGTTTCATCGCAATAACTAAAAGCTCCAATATTTATTACCTCAAAAAAGTTAATAAAGGCGATCATCTCACTGCACATTGTGCAACAACAGAGCTAGATAAAAAAAACTTAGAGGTAGAAATAACAAATCAACATCAGGAACTCGTTGCAAATTATTCGTGTACAATTCATTATACTAATGAGCAATGGACGAGTTAATTATCATGTCTTCTGTTTTAACTTAACTTTACGTAAATTACCACTATGAAAAACGTGTTTATACTAGATGCCATTAGAACTCCCATTGGGAATTTTGGTGGAACACTTAGTAATATGAGAGCTGATGACTTAGCAGCACGACCATTAACTGAACTTATCAAAAGAAATCCAAATACAGATTGGGAACAAGTAGAAGATGTGCTGTTAGGTTGTGCAAATCAAGCAGGTGAAGACAATAGAAATATTGCCAGAATGGCTTTACTACTAGCTGGATTGCCTCACCAAATTGGAGGAGAAACTATAAATCGTTTATGTTCTTCAGGAATGGCAGCAGCAGTAAATGCCTACAGAGCTATATCTATAGGAGAAGGTGAATTATACATCACAGGAGGAGTTGAGCATATGACTAGAGGCCCTTGGGTGATTTCAAAAGTATCTAAGCCATTTGGCAGAGATGCACTAATGCATGATTCTAGCTTTGGGTGGCGCTTTATAAATCCGATTATGCAACAAAAATTTGGAACAGAAGGTATGGGCCAAACTGCAGAAAATTTAGTACAAATGTATGGGATATCTAGAGGAGACCAAGATCTATTTGCCTATAGATCTCAGATGAAAGCATCAAAAGCAACCGAAAATGGTCGATTAAATGAAGAGATTTGTCAAGTGATTTTACCTCAGCGAAAAAAAGAAGATATTGTATTTGAAAAGGATGAATTTATTAAACCAGCAACTACGTTAGAAAAACTAGGATCATTAAGAGCTGCATTCAAAAAAGAAGGTGGTTCTGTTACCGCTGGGAATTCTTCTGGTTTAAATGATGGGGCAGCTGCCATGATTCTAGGAACTGAAGAAGCTGCAAACAAAAATCACTTTACACCAAAATCAAGAATAGTAGGGGCGGCAGTAGCAGGAGTAGAACCCAGAATAATGGGTATCGGACCTGTGGAAGCTACCAAGAAAGTTTTACATAGAACAGGGCTATCGCTCGATCAAATGGACATTATTGAACTTAATGAAGCATTTGCAGCACAAAGTTTAGCTTGTACAAGAGCATTAGGCTTAGCAGATGACGATGAACGAGTTAATCCCAATGGTGGTGCCATTGCTATTGGACACCCATTAGGGATGACGGGGGCAAGAATCTTGCAAACTGCATCTATGGAGTTAGAAAAACAGAAAAAGAAGTATGCCCTAGTTAGTATGTGTGTTGGTGTAGGACAAGGATATGCTACCATAATAGAACGTGTGTAAAATGCTTTATGAATTCAAAGGTTTAAGACCCTATGTGCACGAAGAAGCTTTTGTTCATCCTCAAGCGAATGTCACGGGTAATGTAGAAATTTACGAAAACGTGTACATTGGACCTGGTGCAGTAGTGCGAGGAGATTGGGGTAAGATTGTGATTAAGGCTGGTGCAAATGTGCAAGAAAATTGTGTAATACATATGTTTCCAGGTACAACGGTGATGATTGAAGAAGGAGCCCATTTAGGTCATGGATGTATTGTACATGGAGCATATATCGGAAAAAACGCTTTAATTGGTATGAATGCCGTCATAATGGACGATGCTCAAATTGGAGAAAACAGTATCATAGGTGCATTAAGTTTTGTAAGAGCAGAAATGGTAATTCCTAATCGAAAAGTGGTTGCTGGTAATCCAGCTAAAATCATTAAAGATGTAAGTGATGAAATGATCAGTTGGAAAACTAACGGAACCGAATTATATCAAAAACTTCCTAATGAGTGTCACACCCATTTAAAGGAAACCACATCTTTGAAATCACCAGAAAACCAAGTGAATGAAGAGATAGTTTCATACAAAACCTGGAAAAAAACAAACTAAAAATCGTCCTCTACAATATGGTAGTTTACGATCGCATTTACGTACTCTTCTCTTAAAGCTTTTGGCAACTCTTCAGAAAGTTGAGAAATCATTTCTTCTAAAATGGCCTTTTCTACCTTCTTCTTGATTTTATCCTTAGACATCATTACGTCAGTAAGTAAACCCATAAGTTGACCTTTATGAGCCTTTAAGACTTCTTCTGCGTTCAGTACATCTATTTCAATCTCTAGTTTCATCTTAGTTACCTATTGCATTCATCATATCTTGCAGCGTAATGATATGTTGTTTATCTACCCCTAAATTCACGATAACAGCCCTATTTTCGTTGCTAAATAATTTAGATAGGTCATCAATAGAAAAATTTCCATCCACTTCTGGGAATGGTTCTTCCATAATTTGTTTTACAGGAAATTCTTTAATCAAAGGATCATCTAAGATTTTTTGAAAAATGTTGTGATCAGAAATGGACCCCACTGATTTTCCATTTTCAAATACAGGAACTTGAGAAATTTCAAATTGTTTCATTTCTACCATAACCTTTGATAGCGGATCGTTTACATCTGCTGTGATCAATCTTTTGCCGTTGTGATGAGCTACTATTTCAGAAGCTTTTGTCTTTTCTTCTTCTAAGAATCCTCTCTCTCTCATCCAATCATCATTATACATCTTCCCAATATATCTACTTCCAGAGTCATGAAGTAAAACTACCACCACATCATTTTTATTAAAATGATGTTTTAATTGTAACACTCCTTTTATAGCTGCTCCACACGAATTTCCAGCAAAAATACCTTCTTCTCTAGCCATTTTTCTAGTGTAAACAGCCGCGTCTTTATCTGTCACTTTTTCAAAATGGTCAATTAATTTGAAATCCACATTCTCAGGAAGAATATCTTCTCCTATTCCCTCGGTAATATATGGGTAAATCTCATTCTCATCAAATATGCCAGTCTCATGATATTTTTTGAATACGGAACCGTATGTATCAATTCCCCATACTTTAATAGCTGGATTTTTCTCCTTTAAATATTTAGCTACGCCTGAAATGGTACCACCTGTACCAACCCCAACTACAAAATGTGTGATTTTACCATCGGTTTGTTCCCAAATTTCAGGGCCTGTTGTTTCATAATGTGCAATTCGATTAGATAAATTGTCGTATTGATTTACATACCAACTGTTTGGTGTTTCTTCTGCTAATCTTCTGGACACCGAATAATATGACCTGGGGTCATCAGGCTCCACTGCTGTAGGACATACGATGACTTCAGCACCTACTGCTCGAAGAATGTCAAATTTCTCTTTAGATTGTTTGTCTGTGGAAACGCAAATCAGCTTGTAACCCTTTACAATAGCCGCTAATGCTAAACCCATTCCTGTATTACCCGAAGTTCCCTCAACAATGGTTCCGCCAGGTTTTAACCTACCATCAGCCTCTGCATCTTCAACCATTTTTAGCGCCATTCTATCTTTTACTGAACTTCCTGGATTAAAATACTCCACTTTAGCTAACACAGTTGCCTCCATTTCCTTAGTTATGGCATTCAATTTAACCATTGGAGTATTCCCTATTGTTTCCAGAATATTATTAGCAATCTTCATACATTTTATTTTTTGCAAATGTAGAAAATAGGTCAAGGATTAAGAAAAGATTTAAATTAAATCTCCATCAATGCGTTTAGACTATCTATTTTGTTATTGAAAGCTGGACTTGAACTGCATTTAAAAAAAGTAGGGTCAGAAAGATAAGACTGTATACTTTGCTCTAAGGCATTCCTCTTCAAAATTATATTAAAGTCAGATTCGCCCTGTTCAATCTGAGTAATCACAGTGACATAATCTTCTATTTCAGCAGCAAACTGCTCAAGAAAAACTACACAATCTTGACCTAATTCTTGCTCTTCAGTATTAGGATTTTCATTAGTCTGGTTGTTACAAGACCAAAAAAGAAATAAAAAACCTATAATTAAACTAATAGATTTCAATTTACTTTCCTAATAAGTTAAGCGCCTCTCTGGATGGTATTATTTTTTGCTTGAATTCGCCCACTATGAAACAATCCTCAAGACCTTTTTTGGCAATTCTATCTCTAAAAGCCATTGCTTGCTCATAAGTATCTAATTTACCTACATAATATCTAGTAAATCCACTAACCACATCCTTTTTGGGAAGTACATTCCCGATATCTAGAAATAGATCTAAATAATCAGTAGGCACTTTTTCTTTGAATGCACCTACTTGGACTCTAAATTTTACCAATTTTGGATCAACTGCATTTACAGAAGGAGTAGAACTTAACGAAATATCCTCGATTAAACCTGGTTTAACATCGAATCCTGCTTCTCTAAGCGTCACACGTTTACCGTCTTTAAATGCTACTATAAAGGCATCATTATAACCAGAAGTTGTCAAATTCACCTTGTGAGAAGCTGCTTTAGATTTGTCAGTATAAGAACCAGAGAAATAACGATACAATCCATCATCTCCCTTTACAGAAACCACTTCTGGAAGATCAGCAAATACCGATTTACTAATTTTTCTACTGAATGCACCTATTTGAATTCTAAAAGAAGCCAATTGTGTTTCTGGATCTATAACAGGTACGAATTCATCATCTCCTGTTTCATTGTTTTGTGATTCATTTGCAACTTCAATAGATTCTACAATTTCATCGACATCAACAGATGTGATCTCATCCTGATCATTTATTTCTACTACTCCTTGAACTTGAACACTGTCTTCCTCTAATTCTTTTATCACATCTGCAACCATATTAGGATCGTATCCACCCATCACATATAAAATAGAATCTCCTGATTCTTTTACCTGAAAGTCTCTATTTGCTAGTTTTTTCCATAATTCGTCTTCTGAAACCCCCTGAATATCAGATCCAACAACAACGTAGAGTTCTTTAGCTTTTGGTTTAAGTGTTTTGGTATTAATTAATGTCTTCAGTGATCTTGGATCTGAACTCCAAGTACGCTGCAGGGTATCCCAAGCTGTAAATTCACCTATTGAATCTTTGTATCTTCTGAAATTCTCAATATGTTGATCATCAGTCATCGTTACTCCTTTCATATCTACCAAGGCCCCCTCCATACTTAATAATTCATCATCAAAGCTATTGGCTACTCCGTCTAAATCATCATCTAGAGGACAACCAAGTTCATCTACCACTACTCCTGGTGGTGTATTGGCACATCTATCCATATGATCTACCACCATATCACCATCTGAATCGATTGTGTCTTCTCTGTAATATTGTTCAGAATCTTCATCAATAACATCAAACTTGGGTTTCTTTTTGGACTTAATGTTAAAATCATAGGACATGGCAATATGAGTATATAATAACTTATCATTTCTGGCATCACCTATTCTGTTTCCAACACTTTCGTTAGTTACCCCGTCAATTAGATCAGTAAAAGTAAAATGTACCGCTGTGCCTACCCGAAACTTTAATTTATTACCTACATGGAAATTAGCTCCCAACTCTAATGGTATTCCAAGAGTTCTTTCTTGATATTTACCGAAACCATCAAAATTTTGTTCTCTTATGTCTGACTCGTAGGTGTAATCTCTTACTAAGTCTATAGCATTATCCGCATTAGGATCATTTTCAGCTAAATCTTTAATAGATCCGTCAGACCAATAATGATAAGTATTTCCATTTGCGTCCTGAAGATCAGTTTTTGATAAAAATTCAATAGATTCTAAACCTACATGTATGTATGGCTCCACATTTCTACCCTTTCTAAGGAACTGATTAAAGTTGTAATTTATGGTAACACCACCTGTAGTAATGTTTGAATTAAAATTAAGATTACGTGTTAATGTTCTTTCATTAGCGCTTATTTGCCCAAAAAGAACATAAAAACCTAAATCCAAGAAGTCATTTAAAGGGTTTATTAATCTTAATGTAGTTGCCAGTCTACTCACCATTGGGTGATATCCTTGGTGGTTAGATCCAATATCTCCGTAAAATGTCAGCATACCTGTCCCTAAACTCACTTGAGGTTTGAAAATAAACTCATCTTCGGTTGAAGATTCAAAATCTTTTTCTTGTTCATCAATTGGGTAAAAATCAAAATCTTCAGATGATTCTCCATCCTCTACATTTGGAACAGAATCATCAAATTCGTCAGTAGGTTCTATTTCTAGATCTTCATTATTAATGGAATCTGTAGTATTTTCAATAATGGAATCTAACGGTGCAATTGCATCAACCTCTTGGAATATATCGATAGAATCTTGCACATTTCCATCAGCATCATCTAAAACTTGGGCATTTCCAATCAAGTAGAAAATTGAAAAAATAACAACGAATATGTATCTTAATTTGAACATCTACAGGGAAACTTTATACGATAATCATTTGATATAGTTTCTAAATATACATCAATTTACACAAAATAATTTTTTATCATTCTATTATTGATATGGAAATAAATGTAGTTTTTATCTTAGCCTTAAATTTACACCATGTCTGAAGAAAACGGCTACGTCCATCTAGAAACAGATGAATTAGGAATTTCTACCATCACTTTTTTTCATCCACAAAGTAATTCTTTACCGTCATTTTTATTGAATAAGTTGGCTCAAACCATTAAAGATGCAGGGTTGGACAACAAAACTAAAGTGATCAAACTTCAATCTGGTGGTAATAGGACTTTTTGTGCCGGAGCTAGTTTTGATGAATTACAATCTATTGAAAATATTGATGAAGGCATCGCCTTTTTTTCAGGTTTTGCGAAAGTTATAAACGCAGCAAGAAAATGTCCAAAACTAATTATTGGGAGAGTTCAGGGTAAAGCTGTTGGTGGTGGTGTGGGCATGGCTAGTGCTGTAGATTATTGTTTTGCTACAAAATATGCTTCTGTTAAGCTCAGCGAACTAGCTATTGGAATTGGACCTTTTGTAGTAGGACCAGCAGTACAAAGAAAAGTGGGGTTATCTGCTATGAGTACTCTAGCGATAGATGCCACAAGTTGGTATAGTGCTGAGTGGGCTAAAGAAAAAGGACTGTATGCATCTATTTACGATACTACTGAAGAGATGGATGAGGCTGTTCAAAAATTGTGTTGTAAACTAGCCTTATCACACGAAAGCGCCACATTAAAATTAAAAAAAATCTTTTGGGAAGGAACCGAAAATTGGGATAATCTTTTAACAGAAAGAGCAAAAATTTCTGGTGAACTCATTTTATCCTCTTATTCTAAGGATGCCATTAAGAAAATCAAAGGGAAATAATCATGTCATTTCCTAAAATACACTTTGGAGACGTCAATCAATATGCCACAAAAATTGATGAAACTAACGCTAATAAAAAAGTGTTCATTTTCATTGATGAAAATACACAAAACTGGCTATCACATTTTCAAGTTTCTACATTTAAGAATGCCTTTGTTCTGGTTTTAAAAGCCGGTGAAAACAATAAAAATTTAAAGCAAGTTGATTTAATTTGGAATTTTCTAAATCAAAAACTCGCAAACAGAAATGATGAAGTGTACGTTATAGGCGGTGGAGTGATTTGTGATTTAGCGGCATTTGCCATTTCTACTTTTAAAAGAGGTATTCCATTTCATCTTGTACCTACTACATTATTAGCCATGGTAGATGCATCTATTGGAGGAAAAACAGGTTTAAACTTTAAAAACCTTAAAAATAATATTGGCACATTTAATCATCCAAAAACTATTTTTTGTGACCATCAATTTCTAAGTACTTTAAGCCAAAAAGAAATAATATCAGGAATGGCAGAAGTCTTTAAGCATGCCATTATCGGTGATCCTAAACTATGGGAACACCTTGCTAATCAGCATATAGATTCGTTGGATTACGAATACCTAATTCCACGTTCTTCTAATTTAAAAATGAAAGTAGTTAAAGCCGATCCTAAGGAAGAAGGAGAAAGAAAGAAATTAAATTTTGGACATACCGTTGGACATGCCATTGAGTCAGCACTTTTACTCAGCAAAAAACCTACTCTTCATGGATTTGCAGTGGCATTTGGTATGATTGCAGAGTCTTTTTTGTCATATAAACTTAACCTTTGCTCTTTAGATACTTATATGGAAATTAAACATAAGTTAAGTGTATTTTTTAAACCGCATCTGGATTTTAATATTGATGAAAAATCAGTATTTGGATTTATGGCGCATGACAAAAAAAATAACCATTCTTTAATTAATTTCTCTCTTCCAAAAAAAATAGGTGAGGTGATAATAGATGTAGAAATAAATAAAATTGAAGTTAAATCCATACTTAAGGAATTTAAAGTAAATGGTTGAAATCAATGCATCGTCCAACAGAATAGAAGGTTGTGTTCAATTATCTGCCTCTAAAAGTATTAGCAATCGATTGCTAATGATAAAAGCTATTTCAAAAAGCTCATTCGAACTATACAATTTATCAGAGTCAGATGATACCCAAATTCTAAATCGAATCTTATCAAATACTTCTTTACCAAACGAAATTAATTGTCATCATGCTGGAACTACATTACGATTTTTAACAGCATATTTATCTACAATTAAAGGCACATTTCGTGTATTTGGAAGTGATAGAATGCATCAAAGACCCATCAAACCATTAGTAGACTGCATACGTAAATTAGGAATTGAGATACGATATCTAGAAAATGAGGGATTCCCACCAATTGAAATTCTTGGAAATGAAACTATTGAAGGAGGAGAACTAACTATTCCTGGAAATATAAGTAGTCAATTTATATCGGCATTACTACTAATTGCACCCAAATTAAAAAACGGTTTATCGTTACGTATAATTGACCCCATTTTATCAATACCTTACATTAAAATGACGCTTAGTCTTATGAAAGAAATGGGTATTAAATACGTATGGGACAAAAACACTATTCATGTTGAACATCAAGCCTATTCTACAAGAAATTTAGCTGCAGAAAACGATTGGAGTAGTTCTTCTTTCATTTATAGCTTAGCTTCACTTTCTACCGAATCAAAAATTGAAATCCCACACTTATATTCAGAATCGGTTCAAGGTGATTTTTACGTTAGCGAATTGTACAGTCACCTGGGTGTTGAAACTTCTTTTCACAAAGGGGGCATAACGATAAAAAAAAATAATCAAGTAAGTACAAAATTAGAATTTAACCTTAGTGATTTTCCAGATCTTGCTCTACCCTACGTTGTTTCATGTGCAGGGTTAGGTATTGAAGTATATTTATCGGGGCTAGAAAGTCTAAAAATAAAAGAATCTGATCGTTTAGTGTCCATTAAAAAAGAACTCTCTAAATTTAATGTAGAATGTGAAATAAATGATCATTCTATCTACGTGCCCAAAAATCAGCTTATTAAATACAATGGTATGGTGATTGACGATCACAATGACCATCGAATTCCCATGAGTATTGCTCCTTTGGCTATTAAAACGGAAAGTAATATTTTCTTTAAAGACAGTTTGGTGGTTAACAAGTCTTACCCTTTATTTTGGGATGATTTAAAAAAATTGGGGTTTAATATTGTTAATTAATTGTTCTTCCCATTTCGTACAATGCAATGGCAGTGGCTACAGAAACATTAAGAGAATCAATTGTACCTTTCATAGGTACTTTAAATACTTGATTTGACAGTTGAAGTAAATTTTTGCTTATACCATCTTCCTCACTACCCATTATCAAAGCTTTTGGGCCGCTGAATTTATATTCATAGATCGACTTTTCGCCCTTTTCAGATATGGAAAAAATGTGAAGCCCTGAACCCTGAAGAAACTCAGAAGCCCATTGTAAATTGTAAACTTTACAAACTGGGATTTTATACAATGCTCCAGCAGATGTTTTAATGGCATCATTAGTAATTAACGCTGACTCTTTAGAAGGAATAACAATAGCATTAACACCAAAACATTCAGCTGTTCGGCAAATAGCTCCAAAATTTCTAACATCCTTCACACGATCTAACATTAACACAAAAGGATCTTTTCCACTCTCATATATTTCCTGAATAATATGATCTAGCTCATGATAAGGCAAGGGAGAAATCATGGCAATTACACCCTGGTGATTTTTCTTCACCATATGATTTAACTTTTGTATCGGAACGCGTTGAAATACGATTTTTTCTCTCTTAAGTGTGTCCATTAACTCCCCAAATAGATCTCCTTTTGCACCTTGCTGAACAAGAACTTTATTTATGGTTTTTCCCTCTGATATCGCTTCTAAAACAGATCTAATTCCTAAAAGATTACCTTGAAATCCATGAGAAATAATTATTATTGTAAAGCCAGTAAAAAGAGCCCAGGAATTTTTGATAATTTTATACATTATCAGCCGTATAGACCAATCATAAACAAAAGCAACAATAATTATTTACATATTGCCATATTTGGGTCCACCCCCACCTTCTGGACAAACCCAAGAGATATTTTGAGAGGGTTCTTTAATATCACATGTCTTACAGTGTATACAATTTTGAGAATTGATAACAAACTTTTCCTTTTGAATCTCATAAACTCCAACTGGACAATATCTTTGAGCGGGTTCATCATATTTATGAAGTGTATACTTAATTGGTAAATCGGGGTCCTTTAATTTTAAATGAACAGG
>ENA-OSEY01001128-OSEY01001128.1-marine-metagenome-genome-assembly--contig:-NODE-1128-length-18866-cov-4.693491_pt1 | contig 18866 bp, 12 predicted proteins | sample MGYA00248465_ERZ534230 | MGnify/ENA primary metagenome ERZ534230 (study PRJEB26409, sample SAMN06344110) | marine metagenome | isolation source: Sea water from surface | place: Atlantic Ocean:Southern...
TGTCTGGCAGTTATTCTTCGACCTTTCTCAACCACTACTTTGTTTTGCTTACTCTTGATATCAAAAGCAGCTATTTCTCCTCTAAGCCTCTCTGGATCAAGAGCCAATGAAAATTGATCTTTTTTGACACTGAACACGCTTGTATCAAAAAACACGTTCAGAATCTCTTCAGAGGAGTACCCCAAAGCTCGCAGTAAGATAGTCGACGGCAATTTTCTTCTTCTATCTATTCGGACGTAAAGCAGGTCCTTAGGGTCAAATTCAAAATCCAACCAAGATCCACGATATGGTATCACTCTAGCCGTATAGAGAAGCTTACCTGAAGAATGCGTTTTACCTTTATCATGATCAAATATTACACCTGGAGATCGATGCAATTGAGAGACGATAACTCTCTCTGTACCGTTAATAATGAACGTCCCATTATCAGTCATAAGTGGGATTTCACCCAAATAAACTTCTTGCTCCCTGATATCCTTAACCGCCTTGCTCGCTGAATCTTTATCATAAATAATCAAACGAACTCGAACTCTCAGTGGCACCGAAAAGGTAACACCTCTCAGCTTACATTCCTCTTCTTCAAAAGCCGGACTTCCCAATTTATAATCAACGTATTCAAGCGCCGCATTCCCTGAGTATCCGATAATTGGAAATACAGACTTCAATGCAGCGTGTAAGCCGGTATCTGTTCTCTCATTATCATCCAACCCTATTTGAGTGAATTTTTGGTATGAATCTAACTGGATAGACAAAAGGTAGGGTAAATCCATGGTATTTGGCAATTTGCCAAAATTCTTTCTGATACGTTTCTTTTCCGTAAAGGAGTACGTCATTTGTGTTCCTCTGAATAAGTCAATTATTTCAATAAAAGATTGTTACAAGCCCGCACGCACACACAGACTCCGCCTCACAACGAGACCAATTTCGTGCAATAGACTAGACCCAAATTATTTACTTTAGTTCCGCAGACGCACCTGCTTCTTCAAGTTGCTTTTTAAACTCTTCTGCCTCTGCTTTGGGCGCAGCTTCTTTGATGGTAGATGGCGCTCCATCCACCATATCCTTTGCTTCTTTCAAACCCAAACCTGTTATCGCGCGCACTGCCTTTATCACGTTTACTTTCTTTTCACCAACTGCACTGAGAACAACGTCAAATTCTGTTTTCTCTTCAGCTTGTTGTTCGCCGCCGTCTGTTCCCGCAGCGGGTGCTGCTGCTACTGCCACTGCAGCTTGCGCTGACACACCAAATTTCTCCTCCATCGCGCTGATAAGCTCTACGATATCCATGACACTTTTTTCAGCAATTGCATTAAGTATTTCTTCATTTGATAGGGACATTCTGTCCTCCTTGTTTAATATGTTTCTTTAAATTTCGCTCTCTTTATGAGTTTTAATCGCAGCTAAAACCCTCACCGTCTTCGTTGGGACTTCATTCAAAGTCCTCACAAATTTGGTAATTGGAGCTAGCATAATGTTAGCCAGCATGCCCAAGGCCTGATCCCTTGTAGGCAACTTAGCAAGAACATCTATTTGTTCCTTATGCAAAAGCTGTCCACTTACTGCGAGTGCTTTTATTTCAAAATTGTCATTCTCTTTCGCAAAACCTTTAAGTAATCTTGCAGCAGAGCCAGGGTCTTCCATTGAAAACGCAAATAATGATGGTCCGACTAATATGCTTTCAACGCACTCATAATCCGTGCTCTCGAAGGCTTTCTTAGCCAATGTATTTCTCACCACTTTAAGCTCGATATTTTCTTTCCTAGCCTGAGATCTCAAGGCATTCATATCAGAGACATCAACACCACGAGCATCAGCTATAACAAGAGATAACGATTGATTAGCAGTCTCATTTATTTGAGCAACTATATTTTTTTTGTCATTGAGATTTAATGCCAAAATATATTTCCTCAATTTTCGGTTATATTGAGTAGAACTCAACAGTTTAAGTGACATTTCAGAACATCTGAAATCTGTTCACCGTTTGCGTAGGGAGCTTTTAAGCTAATTATAAACCTACGGTCTTTAACGATCACAAGTTCATCACAAACTCATAACCCTAAAGTCTTTATCAAAAAACGTCTTCTCTCTAGAGCCCTAAAGAGGCTTGATCAACAATCAATCCAGGCCCCATAGTTGAGGAAACAGTAATTTTCTTGATATATATTCCTTTTGCTGTCGATGGTTTGGATTTAACAAGATCCCCTAAGACAGCTTCCAGATTTTGTTTTAATTCAACTTCTTTAAATTTAGTTGTGCCAATTCCACCGTGGATAATTCCATTCTTGTCAGCTCTATATCTTACCTGTCCAGCCTTTGCATTTTTTACTGCCTGGCCAACGTCTTTAGTAACCGTTCCAGATTTAGGATTTGGCATTAAACCTCGCGGCCCAAGAACCTTGCCCAAAGTACCAACAATTCTCATTGAATCTGGGCTTGCAATTACAACATCAAAATCGCTACGACCCTTTGAGATTTCCGCGGACAAATCATCCATACCCACAAGTTCAGCGCCTGCTTTTTTCGCATCCTCTGCAGAATCTCCTTGCGCAAATACACATACTCTTATTGCTTTTCCAGATCCGTTTGGCAATGTAGTCGCTCCCCGAACAACTTGATCCGATTTTTTTGGATCTATCCCGAGATTTACTGCAACATCAATCGTCTCAGAGAACTTTTTCGAAGATAGTTCTTTCAGCAGTTTGAATGCATCATCCGCAGAGTAGAGCTCTCCGTGCTTTATCGACTCATTGATGAGTTTTCTACGCTTCGTTAATTTAGCCATTAGAACTCCTCCGTCTCAATACCCATCGACCGAGCAGACCCGGCAATGGTCCTGAGAGCCGCTTCAAGATCAGCAGCTGTAAGGTCTGGGTCTTTGACCTTCACAATCTCCTCTAACTGATCTCGACTTACCGAACCAACTTTTTGGGTATTGGGGGTCCCACTGCCACTCTTCAATCCAGCTGCTTTTTTGAGCAAATACGATGCAGGAGGTGTTTTCATTTCAAAACTGAAACTCCGATCCGCATAAACTGTAATCACTACTGGAACTGGAGCTCCAGGCTCAAGACTCTGTGTTTGAGCGTTAAATCCCTTACAGAATTCCATGATATTAACACCATGCTGTCCAAGTGCTGGTCCCACGGGAGGACTAGGGTTTGCTTGCCCAGCTGGTACCTGCAACTTTATATATGCAGAAACTTTTTTTGCCATTTCTCTCTCCTCTTTGGGTTCTAGCGTTTAGGATAAGAATTGCTACTAAACTCCCCAATCAAGCCAACTTACGAATTTCTCAATGTTAAGCCTTTTCAACCTGAGTAAAATCTAGCTCTACTGGTGTAGATCGTCCAAATATTGACACAGCCACTCTTAATTTACTCTTCTCATAATTCACTTCTTCAACCGTGCCGTTAAAATCGTTGAACGGTCCGTCTGTTACCCTCACCATTTCACCGGCTTCAAACATTGTTTTTGGCCTCGGTGTTTCACCCGAATCCTGTACTCGCCTCAAAATAATATCAGCCTCTTTTTCAGATATAGGGGATGGTTTCTCACGCTTACCACCAATGAATCCCATTACTCGAGGGGTATCTTTTACCAAATGCCAAGATTCATCATCAAGCTCCATATTTACCAACACATATCCTGGAAAAAACTTGCGTTCACTCGTACGCTTCTGCCCCCCTTTCATTTCAACAACTTCTTCAGTGGGAACCATAATCTCACCAAACTTGTCCTGGAGGTTATGCAGTTTAATTCTCTCTTCTATAGCTGTAGCAACCTTATTTTCATAACCCGAATAAGCGTGAACAACGTACCATTGTTTTGACACAATCTTCTCCTAACCCATAATTAGTTTAGCGATCCAACTAAAAAAAGAATCGATGCCCCATAAAATGAGCGCCATTAACACTATTACCGCTAAAACAATCAGTGTGGTCTGATTCCTCTCTTGTTTAGTGGGCCAGACTACCTTTTTCCATTCAGTTCGTGCTCCAAAAGCTAGATTTATTAAAGCTTTACCGCGAAAGGTTAGTGAGGCAATAAATCCCGATATTAATATAGCAACCAAAAATCCAATAACCCTGTACAAGAGCGATTCTTCCGAGTAGTACCAATTCGCGTAGATGCTTCCCGATATAATTACAACAACTAGAAGCCACTTAAACCAGTCTAAGCGATAACTAAAGTTTTCTGAAACATCACTCATAAACACCCTCATACATACTCAATTCTGGCAGGCCAGGAGGGACTCGAACCCCCAACAGCCGGTTTTGGAGACCGGTGCTCTACCAATTGAACTACTGGCCTTCGAAGCCATAATCTTCCTAAAACCAGTAAAATTTATACATTGATACTGATTCAAAGTTTTTATTACTTACTCTATTATTTTAGAGACTACGCCTGCACCGACAGTTCTACCACCTTCTCTAATCGCAAATCGTAAGCCATCTTCCATAGCGATAGGATGGATTAGCTCTACCGTCATTTTCACATTATCTCCAGGCATAACCATCTCTGTTCCAGAAGGAAGCTCTACAGCACCAGTCACATCAGTCGTTCTAAAGTAAAACTGAGGTCTATATCCCTTAAAGAATGGAGTGTGTCGACCACCTTCATCCTTCGATAAAACATATACTTCTGCCTCGAACTTAGTATGAGGCTTCACAGATCCAGGCTGCGCTAAAACTTGTCCACGCTGTACTTCTTCTCTCTTTGTACCTCGCAACAAAATACCGCAGTTTTCTCCAGCTCGCCCTTCATCGAGGAACTTCCTGAACATTTCTACTCCGGTACAAGTAGTTTTATCAGTATCGGTAATACCTATAATCTCAATCTCTTCTCCAACTTTTATAACACCACGCTCGATACGACCAGTGACTACAGTACCTCGACCAGCTATAGAAAATACGTCCTCAATAGGCATCAAAAACGGCTGATCTATAGCCCTTACAGGCTCTGGAATATACGAATCTAAAGCTTCAACTAACTTTTTAACTGCAGTCGTGCCTAATTCATTATCATCCTTGCCTTCTAATGCCATTAATGCTGAGCCCACTATGATCGGTGTGTCATCACCTGGGAATTCATATAAATCCAGTAATTCACGTAATTCCATTTCTACTAATTCGAGCATTTCTTCATATTCTTCAGAACCAACACCTCCACAGTCTTCAGCAAGAAGATCTGCTTTATTTAAAAATACCACAACATATGGAACACCTACCTGACGAGACAAAAGAATATGTTCGCGTGTTTGTGGCATTGGACCGTCTGTTGCACCACAAACTAAGATCGCTCCATCCATTTGTGCCGCTCCTGTGATCATGTTCTTGACATAATCTGCGTGTCCTGGGCAATCGACGTGTGCATAGTGCCTGTCTGCTGAGTCATACTCAACATGGGCAGTAGATATTGTAATACCTCTTTCTCTCTCTTCAGGAGCATTATCAATCTGGTCGAATGCTTGCATTTCTCCACCAAAAACTTCTGAACAAACTCGAGTCATCGCAGCAGTCAAAGTAGTCTTGCCGTGATCTACGTGACCAATCGTACCCACATTGACGTGTGGCTTGTTTCTTTCAAATTTTTCTTTTGCCATTAGAATCTCTCCTAAAATATTCTCTTCATTACGTAAAAATTTAACCTTATGGAATAACTACATATAAAGGACGCCATCTTATACTGCTACTTATGATAGTCAACTCGATTTAGTTAAATTCATCAAATTAAAGGCTTGTTGCTTATTTTTTTACGAAATATCAGAAAATTTGTGCTTATATTTTTTAATTGCCCGAAAAGTCAGTTATGAGGAGTGTTTTTTCTTTAAAAACTCGCTCTTTGATGTATACTCGCCCCCTTTTTAAATAACCTAGTTTTAGATGAGAGTAATTAAAATGACTGACTTATCTTTGTATAGAAATATTGGGATTTTCGCACACGTCGATGCTGGTAAGACAACTACTACAGAAAGAATTTTAAAACTGACCGGTAAAATCCATAAAACTGGTGAAGTGCATGATGGTGCGGCTACCACAGATTTTATGGAGCAAGAGCAAGAGCGAGGAATAACTATCCAATCTGCCGCAACGACCTGCTTCTGGAAAGACCATAGGTTTAATATCATCGATACTCCTGGGCACGTTGATTTTACGGTAGAAGTTTACCGATCTCTGAAAGTTCTGGATGGCGGTGTGGGTGTTTTTTGTGGTTCAGGAGGCGTCGAGCCGCAGTCCGAGACAAATTGGCGATATGCAAACGATTCTGAAGTGTCACGCATCATTTTTGTCAACAAACTTGACAGAGTAGGTGCTGATTTTCTGAGAGTTGTCGAGCAAATTAAAAAGGTGCTTGGAGCAAAACCTTTAGTGATGTGCTTGCCCATCGGAGTAGAAGAAACTTTTTCAGGAGTCGTTGATTTACTTGAAAGAAAAGCATACGTGTGGGATGACTCCGGATTACCTGAGAATTATGTTGTATCCGATATACCCGAGGAAATGAGAGAAACAGTCGAAGAATACAGAGAGCAACTCGTTGAAACTGCCATTGAACAGGATGATGATCTTCTCATGGCTTACATGGAGGGTGAAGAACCATCCGTTGAAGAAATAAAAATGTGTATAAGAAAAGGAACTATTGCCCTAGATTTTTTCCCGACCTATTGTGGTTCTGCATTTAAAAACAAAGGGGTTCAGCTCGTTCTTGATGCTGTGGTGGACTATCTACCATCTCCCACTGAAGTAGACCCTCAACCGCTCACAGATGAGAAAGGAGAGGAGACTGGTGAATATGCAAATGTCTCCGTAGATGAAACATTGAAAGCTCTTGCTTTCAAAATTATGGACGATCGCTTCGGAGCTCTAACTTTCGTGAGAATATATTCTGGCGTCTTAAAAAAAGGAGATACCATTCTCAATTCAGCAACAGGTAAAACTGAACGAATTGGCCGTATGGTTGAAATGCATGCAGATGACCGAAATGAGATAAGTGAAGCTCATGCTGGAGATATCATTGCAATCGTGGGCATGAAAAACGTTCAAACTGGACATACATTATGTGATGCTAAAACACCTGTTACGCTTGAACCAATGATATTCCCAGAGCCCGTTATTTCAATAGCAGTTAAGCCAAAGGATAAAGGCGGCTCAGAAAAAATGGGTATAGCGATCGGCAAAATGATAGCGGAAGACCCATCATTCAGAGTGGAAACAGACGATGATTCGGGAGAAACCATCCTGAAAGGTATGGGAGAACTTCATCTTGATATCAAAGTTGACATCTTGAAACGGACTTATGGAGTTGATTTAATCGTTGGTCAACCTCAAGTTGCATATAGAGAAACCATCACATCTCCTGTTGAAGACACATATACCCACAAGAAACAATCAGGTGGTTCAGGACAATTTGGTAAAATTGATTACAGAATTACACCAGGGGAGCCGGGCTCTGGTTTCAAATTCAGCTCAACAGTTGTAGGGGGTAACGTACCCAAAGAATTTTTCCCTGCAATAGAAAAAGGCTTCAAAGGGATGATGGAAGAAGGCCCATTAGCTAACTATCCAATGCTTGATGTTGAAATAGAACTTTTCGATGGAAGCTATCATGCGGTAGATTCGTCTGCTGTAGCGTTTGAATTGGCTGCCAAAGGGGCTTACAGACAATCTATGTCAAAAGCTGGACCCCAGATAATTGAGCCCATAATGAAAGTAGATGTATTCACTCCTGAAGATCATGTGGGTGATGTGATCGGTGACTTGAACAGAAGAAGAGGCATGATCAAGGATCAGGAAGCAGGCACAACGGGCGTCAGAATTAAAGCAGATGTTCCTCTTGCTGAAATGTTTGGATACATCGGACATCTGAGAACAATGACATCAGGGCGTGGTCAGTTTTCAATGGAATTCGCGCACTATCTCCCATGTCCTCAAAATGTGGCAGACGACGTGATAGCAGCATCAAAAGAACTCAAGAATTAATAAGTTTCAAAATCAGAAAATTAAGTAATGCTGAGGGGCAGGTATTATTTAATGAAATTTATTTACCATCGCGTCTTTGATATGGTCCGGCGCTGCTTCATATTTTTCAAACTCCATTGTAAAAGTAGCACGACCTTGAGTAGCTGACCGAACATCGGTCGCATATCCAAACATCTCTCCCAATGGAACCAATGCTGATATCACTTTACCAAGTGCGTTTTCTTCCATGCCCAATATCACACCTCTGCGCCTATTTATGTCACCTACGACATCACCCATATGGTCCTCAGGCGTAACTACCTCTAAGCGCATGACTGGCTCTAACAACTCCAAACTACCTTGAATTGACAATTTTTTAACTGCCATTGAACTCGCAATTTTGAATGCAATTTCAGACGAATCAACATCATGAAATGAACCGTCAAACAACGTCGCTTTTAATCCAAGCATCGGATATCCAGCTAATACACCATTCTGCATTTGCTCCTCGATTCCTTTTGACACAGCAGGAATATATTCCTTGGGAATCACCCCACCAACAATTGAATTTTTAAACTGCAGTCCCTCATCTAATGGATCATCCGCTGGTTCGAACCTCACACAGACATGCCCATATTGACCTCTTCCACCTGATTGACGCACAAACTTAGATTCCACCTCACAACTACCTATAATTGTCTCGCGATACGCCACTTGAGGCTTACCAATATTAGCGCCAACTGTAAATTCCCGACGCATTCGATCAATAATAACTTCTAAATGGAGCTCACCCATCCCCGAAATAATTGTTTGACCACTTTCATTGTCCGTTTTTACTTTAAATGAGGGATCTTCTTGTGACAATTTCGCTAAAGCAGTACTCATTTTTTCTTGATCAGCCGTAGTCTTTGGCTCAACTGCCACTGAAATTACTGGCTCTGGAAAATCCATACTCTCAAGGACAATGAACTGCTTCTCTTCACAAAGTGTTTCACCGGTGGAAGTATCTTTTAGTCCTATTGCCGCGACAATATCGCCCGCTAGTACTTCACCCACCTCTTCTCTGCTATTAGCATGCATTTGCACCATTCTACCTATACGCTCTTTTTTATTTTTCACTGAATTGAACATCGTCATACCACTTCGTAAAGTCCCTGAGTAAACTCTCAGAAAGGTAAGATTTCCCACATATGGGTCAGTTGCAATTTTAAAGGCAAGAGCGGCAAACGGTGCATCATCACGAGCTAATCGTATATCTTTGGAATTCTCTCTAGTTAAACCTTCAATAGCCTTTATGTCCAATGGAGAGGGTAGGTAGTCAATGACTCCATCCAACACGCTCTGTACACCCTTATTTTTGAATGCTGAACCACCAAATACTGGAACGATCTCATTAGAAAGAGTTCGTCTCCTCAATCCCAATCTAATTTGCTCATCAGTGAGTCCATTATTTTCCAAATAAGCCTCCATGAGTTCATCATCGGCTTCCGCGGCAACCTCAACCAGATTCTCTCGCAAAATCAAACAATCATTTTTTATTTCCTCTGGTATTCCTCCATATTTGTATGTCATCCCCTGATCTTCAGTATTCCAGTATATAGCTTCCATTTTTATGAGATCGACCACACCTTGGAAATTTTCTTCAGAACCTATCATCACCTGAACTGGGACTGCCAAGGCACCAAGTCTATCTTTGATCTGTTGAATAACATCTTGATAATCTGCTCCTATCCTATCCATCTTATTGATGAAAATAATTCTAGGAACTTCATACTTATTGGCTTGCCTCCAAACTGTTTCTGTCTGTGGCTGAACTCCAGACGATGCGCACAAGACTACAACTGCGCCATCTAAAACTCTTAAGGATCTCTCTACCTCGATGGTAAAATCAACGTGACCTGGTGTGTCAATTATATTAATTCTGTGCTCTTTATGCTGCTTGTCGGATCCCGTCCAAAAACAAGTGGTGGCAGCCGAGGTTATAGTAATTCCTCTCTCTTGCTCCTGCTCCATCCAGTCCATAATTGCTGCACCATCATGGACCTCTCCCATTTTATGAGATAAACCTGTGTAAAAGAGGACTCGCTCTGTAGTAGTCGTTTTACCAGCATCCACATGCGCACAAATACCTATGTTTCTATACTGACTTATAGGCGTACCACGCATGATGTTCCCTTAGTGATAATCTTATAATTTGACTTTTCTTTAAGCTAAAACCTAAAGTGAGAAAATGCTTTATTCGCTTCAGCCATTCTGTGGACATCCTCACGCTTCTTGACTGCACCACCTTTCCCTTGAACCGCGTCTAAAAGCTCCCCGGCCAACCTCTGAGGCATCGCTTTCTCACCCCTTGCTCTGGCATAGTCTACTAGCCAACGCATTGCTAGAGCAATTCGCCGTGATGGTCTTACTTCCACAGGAACTTGATATGTTGCACCACCTACACGCCTCGACTTTACCTCAACTAACGGAGCTACTGCCTCTAAGGCCTCATCAAAAATTTCTATTGGATCTTTATTAAGCTTTTTTTCAACTATTTCTAATGCGCCATAAACAATCCGCTCCGCCACTGACTTTTTGCCACTGACCATTACGTGATTCATAAACTTTGCTAATCGAACATTATTGAATTTGGGATCGGGAATTATATCTCTTTTTGCCGCCACTCTTCTTCTTGGCATAAATTACTCCTTCAGGTTAATCTGAGAATAGACTCAGCCTTACTAGTTTATTTTATTTCTTTGGCTTCTTGGCACCATATTTCGATCTTCGTTGCGTCCTATCACTAACGCCAGAGGTGTCTAAGGTACCCCTAACAGTGTGATACCTTACTCCAGGTAAGTCTTTCACACGGCCACCGCGGATTAGAACCACACTGTGTTCTTGAAGATTATGACCTTCTCCACCAATGTACGATGTCACCTCATAACCACTTGTCAATCTAACCCTACATACTTTACGAAGTGCGGAATTCGGCTTTTTTGGAGTGGTAGTGTAAACACGAGTACAAACTCCACGTCTCTGTGGACATGACTGCAACGCTGGTACATCACTCTTCGACATTTTTTTACGTCTTGGTTTTCTAACCAACTGATTAATTGTGGCCATTTATATAAGCTCCAAGTTAACTTTTCTACGGTTGTATTTGACGGAATCCGTGTACAACACAAATGAGAGGCGGGAGTTTAAATAAATGAGGTACATCAGTCAAGGTCACCAAGATAAATCCACACAACAACTTACTCGCCCTCAACTTCGGCACTCAATGCTTCACTTAGTGCCGCTTCAACGTCTGCTGCCGTCATAGTCGTATCCAATTCTGAATCTCTATTACGTCTACGTTGTTGATGGTAAGACATACCAGTTCCAGCAGGGATGAGCCTTCCAACCACGACATTCTCTTTCAAACCTCTCAGTTTGTCAGCCTTACCAGTGACCGCCGCTTCTGTCAAAACTCTTGTTGTTTCTTGAAATGAAGCAGCCGATATAAAGCTCTCAGTAGCTAATGATGCCTTTGTTATCCCTAGAAGTAGGCGATCAAATCTTGCTGGGCGCAACCCGTCACTCTCTAGTTTTTCATTCTCCTCTATCACCCTTCTATACTCTACTTGTTCGCCTTTAATGAAGGGAGAGTCACCCATATCTAAAATCTCCACCTTGCGCAACATTTGTCGAGTGATTACCTCAATATGCTTATCGTTTATCTTAACACCCTGGAGTCGATATACATCCTGAATCTCATTTACAATATATTTTGACAGCTCATTAATTCCCTTAAGCCTTAAAATATCATGTGGCGTAGGTGGCCCATCAGAGATAACTTCGCCTTTTTCGACACGCTCACCTTCAAAAACACTGAGTGTTCTCCATTTTGGTATCAATTCCTCATAATGATCTTTACCGTTGGGCAAAGGTTTCCCGTCATCTGGTGTAATGACCAATCTCAACTTACCTTTCGTTTCCTTTCCAAGTGTAACTGTTCCCGTGACTTCAGCCAAAATAGCTGGATCCTTTGGTTTTCTCGCTTCAAACAAATCTGCAACTCTGGGAAGACCACCTGTAATATCTTTCGTACCTCCTGCTTCTTGAGGAATTCTTGCTATAATTTGTCCAATTTCTATTTGTTCTCCATCCGAAACATTTATGCTAGCGTTCGCAGGCAAGGGGTAGTGAGCCGGCACGGTTGAGTTGGGGAAAAATAATTCCTTGCCCTTCTTGTCTGTAAGAGAAATCATAGGCCTTAATTCTTTTCCAGCAGCATTTCTATCATTTATGTCAATTACAGAAATACTTGTAAGACCGGTCATATCATCTGTTTGCTGGCGCACACTTAAGCCCTCTTCCATACCGGTGAAAAGAACCTTTCCTGCTACCTCAGAGACAATCGGATGAGTATGGGGATCCCAACTGGCTATTTTTTCTCCTGAATTCACCTTTGAACCATCTTTAACAGTAATCAGAGCGCCATAGGGAAGTTTGTATCTCTCACGCTCTCGCCCATTTTGATCAGTCACAGCCAATTCTCCAGATCTTGAGACAGCCACTAAATTGCCATCCTTATTTTCTACAGTATTGACATTAATCAATTTAACACTTCCTTCATGCTTTACCTGCACCATATCCATTGCTGATGCTCTGGATGCTGCACCTCCGATGTGAAAAGTTCTCATAGTAAGCTGCGTGCCTGGTTCACCTATAGATTGAGCCGCAATTACTCCAACTGCCTCACCTTGATTTACAAGATGTCCGCGAGCCAAGTCTCTACCGTAACATGCAGCACAAATTCCATGTGTTAACTCGCAAGTTATTGGAGATCTAACTTTAACTTCATCTATGTTTAGCTTTTCAATTTTTGCGACCCATTTTTCGTCAATCATTGTGCCTGCTTCTACCGCAACGTCTTCAGAACCTGGAATAAGGACATCTTCCGCCGCAACTCGGCCTAATATTCGGTCTCCAAGTGATGAGATAATATCACCACCCTCAATCACCGGAGCCATGAGCAAGCCATTAGAGGTGCCACAATCAACGTCGGTAATAACAACATCTTGCGATACATCAACAAGACGACGTGTTAGATATCCTGAATTTGCTGTTTTTAAAGCTGTATCCGCAAGACCTTTTCTAGCCCCATGAGTTGAAATAAAGTATTGCATTACTGTTAAACCTTCGCGAAAGTTTGCCGTAATCGGAGTCTCGATGATTGAACCATCAGGCCTAGCCATTAACCCTCTCATTCCGGCCAATTGACGAATTTGTGCTGGAGAACCTCTTGCTCCAGAATCGGCCATAATAAACACAGAGTTGAAGGACTCTTGTTCCTCTAGTTCACCGTCTTTGTTCTCTACTTGCTCGGTGCTTATTCCTTTCATCATAGATTTTGCAACTTTGTCATTAGCTTGCGACCAAATATCGATAACTTTATTATACTTTTCACCTTGCGTTACTAATCCTGATGCAAACTGGGTTTCTATTTCTCTCACTTGACTATCAGCATTGTCTATAATTTCATTTTTATCATCGGGAATAACGAAATCATTCACGCCCACCGAAGCTCCAGAGGAAGTACTATATTTAAATCCCATGTACATCAGCTGGTCTGCAAAAATAACTGTATCTTTCAGTCCAACATGTCTGTAGCATTCATCAATAATTTCTGAGATAGCTCTTTTAGCCATTGGCTTATTAACCAAATCGAAGTTTAGTTTGGCTGGGACAACTTCCCAAAGTAAAATTCTCCCTATGGTTGTTTCATATATTTTAGATTCACTCTCATACTCGTGGTTTTCAATGTCGTTCAATGCCTCGTGAACTATTCTTACTTTCACGATAGCTTGGAGATCTACAATTCCTGAATGATAAGCTCGAGAGGCCTCTTTATGATCAGCAAACACCATTCCTTCGCCTTTTGCATTGAGCTTTTGACGGGTCATGTAATAAAGACCAAGAACAACATCCTGAGAGGGAACAATTATGGGCTCTCCTGAGGCAGGAGATAATATATTATTTGTAGACATCATGAGGGCTCTAGATTCCATTTGAGCTTCTATAGTTAATGGAACATGAACTGCCATTTGATCCCCATCAAAATCAGCATTGAATGCCGCACATACCAGTGGATGCAGTTGGATTGCTTTACCTTCAATTAGGGTTGGTTCAAAAGCCTGAATGCCAAGCCTGTGCAGAGTCGGAGCCCTATTAAGTAGTACTGGATGCTCTCTAATTACTTCATCCAAAATATCCCACACGATAGACTCTTCTCTTTCAACCATTTTCTTCGCAGCCTTAATGGTAGTTGCCAAACCGCGCAACTCAAGCTTGCTAAAAATAAATGGCTTGAATAATTCCAAAGCCATCTTCTTGGGCAATCCACATTGATGGAGCCGCAAAGTTGGCCCACAAACTATTACAGACCTACCAGAATAATCGACCCTTTTTCCAAGAAGATTTTGCCGGAACCTTCCTTGTTTACCCTTAATCATGTCTGCTAATGATTTTAATGGCCGCTTGTTTGAACCTGTAATAGCTCTCCCTCTTCTTCCGTTGTCAAGCAATGCATCCACGGACTCTTGTAGCATCCTTTTTTCATTTCGTACGATAATGTCTGGAGCACTGAGTTCCAAAAGTCTTTTTAATCGATTATTTCTGTTGATAACTCGCCGATAAAGATCATTTAAGTCAGAGGTTGCAAACCTTCCACCGTCTAAGGGCACAAGCGGTCTCAGGTCTGGGGGGAGTACCGGTAGAGCTTCTAGTATCATCCATTCAGGTTTATTTCCTGACCCAAAGAATGCCTCCAATAGTTTTAGTCGCTTTGAGTATTTCTTAATCTTTGTTTCTGATTTGGTGTTTGGAATTTCGCTTCTGATAGTTGCAATCTCTTCCTCAATGTTGATCTCACCTAATAAAGCTTGTATCGCTTCAGCTCCCATTATTGCAACAAACTCATCCCCAAATTCTTCCAATGCATCAAAATATTCATCATCAGTTAAAAGCTGTCCTTTTTCTAAAGTCGTCAACCCTGGATCGGTAACAACGTAAGACTCAAAATACAAAACACGCTCTATTTCTCTCAATGTCATATCAAGCATCAATCCAATCCTTGACGGCAAAGACTTAAGAAACCAAATGTGTGCAACTGGACATGCCAATTCTATATGTCCCATCCTCTCCCGTCTTACTTTAGTAAGGGTCACTTCAACACCACATTTTTCACAGACGATTCCTCTGTGTTTCATTCTTTTGTATTTACCACACAAGCACTCGTAATCCTTTACTGGGCCAAATATCTTTGCACAAAAAAGCCCCTCTCTTTCAGGTTTAAAAGTCCTATAATTTATTGTTTCAGGCTTTTTAACCTCTCCGAAAGACCAAGATCTAATCATTTCAGGGGATGCTAAGCTGATTCTAATATTATCAAATTCAGTATTTTGCTCTTTTTGCTTTAATAAATTAATTAAGTCCTTCAAAAGGAAATCCTCCAATAATTAAGACAACTTACTTGTTAAATAAAATATTCCTAGGGTACTAGTCGTTTTCCAATTCCATATTGATCCCGAGAGATCTGACTTCCTTCACCAAAACATTAAATGACTCCGGCATCCCAGGCTCCATTCTATGATCACCATCAACAATGTTCTTATACATTTTAGTTCTTCCGGCAACGTCATCTGATTTAACAGTTAACATTTCTTGAAGAGTGTAAGATGCTCCGTACGCTTCAAGCGCCCAGACTTCCATCTCTCCAAACCTTTGTCCTCCAAACTGCGCCTTACCGCCTAGTGGCTGTTGCGTAACTAGACTGTAAGACCCTGTAGATCTGGCGTGCATTTTGTCATCGACTAGGTGATTTAATTTCAACATGTACATATAGCCCACTGTAACTGGACGATCAAACTTATCTCCAGTACGACCGTCAAAAAGTGTCATCTGGCCACTTTCAGGTAACCCGGCTAGCGAAAGCATCTTTTTTAACTCACTCTCATGCGCACCATCAAATACTGGGGTTGCAATTGGAACTCCATGCTTTAGATTATTTGCAAGCTCCAGAACTTCATCATCAGAAAGGTCAGTCAAGTCAGTCCCAAACACAGTGTCGCCAATGTTATAAATCTTTTGCATAAAGTCTCTCATATCTGATGCTTTCGAATTTTTAGCAATCATCTGGTTTACTGCATCTCCCAATCCTTTCGCTGCGAGACCCATATGAACCTCTAAAACTTGACCAACATTCATGCGAGATGGAACACCGAGTGGGTTGAGAACTATGTCAACTGGCTCACCATGCTCATCATGCGGCATATCCTCCACTGGTTTGATAACTGAAATTACTCCCTTATTCCCGTGGCGACCAGCCATCTTATCACCAGGCTGAATCCTTCGCTTAACCGCCAAGTAGACCTTGACGGTCTTTAACACACCCGGTGACAAGTCATCGCCGCTTTGTAATTTTTCTCTCTTAGCCTCGAAACGAGAGTCAATAGCGGTCTTTTGTAGCTGTAATTGACCACTCATCTCAGAGATCTGTTCGTTTATTTCAGGATTTTCCATTCTTATTGCCATCCAATCCTCCACAGAAAACTCTGCGCATTTCTTTGGATCAAACTTATCACCTTTTTTAAAACCTTTAGCCTTCATTACTTTCTTATTTTTGATTAACTCTGAAAGCCTCGCTAAAGTAGCATTTTCAACTATCCTGTACTCATCATTCAGATCTTTTTTAAATTGATCTAATGCTGCTGACTCAATATCAATTGAACGTTGGTCCTTCTCCAAACCATCCCGAGTAAAAACTTGGACATCTATCACAGAGCCTTTAATACTGCTTGGCACTCTTAAAGACGTATCTTTCACATCTGACGCCTTTTCTCCAAATATTGCTCTCAACAGCTTCTCTTCAGGTGTTAATTGAGTCTCACCTTTTGGAGTAACTTTACCAACTAAAATGTCCCCTGCTGATACCTCAGCACCAATGTGGACAATTCCTGACTCATCAAGTCGACCCAATGCAGCCTCACCAACATTTGGTATATCAGCCGTTATTTCCTCAGAACCCAATTTTGTATCTCTTGCAACACAGCTAAGCTCTTGGATGTGAATAGTCGTAAAGCGATCCTCCTGAACAACCCTTTCAGAAATAAGAATCGAATCTTCGAAGTTATAACCATTCCAAGGCATGAAAGCTATTCGCATATTTTGTCCAAGAGCTAATTCACCCAAATCCACTGATGGCCCGTCAGCTAAAACATCTCCTTTAGACACAACATCGCCTTGACGCACAATGGGCTTTTGATCTATGCAAGTATTTTGGTTAGATCTTGTGTACTTAGTTAATTTATATATATCTACTCCCGCTTCGCCAGCTTGAGTTTCATTATGATCAACTCTGACCACTATCCTCCCCGCATCGACACTCTCTACATAACCACCTCGAAGTGCCACCTTACAAACTCCTGAATCACTTGCTACTTTTCTCTCAATACCAGTACCAACCAGAGGTGTCTCAGCTCTGAGAGTAGGGACAGCTTGTCTCTGCATATTCGAACCCATGAGTGCTCTGTTAGCATCATCATGCTCCAAGAAAGGAATAAGTGACGCAGCCACAGATACAACTTGCTGAGCTGAAACATCCATATAATCTATATCAGTCGGATTTTTAGAGGTAAATTCATTTAAATGCCTGACCGCAACAAGATCATCTTTGAAATTACCTTTCTCGTCGATGGATGCAGATGCTTGCGCAATTACAAATTGTGACTCATTAATAGCCGACAGATATTCAATCTCTGATGTAACTCTTCCATCAATGACTTTTCGGTAAGGCGTCTCAATAAATCCGTAATCATTTGTTCTCGCATAACTAGCCAAAGAATTTATTAAGCCAATATTTGGCCCCTCTGGTGTTTCTATCGGACAAACTCTTCCATAGTGCGTAGGATGCACATCCCTTACTTCAAATCCAGCCCTCTCTCTTGTTAGACCACCTGGCCCTAAAGCTGAAACACGTCGCTTATGGGTAATTTCAGACAACGGGTTATTTTGGTCCATAAATTGAGAAAGTTGACTTGACCCAAAAAATTCTTTCATCGCGGCTGCCACAGGTTTTGCATTTACGAGATCTTGCGGCATTAAGCCTTCAGATTCAGCAACTCCCAATCTTTCTTTTACTGCTCTCTCAACTCTGACCAATCCTACTCTGAATTGATTCTCTGCCATCTCTCCAACTGAGCGGATTCTGCGGTTACCCAAATGATCGATGTCGTCAACGGAACCCTTACCGTTCCTTATAGATATGAGCTTTTGCATTACTGAGATAATATCTGAAGCATCACCGTGTTGTTCAATCAAATCGGCACATTCTTCCGCTTTGTTTTGAAGAAGATATCGATGATCATAAAGTATTCCTGGACCTGACTCGTCATGCCTGTCCAGTCTTCTGTTAAATTTCATTCTACCCACAGCAGACAGATCATAACGCTCTTCATTGAAAAATAAGTTATGGAATAAATTCTCTGCTGATTCTTTGGTAGGTGGCTCGCCAGGTCTCATCATCCGATAAATTTCTACCATAGCTTCAAGTTGCGTTTTTGTCGCATCTGACCGTAAGGTGTCAGAGATAAATGGACCGCAATCCAGATCATTCGTATACAGAGTTTCGATACGTGTGACACCCGCTTTGAGAAGTACATCTAAATTTTCGTCACTAATTTCCGTATTACACTCTAACATCAACTCACCAGTTTTCTCATCAGCAATATCCATAGCAACGGGTCTTCCGATCAGGTACTCTCGAGGAACTTGCAAGGAAGAAATTTTATCTTTCTCTAGTTGACGTATATGCCTGGCAGTTATTCTTCGACCTTTCTCAACCACTACTTTGTTTTGCTTACCCTTAATGTCAAAAGCAGCTAT
>ENA-OSEY01001130-OSEY01001130.1-marine-metagenome-genome-assembly--contig:-NODE-1130-length-18862-cov-11.306787_pt1 | contig 18862 bp, 19 predicted proteins | sample MGYA00248465_ERZ534230 | MGnify/ENA primary metagenome ERZ534230 (study PRJEB26409, sample SAMN06344110) | marine metagenome | isolation source: Sea water from surface | place: Atlantic Ocean:Southern...
TTCTGAGCGGTAGTAATAACAATTTCAAGGCCCTCATCTTCATCTTCTGAATCTTGGGCTATAACAGGTAAAGCAAACGCTGGAAGCATAAGCAACATAAGTAAATTTTTTGTAAATTTCATAATCCCCTCAATATGATTTGAATTGATAAGGTAAATATAACTAAAATTATGTTTATGTCAAATTGTTTACAATTAATTAAAACTCAGTAAAAAAGGACTTTATCTTGAGTATTAGCAACAAAATTTCTTTGATTTTTATAACCACTTTTTTATTTGGCTGTAATGTCGGTAGTAGCAAATTTTCCAACTCAATTATTCCAGGAGTAATTCAACCTGCACCTGTTGCTGAAAACATTGATTATTGCCCATCAAAACAACCGCATTTATATGAAAATTACAATTTAATCTGGCAAGAAAATTTTGATGATGTAGGTTTGAATCAATCTAATTGGAATTTTATGTATGGAGATGGGCAAAATTATGGAGTTCCAGGCTGGGGTAATAATGAATTACAAAGGTATACAGATAGTGCTGAAAATATTTATCTTAACGCTGGCTGTTTATTCATAATCCCAACATATAACACTAGCTCCGATGGAACAGGCTATGAAAGTGCAAGAATAAATTCACAAAATAAAAGAAAATTTAAATACGGAAGGGTTGATATAAGTTTTTCTGTACCTGAAATAACAGGTGTATGGCCAGCTCTTTGGATGATGCCTGAGAAGTCAGTTTATGGAAATTGGCCTAGAAGTGGAGAAATTGACATTGTTGAAACAATTAATGAAAAATCAGATGAGCTCGTTACCACAATTCATTATGGGCATGACTATCATAGGCAAATATCCAAAACTACTTTTTTAAACCAATTAACAAAGCTATCAAATCCGATTGATCACAATAAGATATCTTTGATTTGGGAAGACAAATATTTTGAATGGTTACTTAATGATCAATTGGTATTTAAAGTTAATTTTAATGAAGTTGAAAATCTTGAGCCCAATCCATTTCTTGAGGAGTTTTATCTATTAATTAACGTAGCAGTTGGTGGCAATTGGCCTGGAACACCGAATTCAACAATGTATTGTAATTCTCGCAAATCATGCCCCGATGTGAAAAAATTAATAGTAGACTACATTGCTTATTATGAAAAAATTAATTGAAGTATTTCTTCCACTAATAATCTCGCTTTCACTCTTTGCTGAATCTCCTGCAATTGTCATACATGGAGGAGCAGGCTGGTTTTCAAATATGTCTCCTGATGAAATTAAAGATCTAAAAAAAGGCCTTAAAATGGCAGCAGATAAGGGTTTTGATATTTTAGAGAATGGTGGCAGCAGTGTAGATGCAGTTGAAGCCGCAATAATAATTTTAGAAGATAATCCTCTTTTTAATGCTGGAAGAGGCTCAGTTTATACATCTGAAGAAAGGCAGGAAATGGACGCTTCCATAATGACTGGAAAAGATAATGAAGCAGGTGCGGTTTCTTCAGTCACTAATGTAAAAAATCCAATTTCTTTAGCAAGGCATGTTATGGAAGAAACACCTCATGTAATGTTTACTAGTAGTGGTGCAGAAAAATTAGCAAGAGATAATAACATCGAACAAGTTGAACAAAGTTATTTTGCAAACCCAGATAGATTAAAGTCTTTAAAAAGAGCACAAGAAAATAAAAAAGGAACAGTTGGGGTTGTAGCAATAGATAAAAATAGAGTAATAACAGCCGGTACATCTACAGGCGGAATGACTAACAAAGCGCCTGGGAGAGTTGGGGACTCGCCAATAATTGGTGCTGGAACTTGGGTAGAAAATAATTCTTGTGGCGTGTCGGCAACTGGACACGGAGAATACTTTATAAGATTTAGTGTTGCCAAAGAAATTTGTGTAAAAGCACGTTATCAAAATAAATCTATTCAACAAGCTTCAACTGAGGTAATGAATCAGTTAAAAGAAATTGGTGCAGATGGAGGGGTTATTGTTATGGACAACAAAGGAAATTACGCTTTTGCATTTAATACGCCAGCGATGGCAAGAGCATACAAAGATGCATCTTCTGAAGTAATCAAAATATATAAGAATTAATGTCAATTAGGTACGAGCAACAAATCTTGCATCTAGACCTTCACGGAGTAAAGCATGCAGATGTTGAAATTTATGTAGAGGATTTTGTGCTTAGTAATCAGAACGAATTACCCCTTATCATCATATGTGGAAATTCTGAAAAAATGATTTCTATTGTGAATAAGACTTTAAAAAAAATTGATGTTAATTTTGAAGAAACAAGATACGGTCGTATCAGGGTAAATTCACTTGATGCGTAAGTTAAAGATTATTCAAATTCTTCCAACTTTAAATACAGGTGGAGTAGAAAGGGGCGTTCTAGATTTTAATAAATATCTTATTGGTAGAGGTCATGAGTCATATGTAATTTCTAATGGAGGCAGGCAAGTAAAAAACCTTATTAATGATGGAGGCAGTCATATTCATATGCAGGTTTCTAAAAAGAGTTTTCTAACTTTGCTTCAAGCAAAAAAATTAGCAGATGTTATTAATGAAATTTCTCCTGATATTGTGCACGTTAGATCTAGAATTCCTGCATGGGTCACTCAACTCTCGAAGCTATTTATTAAAAATCCAAGACCAATTTTCTTTTCAACATTTCACGGTCTCTATAGCACACCCTTTTACAGCAGGATAATGGCTAGTTTTGATTACGTTATTGCAATTTCTAAAACAGTTAACGAATATATCTTAGAAAACTATAAAAACCACCTGAATACTGAACCAAGATTAATTTATCGTGGATCTGATCAAGATTATTTCACTAAACAATTTCAGGTAACTGAACAATATCAGGAAAAGTTTTTTTCACAATTCCCTAAACTTGCAGATAAAGAAATTATTGCATTTCCAGGTAGATTATCATCATGGAAAGGTCAGGAATCATTCATCAAGTTAATATCTAACCTACCTGATAATTATTCTGGTCTTATAGTTGGGCCATATGAAGATGCAAAAAAGAAATATTACAAAAAACTTCTAAACCTTATAAGAGATTATAATTTGGAAAATAGAGTTTGTTTCTACAATGCAAAGGACGATATTCGAGAAATCTATTCACTTTCAGCACTTGTAATGAACCTATCATCAACTCCCGAACCTTTTGGAAGAACACTTCTAGAAGCAGCAATGATGGGTAAAAAAATATGTGGTTGGAATAGGGGTGGTGTAGGTGAGGTCTTAAAGCTTTTTTATGAAGAGGGGCAGGTAGAATTTAACGATTTTGAACAGTTAACGGAAAAGACTAAATCAATTATTACAGGGAATAATAAACCTAAAGAGGTATTTTTGACCTCAGAGTTAATGCATCAAAAGACCTTTGATTTCTATCTTGAAGCTCTTGGAAAAAGCTAAGATTCATAAATTTTTAAAATTCTTTCAGATGCTTTTTTAATGGTGTGATTTTTCTTTATGCTGCTAATCAAATCTTTTTGTTTGTTTAGAAGTTCTTTTGGTCTTGCCGTCCAATGAACAATAACCTTCTTGATTGATTCATAAGATAAATCTGAAGAAATAAATTCATTATCCAGGAGCTCAGGAAATGCACCTACTGGAGTAGCAATTACTGGAACCTCACAATAAAGGGATTCAAAAAAAGATTTTGGTGAACCCTCTTTTAAAGAGCAAAAAATTTGTCCTTTAGAGTGGCATAAAATATTTCCTACATTATCTGTATAAGGAATAAATTTTATTTTTTTACCAATATCCAAATCTGCAACAAGATTTTTTAATTCTTCCTCTTGAGAGCCCTCACCAACAATTACTAATTTTTCTTCAACAGATTTCCAAATTTTTATTAAAGTCTCAAGATTTTTTTGTGGCTCCAGTCTCCCAATAAAACAAAAGTACTCACCATTTTTTTTGGTGTACTTCGGAAATCTTGTTTCGTCTACCCAATTTAGTTCATGGTAAATATTTTTTTTCTGCCTATTAAAATTGGTGACTGCCAATTTACTCACAGCAATTACACTGTCTGCCTTTTCATAGGCATTTACATTCTTTTTATTGTTATGCACTGTAGCTACCCATTTAAAATCCCTATTTTTAAATTTTTTTAAAAGCACTGCAGGTTTTGTTCCATGTGTATTAACCACATCGGGTATGTAATTTAGAAAAATTTCTTCTAGTTTTGAGGATTTAAACGGACTAAACCTAAATCCTAGATTATCAAGGGAATGATAATTTGCCCTAAATTTATTCCTAAATTTCTTTGGCCCTACGACCAACACATTATTATTTTTTGATTGTTCAAAAGATAGCTCTTCAACATGCCTCTCCAGTCCTGCAAAAGCTTTACTTGAAAAAATATGTAACACTTTCATAAGATTTTAAATAGCTTATTAACTACATCTTTTACTTCAGATAAAGGCTTATTTTTTTTCGGGTGGCAAATGTCAGCTGATTTTATATCTCTAGAAAAAAGATACCTTTTGGTATCTATAAATCCAATATCCTTACTTTTTTTGAGCAACTCTATATTTTTTGTTACCTTAGTTTTTCTCAAAGGGGCCCCCTGTGTTCCATGATCCCTGTGCAGCTCATGATGAAATACGTATACATTTGAATTAGTTGAAAGTGCTTCATACAAAATTGAAACACTTTCTGGTGTAAGAAAAGTTATTTCACTTTTTTTAATCTCTGTAGTTAACCATTCATCAGAGGTATCTTTCCAGTTAAAAAATTCAGCATTACCCGGATGTTTAGGCATTTTAAGATCTGGTGATCTTGGAGAAGTGGTTATTTTCCATTGATAATTGCTATATAGGTCGTTTAAAATCCATTCAATCTGCTTCATTAAAACCTTGGGTCTAAAATGATAATGCCTACTTTTGCCGCCGATTATAATAAGACCTGTCTTCTTTTTTGTCTTCTCTGCCGAATATTTCGATAATACCCCCTTTGTTGTAATGACATTTTCTGGGGTTCTCAAATAAAACCTATCTAAATGTGGAACAACTGCAATATCAAAGAGTTGTGTAGGTTTCAGAGAAGGCTTCATTAAAACAATACTTTTGGAATTTGGAAAAAGTTTTTTTGCCAGCAATAATTGATAATGAGTTTTAGATCCAGCACCAATTAATAAGTCAGGATAGTTGCCAAATGGTGTCATCCCTGAAGTAATATCAAATCCTTCCATGACCCAGTTATCAGTTGCCTCATCAATTTCTTTGGAGGGGACACCTTTTATGTAGGAGAAGAAGCTTGAAACAAGGTTACTTTCATGACAATCAACTGTCAGAAGTGATATTTTATTTGATTTTCTCAGCTCATCTACTAGGGCATCAATTTGCTTTTCATGTCCTTTCTTTCCATCTTTGAATACCCAAATATTAATAAGTTCTTTTTGTTTTAATGACATAGATTAAAATAATGATACATGGATAAAAATAATCAATACAATTCAGTTTTTATATCTGACGTACATCTTGGCTTTTTAGGCTGTAAAGCTGAAAAATTATATGAATTTTTAAATAAATTAAATTGTAAAAAGCTCTTTCTTGTGGGAGATATCATTGATTTTTGGGCGATGAAAGATAACTTTTATTGGCCAAAAGAACATCAAAAGGTTTTAGATAAATTAAAAGAGATAAAAGATAGTGGAACTGATGTATTTTACATTACTGGAAATCATGACGATCCCTTAAGAAGCAAAAAAGATGCAAATAAATTTATAGAGACTGATAAAAGATTTAAAAAAATACTTGATAAAGCAAATGCGTTTAAAGTTGTTGATTCTCATATACATGAATCCCAAACACAGGGAAGAATTCTCATAATCCATGGCGATCAGTTTGATGTAGTTACCTCAAACATAAAGTGGCTCTCTAAATTTGGAGGTGTTCTTTATGAAATCTTATTAAAATTGAACCGCCCCCTTTCAAAAAAACTGAAAAGTTTAACAAAAAAAACTGTCAACAAAGCCAGTAATTTTCAATTGAACGTACAAAGGTTGTGCAAGAAAGAAAAGTATAAAGGTTTATTGTGTGGACATACTCATTTACCACAAATAAAACAAAATTCTGATTACATCTATTTTAATACTGGTGATTGGATTGAAGCGTGTACAGCCATCACAGAAGATCGAGATGGGAGCTTTGAACTAAAAAGTTTCAGTAAAGCAAAATCTGTATTAATTAACAAACTATGAATAAAAATCTTTTAATCATAATAATGATTAATCTATGCATACCATTATTTTCAAAAAATATTTGTGGAGAAAAAATACTTTTTAATGGAAACATCTTTGTAGAAGCAACAAGAAGTATTGAAAATAAAGCTATCTCTATTAAAGACCAAAGAATCAATTATATTGGTGAGCTAGATGAATTTAAAATATGTAAAGAGGAAAAGGTTGACCTCAAAAAAGGGTATGTTTTTCCAGGATTTGTAGATGCTCATGCTCATTTGAAAGGTGTAGGTTATAGACAGCTCAAATTAGATCTCTCTAACACTTCAAGTAAAGAGGAGATGCTTCAAAGAGTTAAAGTTTATAACGACAAAAATCAAAACATGCAGATAATTTTTGGAGAGGGATGGATAGAAAAAAATTGGAGTGATAAAACTTTTCCTACGCGTTTTGATCTAGATGAAATCAATTCAGACATACCTATTATTCTTGAGAGAGCAGATGGTCACGCATTTTTAGTGAATTCAAAAGCATTAACTCTTTCAAATATTGATTTAGTTACAAAAAATCCATCAGGAGGAGAAATAGAGAGACTTAGCGATGGAAGGGCAAATGGAATATTAATCGATACTGCTAAGAATCTTGTACAACAGCTAATACCGGCTCAAACAATAGAGGATGAAAAAAATGCTTTCGCATTAGGAGCCAAAATTTATCAACAAAGAGGCTGGACAGGAATGCATGATGCTGACTCCCTATTTGTTGAGAAAATCAGAATCTTTGAAAATTTAGATTTAGATTTAAAAATTCATTTTTCTCTTAATCAAGAAGATTATGAACATTGCATTAAGGGCAGAAGGAGCATAAAGATATATGCAGATGGTGCAATCGGTTCAAGAGGAGCAGCTTTATTTGAAAATTATGAAGATAAAGATTCTAAAGGTTTGATTATCTACGACCAAAATGAAGTTAGGCAGTTACTAAAAAACCTTTACGAACGTGACTGTCAAATTCAAATACATGCAATTGGAGATAGAGGGAATAGTATGACATTAGATCTTTATCAGGAATTTCTTGAAGGAACAAATAAGGATTTGAGATGGAGAATTGAGCACGCTCAAAATGTCACTGAAAAGGATCAACAACGATTTAAAAAATATAATGTCATTGCATCTATGCAGCCATCACATGCTATTGGAGATCTTCATTTTGCAAAAGATAGGCTTGGTTTAGAAAGGTTAGATTATGCATATGCATGGAAAAGTTTTATTGAAAAAGGAGTTGTAATTGTAGGCGGCTCTGATGCTCCAGTTGAATTTGGAGACCCTTTGCAAGAATATTATGCGGCAGTTACAAGAAAAGATTTAACAGGATTCCATGACGAGGGTTGGAATCTACAACAAGCGCTAAGCAGAGAAGAAGCATTAGATATTTTCACAAAATGGCCTGCTTATGCAATATTTCAGGAAGAAGATTTAGGCACAATTGAAGTAGGAAAATATGCGGACTTTAGTGTTTTTGATAAAAATATTTTGACCATTGATAATATGGATATTCTTGATACTAAAGTTGTTATGACAATAATAAACGGAGAAGTTGTTTACACACATGAGTAAAATTTTGATAATCACTGACGCTTGGGAACCACAAGTGAATGGAGTTGTTGTCACTATGACTACCATTGTTAAAAAACTCAAAGAGAGAGGATACAAGGTAGATGTTATACATCCAGGATTATTTCATACCTTTCCTTTGCCTAATTACCCAGAAATATCTGTTGCATGGAACTTTTGGGACCTAAAGAAAAAAATACAGAAATCAGATCCTGATTATATTCATATTTCTGTTGAAGGACCTTTGGGTTTAACTGGAAGGCATTATTGCCTAGAGCATAAAATTCCCTACAGTTCTGCAATTCATACCAAATTTCCCGAGTATGTGTATGAGAGATTTAATATTGGACTTGATGTTACAAAGGGCCTTTTAAAATGGTTCCATAATTCAGCTATTAATACTTTGGTTAATACTAAAAGTCATATGAAAGAATTAAAAAAAGATGGTTTTAATGATTTAGTGCTTTGGTCTAGAGGGTTTGATGAAGAGATATTTTATCCAGATAAAAAAGGGGGAAAAGGAAACTACCTTTTATATGTCGGGAGAGTTGCAATAGAAAAAAATATCGAAGAATTTTTAAAGATGGAAACAAGTCTTAAAAAAGTAGTAGTAGGTGGAGGCCCGATGTTGAATAAATTTAAAAGGAAATACAAAGAAGTTGATTTTCTTGGTTACAAAAAAGGCAAAGAACTCGCAAATATTTACAGGGATGCAGCATGTTTTGTTTTTCCTTCGAAGACAGATACATTTGGCATTGTTTTAATTGAAGCTCTTGCTTGTGGAACTCCAATTGCTGGATTCGATGTTACAGGACCAAAAGATATTGTTATTGAAGGTGAGAATGGTTCATTAGATAAAAAGGATTTAAGTAAGGCTGTGGAGAGAGCTTTAAAAGTTGATAGAACAAAGGTAGTTAAATCAGCAAAAAAATATACATGGGATGTATCAACCGATCAATTTATTGAGTCACTAGTTTCTATTAAGTAGATGTTTGTTTTTTTACCATTTTCTGACGAAAACCCAACAGTAAGAAAGCCTGTGGTAACTTGGGCCTTAATCGGTATCAATTTAATAGTATTTATTTTTCAAATGCTTTTATCGCCACAGTCAAATCAATTACTTATAGATTCATTTGGTGTAAGGCCTTCAGCTTTTTTTGAATTAGTAAATTTACATACCATTTTTACATCTGCATTTTTACATGGAGGTTTCATGCATTTTGCATTCAATATGCTTGTTCTTCATATATACGGAGACAATATCGAAAATTATTTAGGAAGAACTAAATATATTATTTTTTACTTCTTGGGAGGAATAGCTGCAGCATTTTTTCAAGCAATATTTTCTAGAGGTCTAGATGTGCCAATGATTGGAGCAAGTGGATGTATCGCTGGAATTATGGGTGCTTATTTTGTTCTATATCCAAAGGCAAGAATCAATGTATTTATGTGGTTCATAATCTTCATTCAAACAATCAAGGTTCCAGCAAGCATAGTGATAGGCTTCTGGATAATAACTCAACTTATAAATGCAACAGGATCAAGTTCAGATGGTGTCGCGTATTTTGCTCATATTGGCGGTTTTGTATTTGGGTATATTGCAATTAAGTATTTTTTTAGAGGAACTAAAGCTAGAATATATGCTGATTTTGAAGAGGTGGAGGAAAGAGACATTCCATTTTTTAGAAAAAATAGAACTTCTGGGTTAAGAAAAAAAGATGACGATTGACGATATTAAAAATATGCTTGAAGAGGGTTTCAAGCTTAATCATTGTGAAGTAATCAACGAAAGCCCAAATCATTCAAATTATTCTGGAGATTTATCACATATAAAAATAATAATTGTTTCAGATGATTTTGTTGATGAAAGCTTAGTTCAAAGACATAAGCATGTATATTCAAAAATTCCTGAAGTAGTAAAAACAATTCATGCAATATCTATTATTGCGAAGACAAAGTCAGAATGGGATGAATCAAATGAATTTGCAGCTTCTCCACCATGTTCAAAAAATTAGTTTCAAATTACTTTAATTCTATAAAGGACAGAAAATTTTTTTATTCAGCAATAATTTTACTTGCTATATTTTGCAGTTCTCTAGGTATTAATAATTTCAGATTCGATGCTTCTTCAGAGACTTTGATTCTTGATAACGATGTTGATTATCAAATATACGAACAAACCAACGATGATTTTGGCTCATCTGATTTTTTAATACTTGCAATACAGTCTTCAAATGAAATTTTTACTCTTGATAATTTGCAAAATCTGCAAAATCTCAGAGACAAAATTCAAGTAATTGAGGGAGTTGATAGTGTTGTTTCAGTTTTTGATGCTCCAATACTTGAACAACCTAAATTATCACTAATCAAGTCAGCATCTAATGATAAGTATTTGCTCGAAGACGAGTTAAACCTTTCTCTAGCTAAACAAGAATTAATAGATAGTCCTATTTTTAGTGAACTAGTAATAAGTAAAGACGGCAAAACACTTGCGTTTCAAATTAATCTCGATGGAAAAGATAATTATGACCAAACAGTTATCGATATAAGATCAGAGATTGAGACATTTAAAAATTTCAATATAAATCTTGCAGGACCATCAATGATAGTTTTTGACACGATTAACTTTATTAAAAATGATGTCATTACTTTTGGAACTATTACTATTTTAGTTTTCTTTATTTTTCTTTATTTAATATTTAGAGATTTTTGGCCTGTAACCATAATACTTTTAAATGCATTGATAGTTATGTTTATAAGTATTGGGGTAATGGGGTTAATGGATTGGCCAATAAGTATAGTTTCATCAAATTTTTTAGCTTTGTTACTCATAACATCTATTGCAATTTCAATTCATATACTTGCTAAAGTACAAACAGATGTAGATAAAAACATTTCCACTAGCAAATCTTTATCAGATATTTTCATGCCATGTCTTTTTACAGCATTAACTACAATAGTAGGTTTTGCCTCCTTAATCTTGAGTGATATCAAGCCGGTAATTGATTTTGGAAAAATGATGAGTGTAGGAGTGCTTTTAAACCTTTTGAGCTCATTTTTATTTATACCATTGGCACTAGAGCTTAAAAATATAAAAAGTATTACACAAAAAAATATTGCAGATTTCGTATACAACAATGGTTATGTGCAAAGCAAAGGATTTATTAAAAAAGCCTGGATCCCATTTTTGCTGATTTTTATACCATTGATAATTTATCTACCAACTAATTTAAAAGTAGAAAATAAATTTATCGATTATTTCAACAAAGAAACTGAAATATATAAGGGAATGGAGACGATTGATAAAAATCTTGGTGGCACAACTCCTTTTGATATTATTCTTTCTTTGCCTGAGGCAATAGAAGAAGTTGATGAAGAGGATCTCTTTTTTAGTGAGAACTCAGAAACCGCAAAATACTGGTGGAAAAAAGACAATATGGACAAACTTCAAAAGGTTCAAAATGAAGTTTCTAAAATTGATGAACTGGGTAAGGTTTTGAGCATTGCAAATGGCATTGAGCTTGCACAAAATTTAAATAATAATCAGCCTCTTGGAGATTTAGAATTAGCCTTTGTAAGAAATTCATTATTAGATAGCGAGAGAGCTCAAAAAGTTTTAGAGACATTTATTGATGAAACAGAGAAAAGCACTAAAATTTTTGCAAGAACAATAGACTCAAGTCCAAACCTGAATAGAAACGAGCTTATCAACTCAATTGATAAAATTCTCCAAAAGAATTTTGAAGGTACTGAAATTGACTATCAAATTACCGGTTTAGGTGTTTTGTATAACAATTTGCTTCAAAGCCTTTTTTCTTCGCAAATAAAAACACTTAGTTTTGTCTTGGTTTCAATCTTCTTGATGGTTTCTTTTCTTTTTAGATCTTTATTGGTAGGTTTTTCAGTCATGTTTATACCTTCTATTTCAGTTGGTGTGGTTATGTCGTCAATGAGTATTTTAAACATCCCTTTAGATATTATGACAATAACTATTGCATCAATATGTGTTGGAATGTCAGTAGATTATGCAATACATTTTGCTTGGAGATATTTAAAAGAAAATGATGAAAAGAAAACACTTCTCTCCGCAGGCAGGGCAATTCTTATAACTGGGTCTACAATAATTATGGGCTTTCTTGTTTTCCTTTTTTCAAACTTTAATCCAACGATATTATTTGGCGTTTTCTCTGGAATAGCTATCTTCTTTGCAATGTTCCTTTCAATATATCTATTACCAAGAATCTTAGACTTACAAAGTAAATAAATTCTTAAAATTTTCAGTAGTATATTCAGCCATTTCAATAACATTTTCACCACGAACATTAGCAATATGTTCTGCAATATGAGGCAGATTCATAGGCGTATTGATGTTATGTTTCGTTTTAGATTTTAAATTTCTTGGTATCAGATAAGGAGCATCGGTTTCAATAATTAATCTATCTTTAGGAATAAATTTTAATAATGAATTTAAGTCTGCTCCTCTGCGTTCATCGCAAACCCATCCAGTGATTCCAATGTACAGTCCTAAATCTAAGAAAGATACTAATTCGCTTTTACTGCCTGTAAAACAATGAACAATGCCACCAGGTAAATTAGAAAAATATTTCTTTAATATGCTGTAGAAGTCTTTAAATGCCTCCCTGTTATGAAGGAAAACAGGCATTTTATGATCAGAGGCTAATTTTAACTGCTCCTCGAATGATTCTTGTTGGGTAATTTTTTGCTGAAAATCCCTGTAGTAATCTAGGCCTATTTCACCAATTGCTGTTATATCTTCCTGATTGATTAAAGTTTCTAGTTTCATTAATAACTCGGCATCTACTTCATTAGCATGATGTGGATGTATTCCAATACCACAGCTAATTTCTTTGTAAATAGAAGAAAATTTAATAACTTTATCAATATCTTTTTTCTCTGCTGCAGGGCAAAAGAAATGACCGACTCCTAATTTTTTAGATTCATTAAGAATATCCTCAAAGTTTTCTTTAAAAGAGGAGTGTGTAATGTTAAAACAAGCGTCTGCTAATACCATTTCTAATATATTTTGGTAAACTCTAACCTAGTCGAAATGAGATTCCAAGGAACAAAAAACTATATTGCTACTGAAGACCTCAAATTAGCGGTTGATGCAGCTTTAAATCTAGAAAAGCCACTCCTAGTGAAAGGGGAGCCGGGTACAGGTAAAACAATGCTTGCAGTTGAAGTCGCTAAGTCACTTGGGTTAAGGCTTATTGAATGGCACATTAAATCTACAACCAAAGCTTCACAAGGTCTATACGAGTACGATGCAGTATCAAGATTGAGAGATTCACAGCTTGGAAATGAAAAAGTTAAAGATATTAAAAATTACATAAAAAAAGGCAAACTTTGGGATGCATTTGATTCCGATGAGCAGGTGGTTTTATTAGTTGATGAGGTTGATAAAGCCGACATCGAGTTTCCAAATGATCTTCTACAAGAGTTAGATAGAATGGAATTTTATTGCTACGAATTAGATAAAACAATAAAAGCTAAGAAACGTCCGCTTGTAATCATCACTTCTAACAATGAGAAAGATTTACCTGATGCTTTTTTAAGAAGATGTTTTTTCCATTTTATTGCTTTTCCTGATAGAGCAGTTCTTGAAAGTATCATTAATGTACATATTCCTAAGATCAAGAAGAACCTTCTTAAGAAATCTCTCGATATGTTTTTTGATGTTAGGAAAGTACCAGGCTTAAAGAAAAAGCCTACAACATCTGAATTAATAGACTGGCTAAAACTCATTGTTTCTGATGATCTAGCCCAAGAATTAATTGCAAAAAAAGATAAAGAACTTTTACCTCCACTTTATGGAGCTCTTCTTAAAAATGAGCAGGATGTCGAACTCTTACAGAGATTGGCATTTATGACAAGAAGAGAATCATAATGTTAATAAATCTTTTTAGCACAGTAAGAAATTATGGCGTTCCTGCTACTTTAAAAGAATTTTTAGACCTTCTGAAAGCATTGGATAAAAACTTAGCCTTCGCTGATTGGGATGACTTTTACTATCTCTCTCGAACAATTTTAGTTAAAGACGAAAAATATTTTGACAAGTTTGATAGAGCTTTTGACATCTTTTTCAAAGGCGTAGAGAACCTCGATGATATTTTTAAAATGATGATTCCTGATGATTGGCTTAGAAAGCAGTTTGAAAAAGAACTTACTGAGGAGGAGCTTAAAAAAATAAAAGATTTAGGCGGACTGGAGAATCTAATGAAAGAATTCAAAAAACGACTAGAAGAGCAAGAGAAGCATCATCATGGGGGTTCAAAATGGATTGGGACAGCCGGCACTTCTCCTTTCGGGAACGATGGTCATCATCCTAATGGTATTAGGGTAGGTGGCAAATCAAATAAAGGAATGGCAGCTAAAGTTTGGGAAGCAAGAGACTTTAAAAATTTAGATGATTCCCTTCAACTCGGTACAAGAAATATAAAAATTGCCTTAAGAAAGTTACGCAAAATGACAAGAAAAAGTGAAAATTTTGAATTTGATTTAGATACGACTATTAAAAGTACAGCAAAAAATGCGGGTTATTTAGAGCTTGAGTATATTCGTGAAAAAATGAACGACATTAATCTTATTGTATTCTTTGATGTTGGCGGCTCTATGGATCCTTTTGTAAAAGTTTGTGAAGAGCTCTTTTCTGCAGCCAAGTCTGAGTTTAAAAATCTTGAATATTATTATTTCCATAATTGCGTTTATGAATCTGTTTGGAAAGATAATTACAGAAGAAATGAAAATAGAATCAATACTCAAAATATTCTTAATAAATTTGGAAAAAACCATAAAGTTATTTTTGTAGGTGACGCTAGCATGGCACCTTATGAACTGACAAATCCTGGAGGAAGTATTGAACACTGGAATAAAGATTCTGGAGAAAGTTGGATAAATAAAGTCACAGGTCATTTTTACAAAACAGCATGGTTAAATCCCGTTCATGAAGATCATTGGGACTACACTTCTACCATAAAGATGATAAATAACTTGATGGATCAAAAAATGTTCCCATTAACAATAAGCGGAATATCAAACGCAGTAAGTTATTTATCCAAGAAGCATTAATGAAAGCTCTAGAAATTAAAAACCTTAAAAAAACCTACAATAATGATGTAACAGCCTTAAAAGGAATAGATTTATCTGTTGAGAAGGGTGATTTTTTTGCACTTCTTGGTCCTAATGGAGCTGGTAAATCAACTACTATTGGTATCATTTCCTCTCTAGTGGTCAAAAATGAGGGTTGTTTAAAAATATGCGGTATTGATGTTGATGAAGACTTTAATTCAGCAAAACTAAAGTTGGGAGTCGTTAATCAAGAGTTTAACTTCTCACAGTTTGAAAAAGTCTTCGATATTATTGTTACTCAAGCAGGTTTTTATGGAGTTCCTTATAAAGTTGCTAAAGAACGTACAGAAAAATATCTAAAAAAACTTGGCCTTTGGGATAAAAAAGACGAACAAGCCAGAATGCTTTCTGGTGGACAAAAAAGAAGGGTCATGATTATTAAAGCACTTATTCATGAGCCAGAACTTCTTATTCTAGACGAACCAACAGCTGGTGTTGATATTGAGCTTAGAAGAATTCTTTGGGACTTCTTGAAAGAGATAAATAAAAAAGGCACTACAATAATTTTAACAACTCATTATCTTGAGGAAGCGGAAAGTCTGTGTAAAAAAATAGCCATCATAGATAATGGTGAAATCATAGAGAACACATCTATGAACAAACTTTTATCTAAATTGGATGATCAATTTTATGTAATAGAAACTTCCAATCATATTGAGGACAAATTTAAGTTAACTAATTTTTATTCTGAAAGAGAGGATGAAAATAAACTTGCTGTAAAAATTCCTAAAGATAAAACTTTAAATGATCTCTTTGCTGAGCAAGAAATTAAAAAATTAAAGATTACAAATATTAAAAACCAAACCAATAGACTAGAAGAACTATTTATAAGGCTGACTACTAAAAATGATTAATCTTAGAGCGTTAATTACACTTTCTAATTACCAAGTTAGGAGAATCTTTAGGATTTGGATTCAAACTATTGTCCCACCGGCAATTACTACAGCTTTGTATTTCTTAATTTTTGGTCAACTTATAGGTAGAAGAATAGGTGAGATGCCTGGCTATGAAGGCTTATCTTACATTGAATTTATGGTACCAGGGCTAATAATGCTTTCGGTTATAACCAACGCCTATGGCAATGTTGCTTCAGGTTTTTATGGTGCTAAATTTCAAAAAGCTTTAGAAGAGATAATAATTTCTCCAATGCCTAATTGGGCAGTATTACTTGGCTTTATTTCAGGAGGGATTGTTCGAGGATTTATTGTTGGGTTGGTAGTTATTTTTGTAAGCATATTCTTTGTTCAGATTACTATCGATAATCTTTTGCTCACAATCTTTTCAGTTTTTCTAACTTCACTTTTGTTTTCTGTTCTTGGTTTAATAAACGGCATTTTTGCGAAGAATTTCGATGATATAAGTATTGTGCCTACTTTCATACTGACACCACTCATCTATTTGGGAGGCATATTCTACTCAATTGAGATTCTCACATCTGAATGGCAATTTATCTCAAAACTTAATCCAATTCTCTACATTGTAAATTTCTTTAGATTTGCAATGTTAGGAAGCTCAGAAATAGACCCTATGCAAGGGTTTGTATTGATACTGTTCTTTACCTTTCTTTTCTCGGTAATTGCTTACACTTTGCTTGTTAGAGGTGTAGGAACAAAAGAATAATGAAAGGACCCCTTGGTAAAAAGGTAGCAGCTCCCAAAAAATTCGATCCCAAAGTATTATTTCCGATTTCAAGAACAGACCAACGTAAAGGAGTTTTTGAAAAGACAGATTTCAGTAAGATTAAGGGTGATGATGTTTGGAATATTCATGAGCTTCTTTGGATAGATAAGAAAAACAATTCTCACCATAACGAATTATCAATAAGCCTTAATTGCACCTCAAAAAATACTATTGAATCAAAATCAATGAAATTGTTTCTTGGTTCTTTAGTGCATAAGAAATTTGAGAATATTTCTGAAGTTAAAAACGTAATTAAACGTCATATTGAAGCTGTGACCAAATCAAAAATTAAGCTTGGCAAAATTTATACAAAACAAAATGCAAATGAATGTGAAATAAAAATTTCATCCAAAGTAAAACCTCTTAAAGAGTCTTCATATAAAGCTAGTAAAAGGAAAAACTTTAAGACTTATGTGTTCAAGGCATTTAGATCTCTATGTCCAGTTACCAATCAGCCAGATATTGCAGATATCTACTTGGTTGCTGATATAAATGCTCAGAATAAAAAAGATATATCAGAGTATCTTGGCAGCTTTTTTGAAAAAAATGGCTTTCATGAAAGATGCGTTGAAGAGATATTTCTTGAATTAAAAAGAAAAAAATATCTTATCAAAAGTATTGAAGGATACTTTGAAAGAAGGGGAGGTATTGCAATTATCCCTAGACGTTACTCTGTTTGATATAATTCAAAAATTCCGGAGAGATGGCAGAGTGGTCGATTGCGCTATCTTGGAAAGGTAGTGAGCGTTTATAGCGTTCCGAGGGTTCGAATCCCTCTCTCTCCGCCAGTATTTAAGATTTATTCTGCTTCAACGTTGAATAGTTTGTTGTATATGCTCCACTGATCATCAATCTTTATTAGTGATAAGGTATCAAGAAAAGTAATGCCCAAATACTTATCTCTAATTTTGACTGCAGCAGTTGTACCCTCAACAACAGTTGAGAGGATCTCATATTCAACTTCAGCAGGTTCTTGTGCTGCGACAAATTCTGCAAAATCCTCAGTACTCATCTCTAAAAAATCACCATGAAGATGACCTACAACTTTCGCATTTGGATGGAAAGCTTCTCTAACTTTATCTGCACTAGATTCTTTCATTGATTCAACGTATTTTTCGACTACTTTATTAACACTTTCTGAATTGCTCATAATTCTCCTAAAATCTTAATATAAAGGATTATTTAGGTATTGGAAAAAATTTATTTTCTTGTTCAAAAGAATAAGCAGCATTAATTAAATTTGCTTCATCCCAAGCAGTCCCTAAAAATGAAACACCAACAGGTAAATTATTTACGAAGTCCAATGGTATGGTGATATGCGGATAACCAGCTACAGCTGAGAGGCCACCATTAGCCCATGAGATGCCGCCATCTCCTCTTGAATCACCATTCTCTAAATCAGTAAGCCACCCAGGATTTCTTGTGAGGCCAATTATTACATCAAGGTTATTTTCTTCTAAAACGCTATCAATCTGGGCTTTTGCAAGTTTGCCAATATCTTCACGTTCTTTTAAATATCTTTCTGTGTCTGTGGCTTTTAGACTTTCTAAAAATATCTCTTGTCCAAAATATTTGAGCACCGTATCTGAGTTGGCTTCATTAAATGCAACAATATCTTCGAGAGTTTCATAAGGCAGGTCTCTACCTTTCAGATAATTCTTCATACCCACATTAAATTCATAGAGCAAGACATAAAATTCTTTCGCAGCTTTGTAGTCACTCGAGATATTAAATTCAACATCAACAATTACAGCACCTTTTGCCTCAAGTACTTTTTTAACTTTTTTGATTAATCCCTTTTCAATCTCTGATGACTCTGAGGAATTTAAAACACCAACTCTCTTGCCTTTTAAATAGTTGGCGTCTAAATCAGTTAATTTCTCATAATCGTAATCTTGCGGAATCTTTGCGGTATAAGAATCTAGCGGATCTTCGCCAGCTATAGCTTTCAAAACTTTAGCTGCATCCATGACATTTTTGGCCATAGGTCCAGCAGTATCTTGAGTTTCTGAAATTGGTATTACACCAGTTCTACTTACTAATCCAACCGTTGGTTTGATGCCGACAACTCCGTTTACTGAAGCTGGGCAGGTGATTGACCCATTGGTCTCTGTTCCTATTGAAACAGGAACTAAACCTTGTGCAATAGCTGCCGCACTACCTGAACTCGAACCACAGGGATTGTATTTTAAGTTAAATGGATTATTGGTTTGGCCATTAATACTTGTCCA
>ENA-OSEY01001132-OSEY01001132.1-marine-metagenome-genome-assembly--contig:-NODE-1132-length-18838-cov-5.008262_pt1 | contig 18838 bp, 25 predicted proteins | sample MGYA00248465_ERZ534230 | MGnify/ENA primary metagenome ERZ534230 (study PRJEB26409, sample SAMN06344110) | marine metagenome | isolation source: Sea water from surface | place: Atlantic Ocean:Southern...
GGTAATCCCGTACTCCCGTAGGAGCGCCGCTGGCGGCGCGATAACCCAGTTGCGAGTAACGAGTGACGAGAAGCGAAAATCGTTGGGTTTCCCCCTGGTTTGGGGTTGCCTTTCGAAACTCGCTTCTCGCAACTCGAGACTGAAGTTATCGTATCGCGCCGCCAGCGACGCTCCTACAGCAGACGTTTACGCGCGCGGGGCCACAATCATGCAAGTGCAGGTGGCGTGGGCGTACAGCTTGCCTTCCTCGTCCACGATACGGCCTTCCGAGATCACCAGATTACGCCCCCGGTTAATCACTTTCCCTTCCGCCCGGTAGGCCTTGTCGAAGGTCAGCGGCCGGCACATCTTGATGTTCAGGTCCGTGGTGCCGTAGCTCTCGCCGGCAGCCAGCACCCGCAACGCCCCGAGAAGCGCATTTGGGCTCATGTGTTAGGACAGGAAAGCGGCGCCGCCTGCGGCGATCAGGGCGCTGGCCGTTACCCGGCCTAAAACAGGCGCGCCAGCTTTTCAGTCACGAATTCCGGCGGCTCGTTGAACACGATTGTTCCGGTGAAGCGGCCGTCGGCGTCATAAAGGTAGACGGTGGCCGTATGGTCCCAGAGCACCACCCCGTCTTCGCGCTCCACCCGCGAGGCATAGGCGCCGAAATCACGCTGGACTTTCACCAGCGCCTCGGACGAACCGGTCAGGCCGGTGACCTCGGTATCGAACAGCGACAGATAGGCCGCCAGCTGTTCCGGCGTGTCACGCTCGGCATCGACAGTGACGAAGATGGTCTGCAGCGCGGCCGTGTCGAGACCGCGATCCCCCACCTCGTCGAGCGCGTTGGCAAGCAGGGTGAGTGTCATCGGGCAGACATCGGGGCAGTAGGTATAGCCAAAGAACAGTGCCACCGGCGCCCCGGCGAAATCAGCAGCCGATCGCGACGCGCCGGACTGGTCTGTCAGCCGGAATTCCTGGCTGGAAAAATCGGGAATGCCGACCTGCATCTTGCGCGCCTGCTGTTCCGACAACCAGAAAACCGCGCCCGCAGCGGCAACAAACGCCACCACAGCAACAGCGGCAAGCATCATGCGTGCGGCCTTTGCGCCTGAACGGCCCGGCCCGGGTGTTTCGAGAGGGTTGTCGGTCATGCCGGTGATTTAGGGCCTTGCCCGCCCCGGCGCAACAGCAAAATCAGCAAAATAGCCGGCGATGACGGAATTGAATTCCTCGCCGCGCTGTGGTTATTCTTGCGCCCGAAACGCAATCGGGGGAACGCTTTTCATGACAGCACTGATCCTGCTGATCGACCAGATCGTCAGCCTCTATTTCTGGACGCTGCTGGCCTATGTCGCCATCAACTGGCTGGTGGTGTTCAAGATCGTCAATCCGTGGCAGCCATTCGTGCGGATGGCGATCCATTTCCTCGGCCGCATTCACGAGCCTCTGATGCGTCTGGTTCGGCGATATCTTCCCGATCTTGGCGGCATCGATCTCAGCCCCATTGTGCTGCTGCTTGCCATCCAGTTTCTTCGCAACCTGCTGGTTGGTTTCCTGACAAACGGCCTCTGAGCAGGCGACGACATCACTTTCTTTCCTGAGGACATGACATGACTGACGCCACCCTGATCGACGGCAAGGCCTTCTCCAAAAAACTGGTCGAGCGCGTCGCCGAGCGCGTCGCCGAGCTGTCTGCCATTATCGGCCGGCCACCGGCGCTGGCCGTCGTGCTTGTCGGCGACAATGCGGCGAGCGCCGTCTATGTCCGCAACAAGATCGAGCGCACCACCGCCGCCGGCATGCGGTCGGTCGAACACCGGCTTGATGCCGACACCGGACAGGCAGAGCTTCTGGCGCTGATCGACGAGCTGAACAATGACGACGGGATCGACGGCATCCTTGTGCAGCTTCCGCTTCCGGACCAGATCGACGAGGATGCGGTGATCAACGCCATTACGCCCGACAAGGATGTGGACGGGTTCCATGTGGTCAATGCCGGCCGCCTCGCCACCGGTCAGGACTCGCTGGTTCCCTGCACGCCATTCGGCTGCCTGCTGCTGTTGCAGGACCATCTGGGTGATCTTTCCGGTCTCAACGCCGTGGTCGTCGGCCGTTCCAACATCGTCGGCAAGCCGATGGCACAGCTGCTGCTGCAACAGAGCTGCACCGTGACCATCGCCCATTCGCGCACGCGCGACCTGGCAGCGCTCTGCGCCACAGCCGATATCCTGGTCGCCGCCGTCGGCCGGCCCGAAATGATCACCGGCGATTTCGTCAAACCCGGCGCGACCGTGATCGATGTCGGCATCAACCGGGTGCCGGCGCCGGAACGCGGCGAGGGCAAGTTCCGGCTGACGGGCGATGTGGATTTCGACAGCGCGGCAGCGGTAGCCGGCGCGATCACGCCGGTTCCGGGCGGGGTCGGGCCGATGACGATCGCCTGCCTTCTGCGCAACACGCTGGTTGCGGCGGCGCGACGCTTTGACGCCACGATCGGCGAAATCTAGCTTTTTGCCGGTGGCCGTTCTATGACACGGCAGACATGTTCAACAGCAGGCAGCTGACAGCCCATGGCCATGGACCAGATCATTCTTTTCGCCGCGCTCGGCATCGTTGCCGGCATTCTCGGATGGGGCGTGCTGACAATGGCGCGCGGCGGCGAGTACAATATCAAGAATTCCAACAGGATCATGCGCTACCGCATTATCTTCCAGGCCATCGCGCTTGTGGTGATCCTGCTCCTGATCTGGTGGAAACGCGGCTAGGCCCGCACGGGTTCCGAAACCGCCGACGCGCCGGCACATGACAACAACACCCAGGGACTCCCGCTGATGGTAAAGCTGAACAAGATCTACACCCGCACCGGTGACGGTGGCGAGACAAGCCTCGTCAATGGCCGCCGCGTGGCCAAGCATTCGCGCCGTCCGGCAGCCTTTGGCGAGGTCGACGAGGCGAATTCGGTAATCGGTCTGGCACGGCTTCATTGCGAGGGTGACGCCGACGAGATGCTTGGCCGGATTCAGAACGACCTGTTCGATCTCGGCGCCGATCTGGCCACGCCGGAAAGTGATTCGCCGGCATTGCGGATCACCGACGATCAGGTGGCCCGCCTGGAGACCGAAATCGACAGGCTGAACGCCGACCTGCAGCCCCTGACCTCCTTTATCCTTCCGGGCGGCTCGCCGGCATCGGCATGGCTTCATCTGGCGCGCACTGTTGCCCGCCGCGCCGAGCGCAAGATGACCGAGCTGGCGACCGAGGAAGTGGTCAGCGAGCCGGCCATGCGCTATATCAACCGCCTGTCCGACCACCTGTTCGTGCTGGCGCGAATCCTGAATGAAGGCGGCAAAACCGACGTCCTGTGGCGTCCCGGACAAAATTCAGGCCAGAATTAAACAAGTTTTCGCTGTTCCGGGGGTTTATCACTCGGGCAGATAACCGGATTTCTGACAGAGGAGCATGAAATGAAGGTGCTAGTCCCGGTCAAGCGTGTGATCGACTACAACGTCAAGGTACGCGTCAAGGCCGACAACAGCGGTGTCGAGCTCGCCAATGTGAAAATGGCGATGAACCCGTTCGACGAGATCGCGGTCGAGGAAGCGCTGCGCCTGAAAGAGGCCGGCGGAGCCGACGAGGTGGTCGCCGTCTCGATCGGGCCGACCCAGAACCAGGAAACCATCCGCACCGCCCTTGCCATGGGCGCGGACCGCGGCATCCATATCGAAGCTCCGCATGAAGTCGAGCCGCTCGCCGTCGCGAAGCTGCTGAAGGCTGTCGTCGAGCGCGAAGAGCCGGGCCTTGTCTTTGTCGGCAAGCAGGCCATCGATGATGACTGCAACCAGACCGGCCAGATGCTGGCCGCGCTTCTTGGCTGGGCGCAGGGCACCTTCGTTTCGGGCATCGAGATCAAGGGCGACAGTGCTGCCGTCGTCCGCGAGGTCGATGGCGGCCTCGAGCATCTGGAAGTGAAGATGCCGGCCGTCGTGACCGTCGATCTTCGCCTGAACGAGCCGCGCTATGCTTCGCTGCCGAACATCATGAAGGCAAAGAAGAAGCCGCTTGATTCGATGAGCGCAGACGAGCTCGGCGTCGATGTCACGCCGCGCCTCGCCATCACCCGCGTCGAAGAGCCGCCTGCCCGCGAGGCCGGAATCAAGGTATCTGATGTAGGTGAACTGGTAGACAAACTGAAAAACGAAGCAAAGGTGATCTGATCATGAGCATCCTGATTCTGGCAGACCATGACAACGGCCAGCTGGCAGCCGCCACGCTGAACACCGTGACCGCAGCCACCCAGATCGGTGGTGACATCCATGTCCTCGTCGCCGGCGACGCCAGCGGCGATGTGGCCAAGGCCGCTGCCGCGATTGCCGGCGTGTCGAAGGTTCTCACCGCCGGGGCCGACGCCATGGCGCACGGCATTGCCGAGAACATCGCACCGCTGATCCAGTCGATGGCATCGGGCTACAGCCACCTGATGGCTCCGGCGACCACCACCGGCAAGAACATCATGCCGCGTGTCGCCGCCCTGCTCGACGTGATGCAGGTCTCCGACATCATCAAGGTCGAGAGCGCCGACACATTCCAGCGCCCGATCTATGCCGGCAACGCCATCGCCACCGTGACCTCGAACGAGGCGGTCAAGGTCGTCACCGTCCGCAGCACCGCCTTCGAGGCGGCAGCAGCGGAGGGCGGCAGCGCTTCGATCGAAGCTGTCGACAGCGGTGCGGACAGCGGCCTGTCTTCCTATGTGAAGTCCGAGCTCTCCAGCTCCGAGCGTCCGGAACTGACCAGCGCGCCGATCGTCATCTCCGGTGGCCGCGGCATGCAGGACGGCTCCAACTTCGCCATGCTGGAAAAGGTGGCCGACAAGCTCGGCGCCGCCGTCGGTGCCTCGCGCGCCGCCGTCGATGCCGGTTTTGTCCCGAACGACTATCAGGTCGGCCAGACAGGCAAGGTCGTGGCGCCTGACCTTTATGTCGCCGTCGGCATTTCCGGTGCCATCCAGCACCTCGCCGGCATGAAGGACAGCAAGGTCATCGTCGCCATCAACAAGGACGAAGAGGCGCCGATCTTCCAGGTTGCCGATTTCGGCCTGGTCGCAGACCTGTTCGACGCCGTTCCCGAGCTGGAAGGCAAGCTCGGCTGACGCCGCGCTGCATCCTGAATCACGAAAGGGCGGCCTCGGGCCGCCCTTTTTCGTCATGCACAGCTGGTCCGGATCAATCGGCAACCAGCTTGCGGACCATCTCCAGCATCTCCGGCTCGTCCCATTCGAACGGGCCGACAAAGCGCCACGCGGCCTGCTGGCCCGGCGGCAGCACGAAGCTCGTCGGCAGACCGCGGACCTCCATCTCGCGTGACAGCTTGGCACGCGGATCAAAACCGAATTTCACATTTTCCACTGCGGCGACGCCATGCGTCTCGAGAAATGGCAGCGCTTTCTTCGCCCCGCCACGGTCGATCGAGACCAGCAGGACCGTGACGCCGTCATCGGCCAGCGCCGCGGCGGCGCGGCCAAGCGCCGGAAGCTCGGCGATGCAGGGCGCGCACCAGGTCGCCCAGAAATTCAACAGAACCGGACTTTCCCCGAGATCAGCTATGGCAAAGCCTGCGCCATTCTCGTCGACCAGCGGCGATGTCATCGCGGGCGCGTCCTCGCGTGGCGGCGCATCCGGGGCCGCAAGCACGGGCGATTCCCCAATCAGCAGGGCGGCACATGCCAGCCGCGCCATCACCCGTGATTTTGGCTGTAAAATCGACAAAAGCCGTCTATAAAACATGGAATTTTCCAGAATATGGGGTTGTGCCGCCGACAGGATCGCGGACATATCAGGCCATGACCGAAAAGGACACACCGGACAGCGCGAAGTCTAGCATCTGGGGCGGACGCTTCTCAAGCGGCCCCTCGCAGCTGATGCAGGACATCAACGCCTCGATCGACTACGACAAGCGGCTGTACCGTCAGGACATCACCGGGTCGCGCGCGCATGCCAGCATGCTGGCGGCCTGCGGCATCATCTCCGAATCCGACCGCGACGCCATTCATGGCGGACTGGACACCATCGGTGCCGAGATCGCCGCCGGGGACTTCACCTTTTCCGCCGCGCTCGAGGACATCCATATGAACATCGAGTCGCGGCTTGCCGAGCTGATCGGCGAGCCGGCGCGCCGGCTGCATACGGCACGCTCGCGCAATGATCAGGTGGCGACCGATTTCCGGCTCTGGGTTCGCGAGCTGATCGATTCCGTGGACGAGGCGCTGGCCGGCCTGCAGGCCGTGCTGTTGCGCCGCGCCGAAGAACATGCCGACACGCTGATGCCGGGGTTCACCCATTTGCAGACAGCGCAGCCCGTGACCTTCGGCTTTCACCTGATGGCCTATGTCGAGATGTTCGGGCGCGACCGCGGCCGTTTTGCCGATGCGCGCGCGCGTCTCAATGAATCGCCGCTTGGCGCCGCCGCGCTTGCCGGCACCGGCTTTCCGACCGACCGCCAGATGACGGCGGAGCTTCTCGGCTTCGACCGGCCGATGGCGAATGCGATGGATGCCGTCTCCGACCGGGACTTTGCGCTGGAATTCCTGTCTTCTGCCGCCATCTGTGCGGTTCACATGTCCCGCCTTGCAGAGGAAATGGTGATCTGGTGTTCCGACAGGTTCGGCTTTATCGCCCTTTCCGATGCCTTTACCACCGGATCCTCGATCATGCCGCAGAAGCGCAATCCCGATGCCGCCGAACTGGTACGTGCCAAGCCGGGCCGGATCATCGGCGCGCTGAACGGGCTGCTGATCGTGCTGAAAGGTCTTCCGCTTGCCTATGGCAAGGATATGCAGGAGGACAAGGAAGGCGTGTTCGACGCCGCCGACGCGCTCGGCATCGCGCTTGCCGCCACCACCGGCATGGTCGCCGACATGACCGCCCGGCCGGAGAATATGCGCGCCGCCCTTGAACAGGGATTTCCGACCGCCACCGACCTCGCCGACTATCTTGTCCGCGATCTCGGCCTGCCGTTCCGCGAAGCGCATCATGTCAGCGGATCGATCGTTGCCATCGCCGCCGGCAAGGGCTGTGACCTCGACGCGCTGAGCCTCGAGGAGATGCAGCAGGTGGAGCCGCGTATCACCGCGGCGGTGATGGACATCCTGTCCTGCGAGGCCGCCGTCGCCATGCGCAGGAGCTTTGGCGGCACCGCGCCGGACGAGGTGCGGGCGCGCATCGCCGAGGCGCGCGCGCGTTACGGGATCGGCGCGGCCTGACCCGCATTGAGACGAGGGAGACACAGAGATGAAGCTGAGACAGATTGCCATGGTGATGCTGATGCTGGCGCTGACCGCCACCGGCCTGACAGCCTGCGGCAAGCGCGGTGAACCTTACCGCCCGTCCGAAATCCCGGCGAAATCAGGCGACAGTACCTTCTGATCCGCACTCTACCGCTTTGTTTTGCCGCCCTTGCCGGGCGCTATTCCAAGGGAATATGACAGATGTCCGCTTTCGCACGTGATGACCAGGGCCGGCTTTGCGCCGGGGGCATGCCGCTCGGCGACATTGCCGCCAGCCATGGCAGCCCGCTCTATGTCTATTCCGGAGACGGCATCCGCGATGATTATCGCCGCTTTGCCGCCGCAGTGGCGCCGGTAGACGGGTCTGTCCATTTTGCGCTCAAGGCCAATTCGGCGCTTGGCGTCATCGGCCTGCTGGCGCGGCACGGCGCCGGCGCGGACATTGTTTCCGGCGGCGAGATGGCACGCGCGCTGGCCGCCGGCATCCCGGCGGAAAAGATCGTCTTTTCCGGTGTCGGCAAGTCGGCCGAGGAGATCGGCGCGGCGCTTGATGCCGGCATCGGCCAGATCAATGCCGAGAGCCCGCAGGAGGTCGAGGCCATCAGCCAGATCGCGGCAGCGCGCGGCGTGCAGGCGCCGGTGGCGCTTCGGGTGAATGTCGATGTGGCGCCGAAGACCCATGCGAAAATCTCCACAGGCCAGCGTTCCACGAAATTCGGTGTCTCCACCTCGCAGAACGAGGCCGCGGGCCTCTATCGCAAGATGGCGGCGGACCCGCATATCCGGCCGGCCGGCCTTGCCGTGCATATCGGCTCGCAGATTTTGGAGCTCGACCCGTTCGAGCGCGCCTATTCGGCGCTGCTGTCTTTCGGCACCGCCTTGCGTGACGAAGGGCTGGAAGTGCCTGTTCTCGATCTTGGCGGCGGCATCGGCGTCGACTACCAGGATGGCACGCCAACCGATTTCACCGCTTACGGCGAGCTTGTCTCGCGCCTGTTCGCCGATAGCGGCTTTCGCCTCGGCTTTGAGCCTGGTCGCTCGATTGTCGCCAATAACGGTGTTCTGCTGACCCGGGTGATCTATGTGAAGGATGGCGACAACAAGCGGTTCGCGATAGTCGACGCGGCGATGAACGACCTGCTCCGCCCGACCCTGTATGAGGCCCATCACGACATCCGGTCAGTGGGTCCGGAAGGTGCAATTGAGGGTCCGGCCGATATCGTCGGCCCGGTCTGCGAGACAGGCGACTATCTGGGTCTGGACAGGATGATGCCCTCGCTTGCCGCCGGCGACTGCCTTGCCGTGATGTCGGCAGGTGCTTACGGCGCGGTGATGGCGTCGAGCTACAACACCCGCCCGCCCGCCGGCGAGGTGATGGTGCTGGATGGTGAAGTCCATATCCTGCGGCGCAGGCGCGACGTCGCCGAACTTCTTGCCGAAGAAATCATCCCCGACTTCGGTTAGGGATCGCGGATCAGAAGGAGCTGCCGGCGACCGGATCGGCGCGCATCGTCACCGTCACCGTCGGCTCGAGCCCTTCACCAAGCACAATCTGGGTGAAAAATTCGCTGGCCATCGCCGGACGGATCACGCTGTCGTCGGGCTGTATGACGTGGCTGCCAAGCGGATCACCGCTTGCCGACAGGATCGTCACCTCGAGCGACGGCGCGTGCGCATAGACTGCCGACCGGTTCATCAGCTTGCCGCGCAGCCGCAATGTGTCACCGGCATAATCGGCCTTCAGATCGACAATCTGCAGCTTGTCGGTCTGCGGCTGCACCGTCAGCCCCGCCTTGTCGAACACGCCGATCAGGCCCGGCACATAGGCCGTGATCGTGGCCCGCTGTGTCACCGCACCGATGGCAATACCGAGAACCATTACGAGGATGATCAACGGCGTCAGCACAGCGCCGACGGCACTCCGCATTTCACCGGGATCCGCTTCGGGCACCAGCATCGGCGGTTCAGCCTGCCAGACATGCGCGCAGACCGAACAGCGCACCGCCTGGCTGCCGTCGCCAATACGTTCGCTGTCGATGCGAAACACGGTCTCGCAATTCGGGCAGGTGAGAAGCATGGGCCTTGTTTCGTCTCTTGGTGGTTCCCGTCGGGCAGTGTAGTCCCCTGTGGCGTCAGGTCAAAGGTCATCCTGCGAAAACAATGCTCCGTAAAAACCATGGCCTGCGAAAACCATGGCCGCCTTCGCGCCGGCTTTTTGCCTTCGGAGCGCCTGCTTCTGTGCTATGATCCTTTGTCCAACGACGACAACCGGCGGATAACCATGACACAGGCAGACGAAGGCACAGCGCGCCGACGCCCGGCATCCCTGCCGGCGCCTTACCGCCGTATCCTGCGCTATCTTCTGGCCTATGCCGTTCTTGCAACGGCGACGCTTGTCGCCGGATTGCAGCACTTCGTCCTGACACTGCCACAGGCAACAACAGGCGCCATCCAGTATACCGACGGTATCGTCGTGGTGACCGGCGGGCAGCAGCGGCTTGATGACGGGCTGGAGTTGCTGACGGCGGGCAAGGCGGAGCGCATGCTGATTTCCGGTGTCGGCGAGGGCGTCAACCGGGCGGTGCTCGTCCAGGAACTGGGGCTCGACGACCGCGAGGCCGGCGCCCTGTTCTGCTGTGTCGAGCTGGATTTCACGGCCGACAACACCCGCGGCAACGCCGCCGCGACGAAACAATGGGCCGGCGAGCATGGCATGCGGTCGGTGAGGCTGGTGACGGCAAGCTATCACATGCCGCGCGCACTGGTGGTGTTTGCCCGTGAAATGCCGGATCTGGATATCTATCAGTGGGCCGTCATGCCAGAGGACCTGCAGATCCAGAACTGGTGGTTCGACCGGGCGATGTTCCGGCTGCTGTCGCGCGAATATGTGAAATATCTGGCCGAAACCATCAGCATCTGAGGCATCACCCGAGGGCGAAAGCCCGGATCTTCAGCTTTGCCCCTCAACTTTGGCCGGCATCGATGATCGAGCGCCTGATTTCGCGGGTGCGGCTGAACAGCGTCTCGAGCTTGTCCTTCTCGCCCCAGCGGATGGCCCGTTGCAGATAGGACAGATCCTCGGAAAACCGCTGCAGCATCTCGAGAACAGCTTCATCATTATTGATGAAGACGTCACGCCACATCACCGGGTCGGAAGCGGCGATCCGCGTGAAATCACGGAAGCCGGACGCCGAGAAGCGGATCACATCGTTTTTCAGCTGGCTTTCCAGATCGACCGCGGTGCCGACGATGGTATAGGCGATCAGGTGCGGCAGATGCGATGTCAGCGCCAGCACCTTGTCATGATAGTCGGCATCCATCCGCTCGCTGACCGATCCCATGCCGGTTACGAAGCTCTCGAATCGGACGACCTCGTCTTCCGGCACCTCGCGCGGCAGCACCAGCCAGTAGCGGCCGTCAAAAAGCTCGGCAAAACCGGCCGCCGGACCTGAATGTTCGGTGCCGGCAAGCGGGTGCGAGGGAATCCAGTGAATATCGCCGGAGATATGCGGGTCCACATCGCGAAGCACGGAACGTTTCGTCGATCCGGTATCGGTCAGCACGGCACCGGGCTTCATCGCCGGCACGATCTGCGCGGCAAGGGGGCCAAGCGCGCCGACAGGCACCGCCATGACCACAAGATCGGCATCCTGCACGGCGGCCACGGCATCGGTCGTCACATGATCGACAAGCCCCAGCTTTTCGATTTCACCTGCCTTGGCGGAATCGATCTCGCAGCCGGTAACGCTGGCGGCAAGCCCCGCGCGCCGCGCGGCAAGGGCGATCGATGCGCCGATCAGACCGACGCCGATAATGGCAATCTTGTCATAAATGATGGTCATGACACGCTTCTAGTCTGTCTTGCCGTTGCTGGCAATGACGCCAATCACCCGCGCGCCGCCGCCGGCAGCGCCGTCTAGGCGCCCAGAAACCACTTCCAGCTCCGGCCCGTCCATGCCCTGACGTGCCACCAACGTGCATTCTTCGGCCACCGGATCGGCAGGCTGGCGCCCGATCATCCACACCGGCACCAGCGTCGAACTGCCAACCGGCGGCGTGCGGGCAATGACATGGAGCCCCTCCTCCCCGAGCAGCCAGCCGGCCATCCCGGCCTCGCAACCGGCCGGCAGAAGCGCAATGTCTGCACCGTCGGCCATCGCCTGTCTCACCGAAGCAAGGTCATCACAGCCAATGGTCGTGAAAAAGCCGCCGAAATGCCAGCCGGCAACGGCCATGGCGTCGCGATGGACGGCGATGGTCATGCTGTCGCTCTGCAGCGCGGTGCTGGCGGTCATAAGCTGGCGCCACAGATTGACGACAAGCCCGGCGGGAAGGTCCGGCGCGGAGGCGACCAGGCGGGCCATCACCTCGGCCTCGCGTCCCGGGCGATAGGCAGCGCCGCCATTCTTTGCCGCGATCACGTCGGCGGCCAGCACCATCCGGCGCCGGACGAGCGCCAGAATTTCATCATCCAGCTGATTGATGGTCTGGCGCAGCTCGCTGAGTTTATCGGTCATCGCGCTCGAAACAGGCAGGTTCAAAATAAATCCGGATCAGGGCAGAGGCCCTGAATGATGCCGGGACGGGGTGTCTTGTCCACCATTGCCCGACGCTTCGTCTATAGCAGACCCGACGGGGACGGTGCCAGTCAATCCGTTGGCGTGTCACGACAGCCCTACAGGAACCCCGGCAGTAACCTCGGCAGAAACCCGGATCAGCTGCCCTCCACACCCTCGGCCATGAAGCTAGCGCTTATCGATCCCGACGGGCGCGGCGCCAGCTTGCCCGCCGCCACGGAAGCGCGGCTTTTCACACGGCTTGTTTTTCCGGCCGGCGCATAGAGGTTCTTTTCCGCCTCGACCACAAGCACGCCGCCAATGCCGGGCGACCAGTTGCTGCCGATCCGCTCGATCTGCGGGCCGAATCTGAGAAAAAGTCCCAGCGCCGCCGGCGGCATGAACAAGGCAGTCTGCGCCCGCACCGGCTTGAAGCCATGATCGGCCAGAAGCTTGCGAAGCTGGCCGCGGGAAAAGGGCCTGCCATGGCCAAACGGGGTTTTTTCCGCGCGCGCCCACAAACCGTTTCGGTTGGGCACCATCACCAGCAGCCGTCCCGCGCCGTCGAGAACGCGCCAGCACTCGTCAAGCAGGCGGCTGGGACTGGGGTCGAACTCGAGCGCGTGGACAAGAAGCAACCGGTCAAGTTGCACATTCTGCAGCGGCAGCGACCGGCCATTCACCAGCGCTGAACGGTTCGGGCCCTTGGGTGGCCAGGGGCGCGGGCCGAGGCGCATCAGCGTGAATGACAGTACCGGCGGCCGCTCTTCGGTCCGCAGCACAGGCGGCGGATAGCCGATGGCGACATTGCAGGCATTCGGGGCACGGCTCCAGAAATCACCGACGGTCCGGCGCAGCCTCATAGCCACATGCCGGCCCTGCCGCGTGCGGTAATAATCGTGAAAGTCCGAAGAATCCTCAAACACAGATCAGCTGTCTCCTGTCGGTCACTCCCGTGTCGGTCATTCCCGGATGGCACAGGCCACTCCGGTATGGGCCCAGCCTAGCACAGGACGGGTGTTACAGGATCACAGTCCGGACAGCTCATAGGCGATCTCGCGGCAATCCTCATAGGCGTCGGGCTTGGCCGTGCGCACGCGCACCGCGGCCACGCCGGGCAAGGCGCCAAGCGCGTCGTACAACTCGCGCGCCAGCGTTTCCTGAAGGTCGAAATGGCGTGATCCGGCGATCTCCAGAATGGCATTGCGGATGAGGTCGTAATTCAGCGCCTCGTCGAGCGAATCGGATTGCGGCTCGCTGCCGTCGGCCAGAAGGATTTCGGCGTCTATGATCACCCGCTGCGGACCCAGCCTTTCATGGTCATAGGCGCCGATCCGGCAAGCGCATTCCAGCCCTTCGAGAAAAAAACGGCGTGTCGGCATGGGGGATCGCTCCTGGTATCCGGTTTTCAGAATCCCGCGACCACCCAGTCGGGGGTGATGCCGCAGGCGTCGATCATATCATCGGCACCGCCGGCGGCGAACAGGCCGTAGCCGGTCAGCAGCACGGTCTGCATGCCCGCCGCCCCGCCGCCGAGGATATCGGTATGGAGACTGTCACCGATCATGGCCACACGGCGCCGGTCGAACAACCGTCCGTAATGCGCCGCCATCCGGTCAAGCACGAGATCAAAGGACGGCCCGTGCGGCTTGCCGTACCAGCGCGGCAGAATGCCGGTGGCCTGCGCGGCACGCGCCGCCCAGTATCCGGGCTCGGCCGTGAAGCCGCCCTCGACCGGCGCGCTGACATCGGGATTCGCCACCAGCAGTTCGCACCCGCCGCGGCCAAGCGCCTGCTCCAGCCTGTGTTGATGATCTTCCGTCCAGCCTGCCGACCCCAGAAAGGCAAACGCCGTCGCCCGGTCGAACAGGCCGTCGCCATCGGAAGGAAGGGTCAGCTCTCCCCCGACGCCGAGCGGGCGCGCGGCGGGACCCAGCGCCGCCACCACGCGGCCGTCCGCAAGCGATGGCAATGCCACCTCAAGCGAATCGCGGCTGGAGACCACCTGCGCACGCGCCAGATCCAATCCCCAGTTCCGGTATTTCTGCCAGCTGGCATCGGCGCCCTGCCCGGCGCCGTTTGTCAGCACCATCACCGCGATCCCGCGCGCCTCGGCCTCGTCAAGAAAATCGAGAATGCCGTCGATCAGGCTGCCGCCGATATTGATCACCCCGAACCCGTCGAGAACCAGCGCATCGACATGCGGCAGGATGTCGGCAAGCCTGCCGGTCCGGCGCGGACCGCCCGGCACCGACCTTGCCGCAGGCATCTGGCCGCGAAGCGCCTCGTAGATCCTGATGATGTCATCAAGGGTGATGGCGTCCGGCGCTGGCATGCGCAGGCTGGCTGGTACGGTCATGCAAACCTCGAATGCTTATCCGGAACTGACGGAAATCAAAATTGACGGGGCCCAAATCAACGAGCCAAAATTAACGGTGCGGCGCGCCTCAGTTCAGCTCGGCCGCGGTAATGAACTCGCCGAATGCCTCGCACCATATCAGCACTGCCGGATAATCGCCAACGGTGATGCCGGGCGGCACATCGAGGCTGAAATTGCTGAAGGCCTTGACCTCGCCGACCTGTACAGACTGGTCCTTGATCTTCAGGAAGGATGCCTCGTCGGTGGCGAGTGAGGGTGTCAGATACAGCCGGTAATCGGGTCCCGGCGAGATTTTGCCCTCCAGCCAGATACGCGTATCGCTGGCCCGGACCGTTCCCTCGCCCCAGTGAAAGGCGTCGGAGCCGGGAAGGTCGCGGGTAAAGGTGCCGCTCCGCTCGGCGCTCGCCTCGAGCTGGGCAAGGGCGGCGGTGTCGAGCCCCTTTTCCTCGGTCAGGATCGGCAGGAAATAGACGCCAAGCGCGAAGCCTATCACGAGGCCGGCGGCAAATTTCGCCGTGCCGAACAGAATGATGTGGCGGCGGGCGAAATCGAGAAGGGGCTTGATCATCGGCGGATGTCCCGTTGGTTACGTCGCAATTGCGGATGGCACGGCGTTGTGCCAGCATCCGGACGCACTATAGCCAAGGTCATGTGTGATGGGCAGGGGTTAAGGCATCGCGCGGCTTCACAATCGCGCGCATCGCCGGTCTGGACCTGAAAACGCTATGCGGTAACGACAATGGCAGCAAAATTCGGGGAACAAGAACATGCGGCTGGACACGCTGGAAACCTTTATCACCGGAACACCGCCGCCGGGCCATGGCGGGCGCTATTTCATCTTTGTGCGGCTGACCACCGCCTGCGGCATCACCGGCATCGGCGAGATCTATTCCGCAAGTTTCGCGCCGGAAGTCGTCTGCCGGATGGCCGAGGACATGTTCGCCCGCTATCTGGAGGGCCGGGCGCCCGACCGGATCGAGCATTTCTGGCGCCAGGCGCACGGGTCGGGGTTCACCCACCGCCCCGACACATCGGTGCAGGGGGTCGTCAGCGGCCTCGAGATGGCCTGCTGGGATATTGTCGGCAAGGCGCTCGACAGGCCGGTCTACGCGCTTCTTGGCGGGCTGGTGAATGAGCGGCTGCGGACCTACACCTATCTCTACCCGCCGGAAGGCGCCGATCCGGCGGAGTTCTACAACGACCCGCATGCCAGCGCCGAAGTCGCGGCAGCCCGTGTCGCCGAGGGATTCTCCGCCGTGAAATTCGACCCGGCAGGCCAGTATACGGTCTATGACGGGCGCATGCCCGATCTCGAGGCCATCGCCCAGTCGGTGGCTTTCTGCCGCGAGATTCGCGCCGCTGTCGGCGACCGCGCCGACATGCTGTTCGGCACCCACGGCCAGTTCACCGCCGCCGGCGCATTGCGCCTGGCACGGCAGCTGGAGCCGTTCGACCCGCTATGGTTCGAGGAGCCGTGCCCGCCCGACATGCCCGAGGAAATGGCAAAGGTAGCGGCCGGCACATCGATTCCGGTGGCGACAGGCGAGCGGCTGTGCAGCAAGTTCGAATTCGCGCGGGTGCTGGATCTCGGCGCGGCAGCCATTCTGCAGCCCGACCTTGGCCGCGCCGGCGGCATTCTCGAGGGCAAGAAGATCGCCGCCATGGCGGAAACCAGATATGTGCAGGTGGCACCGCATCTCTATTGCGGTCCGGTGGCGGCGGCGGCGAACATCCAGCTTGCCGCCTGCATTCCCAATTTCCTGATCCTGGAATCCATCGGCAAGATGGACGGGTTCCATGCGGCGCTGCTGAAACAGCCGCTTCAATGGGAGGATGGCTACATCATTCCGCCGGCCGCCCCCGGCCTCGGGATCGAGCTGGACGACGCTGTGGTGGCGGCCCATCCATGGACCGGCGACAGGCTGCATCTCGAAATGGGAAGCGAGCCGCACGACCCGAAACGCCACGGACCGTTCGGCGGCGGATGATGGCCGGATCACTGGTGGTGATATCTGCCTGAAACCCAAGCGCAATAAAGCGATTGCGGTCTTGACAGGCGCGCGCCGAGGCGTATATTCCAGCGCAATCCGCTTTGGGGTTCCAGAGCGGTATGCTTTTGCTTTCCGCCCAACCCGGGCGTCGCTGCCCGACAAGAGCGATCCCGCTTGTATCACAGGCAGCGGGAAACACGGCAGCGACCGTTGTCCGGCGGAGCGGAAAGAACAAGGATGGAAGCCATGTATGCGTTGGTAAGAACAGGCGGCAAGCAGTACCGCGTGGCCAAGGACGACACTATTCTGGTCGAGCGGATCGCCGCTGACGAAGGCGCCGAGGTGATTCTCGACGATGTCGTCATGCTTGGCGACGGCGACAAGGTCACGATCGGGACCCCGCGGGTTGAAGGTGCGGCCGTGAGCGCCACGGTTGTCAGCCAGACCCGTGGACCGAAGATCATCATCTTCCGCCGCAAGCGCCGCAAGAATCATCGCCGCACCCAGGGCCATCGCCAGGACCTGACGCTGCTGAAGATCAATGCCATTGCCGAAGACGGCAAGTCGCTGAAGCCGAAAGCGGCACCGGCCAAGAAGGCCGCCGCCAAGGAACAGCCAGCACTGAAGGCGGCAGCAAAGAAGGCAGCAGCAAAGAAAGCGGCGCCGAAGGCAGAAGCCAAGGCAGCACCGAAGAAGGCAGCTGCCAAGAAGACCGCCGCCAAGAAGGCAACCGCGAAGAAAGCGGCTGCCAAGAAAGCGGCAAAGTCCTAAATCCGGCGCGCGGCGCGCACCAACAGCTTAAGGGAGCTGGAAAATGGCACATAAAAAAGCAGGTGGTAGCTCACGTAACGGTCGCGACTCAGCCGGTCGCCGTCTTGGCGTGAAGAAGTTCGGCGGCGAATCGGTTCTCGCCGGCAACATCATCATGCGCCAGCGCGGCACCAAGGTTCATCCCGGCGAGAATGTCGGCATGGGCAAGGACCACACGCTGTTCGCCCTTGTCGAGGGCAAGGTCGCCTTCAAGGAGAAGTCCGGCGGCCGCATGTTCGTGAACGTGCTGCCAGCCGCCGAGGCTGCCGAGTAGGCTTCCGGTTGCAAAGACACCGGGCGCCTGTGACGGCGGCCCGCCCAAGGGGATGACGGTATCGTTGTCCCCTTTTTGATTGCCGGCCCCGTTTGCCACGGGGCCATCCCCCTGCCATGCTGCGCCATGGTGTGACAACCCGCTGCCGGACGTGACAATGAAGTTTCTGGATCAGGCCAAGATCTTTATCCGATCGGGACATGGCGGCCCTGGCGCCGTCAGTTTCCGGCGCGAGGCGCATGTGCCGTTCGGCGGGCCGGACGGCGGCGATGGCGGCCGCGGTGGCGATGTGGTCGCGCGCGCGGTGGCCGGCCTGAACACGCTGATCGACTACCGCTACCAGCAGCATTTCAAGGCGCAGTCGGGCCGCCCCGGCGCGGGCCGTGACCGATTCGGCGCGTCCGGCGACCATGTTGCGCTGAAACTCCCCGTCGGCACACAGATTCTGGCCGAGGACCAGGAAACCGTGCTTGCCGACCTGACCGAGGAAGGCCAGGAATTCATCCTTGCCAAGGGCGGGGCCGGCGGCAAGGGCAACGCCTTTTTCAAATCCTCGACGAACCGCGCCCCGCGCAAGTCACAGCCCGGCGAGACCGGACAGGAAATGTGGGTCTGGCTGCGGCTGAAGCTGATCGCCGATGCCGGACTGCTCGGCATGCCGAATGCCGGCAAGTCCACTTTCCTTGCCGCGGTGTCGGCGGCGCGGCCGAAAATCGCCGATTACCCCTTCACCACGCTTCATCCCAATCTGGGTGTCGTCGGTGTGGACGAGCGTGAATTCGTGGTCGCCGACATTCCCGGACTGATCGAGGGCGCGCATCAGGGCGCCGGCCTCGGCCACAGGTTCCTTGGCCATGTCGAGCGATGCCGTGTATTGCTGCATCTCGTTGACGTGACCGGCGAGGACCCGGTCGCCGCCTGGAAGACGCTGCGGTCCGAGCTCGCCGCCTATGGTGCCGAGCTCGCCAAGAAGCCGGAAATCATCGCGCTAAGCAAGGTTGATGCCTCGCCCGAAGGCTATGCCGAGGATGTCGCCGACGCGCTTCGCGACGCCGGTGCCGGCGAGATCACCACCTTGTCATCGGTCAGCGGTGCCGGCGTGCGCCCGCTGCTGCGCCAGCTGGTGAAGCAGATCGACATCGCGCGCGAGGCCGAGGCGCCGGTGAAGGAGCCGGAGCCATGGTCGCCATAACCGACGCCGCAAGCGATGCGGCAGCCGCGATCCAATCGGCCGGCACCATCATCATCAAGATTGGATCATCTCTTCTGGTCGAGGATGCGCATGGCGCGGTGAATGCCGCCTGGCTTGCCGGTGTCGCCGGCGATATCGCCATGCTGCGCGAGGCCGGCAAGAATGTCGTCGTCGTCTCGAGCGGGGCGATCGCGCTCGGCCGGCGCGAGCTTGGCATCGACAGCCGCGAGCTGGCGCTCGAGGAAAAACAGGCCGCCGCCGCCACCGGCCAGGTCACGCTGGCACATGCCTGGCGCGAGGCGCTGGCGGCACATGGCATCGGCGTGGCGCAGATCCTGCTGTCGCCGGAAGACACCGAGACCCGCCGC
>ENA-OSEY01001133-OSEY01001133.1-marine-metagenome-genome-assembly--contig:-NODE-1133-length-18824-cov-5.047154_pt1 | contig 18824 bp, 17 predicted proteins | sample MGYA00248465_ERZ534230 | MGnify/ENA primary metagenome ERZ534230 (study PRJEB26409, sample SAMN06344110) | marine metagenome | isolation source: Sea water from surface | place: Atlantic Ocean:Southern...
AAATATTCTTATTTTCAAAAACTCATATAAATAAGAATTATATTACCCAAGATTTTGACGAAGCCATTGGTTCGGTTTTAATGACAAATCATACATTAGAAAAAAGTCTTGAAAAAACCAGATCAGATTTTGTTGCTAATGTTAGCCATGAACTAAGAACACCTTTAACATCAATCTTAGGTTATACAGAAACACTCATGACTAAATCTGGTGATGATCAAAAGTTAAGAAATAAATTTTTGAGAGTTATTGAAAAGCAAACTAAAAGAATGACACGTTTAATTAGTGATCAGTTGTCACTGGCTAAAATTGAAACAGAAGAACATAAAATACCCAGTAAAAGCGTTAATCTAAAATTAGTTATTAGTGAAGTTTTAGATTTTTTAAGTAAAGAAATAGAAAGCTTAAATATAAGTGTTGTCAAGGAAGTTAATAAAAACTCAAAAAACATTAGAGGCAACAAGGAAGAGATTTTTCAAGTAATTTTAAATTTAGTAGAAAATGCAATTAGATACAGTGGTAAAGGAAGTACTATTACAGTCAAGTTAGATATTGCTAAAACTAAGCCAAATGGTCTGTCAATAAATAGTTGGCCAGCAATGTGCCTAGAAATCAAAGATAATGGTCCAGGGATTGATAAGGCGCATATTGGAAGATTAACAGAGAGATTCTACAGAGTTGACGCATCACGCTCAAAGGAAATTGGTGGTACAGGGCTAGGTTTAGCAATAGTAAAACATATTATAAACCGCCACAGGGGTTTATTAATTATTGAGTCTGAACTTAAAGTTGGAAGTAAGTTTTCAATTTACCTTAAAAATTATAAGAAATGAAAAATATATTCAAAATGTAATAAAACTTTAACAATTATTTAACATAAATGAAATCTAGAAAATTTAAAACGTAGTTACTATTAAATTTTTGGAGAAAACATAATGTTAAATTTTAAACTACCAACTTATATACTGACTATTTTTATTGTTTTACTAATGATGTCTTCATCAAATGCTAGAGAGGGTAACCAAATTAGCATTGTTGGTTCTTCAACGGTATACCCCTTTTCAACAATAGTAGCAGAAAAGTTTGGTCAATCTACTGGTTATCCTACACCAGTTATAGAATCAACTGGAACTGGTGGAGGCATGAAGTTATTCTGTTCGGGTATTGGACTTGAATATCCAGATATTACAAATGCTTCTAGGAAAATAAAATCTGGAGAAACAGAACTTTGTGCAAATAACGGTGTTGAATACCAAGAATTTATTGTAGGTAATGACGGTTTAGCTTTTTCAAATTCTAATGAGAGTCCTCAATTTAAGTTATCTATAACTCATATTTATGCAGCTTTAGTTAATGAACTTCCAGGTGGTGGAATAAATAAAGATACGGACGAGTTAAAAACAAATATGTTACAATCTTGGAATGAAGTGGATGCTTTTGTTTCCTCAATTACTGGTAATCCGAAAGTCGGTTTGCCTAACCAACCAATATCAATAATGGTACCACCACCAACCTCTGGCACTAGAGATGCAATGGGTTCTTTATTTATGAAAGCAGGAGCTAAAAAACTTGGCTTAAAATCATATAAAAGTCTTCGTGAAGACGGTTTGGCGATTGAAATGGGTGAAAATGATAACTTGATCATAGAAAAACTTTCAGCTGATCCTAATACTTTTGGTGTATTTGGTTATTCATTTTTTGATACTAATAGAGATAAAGTTCAAGCATCAATAGTTGATGGCGTTGAACTAAATTTTGAAAATATTTCAAATTATTCTTATCCTGGTGCAAGACCATTATTTGTTTATGTTAAAAAAATTCATGTTGAAGTAATTCCAGGTTTAAAAGAGTTTGTTTCAGAGTTCATTTCAGAAAAAGCTATGGGTATGGACGGTTATTTATTTCCCGCTGGACTTGTGCCTCTTTCTGATGAAGATTTTGCTGAGCAATATTCAAACTTAAATAATCTATAGTATAAAAAAAGTTACCACTTAAAGTGGTAACTTTTAAAAATGACTAAATTAGAGGAAGTTAATAAAAAAATTATTGTCAGATATGTTTATTTTTGAATTTTTATCATCTTTTTTTGGTTCATCTCTTTTAATTTGCTTGATTTCAATTTTGGCATTCATTTATGCAGCAAGATTAGTTAATCAGCAAAGCATTAAGTTAAACCAAGTGCCGCACTCATTATTAAATTATTATGGTTTTTATTCATTTTTGTGGGTATTTTTCCCATCAATTATAATACTAGTTCTTTGGTCATTACTTTCCAAAACATTTATAGACAATCAATTTTTATTTTTAGTTCAAGAATCATATCCCAAACTTCCTGAAAGTTTTATTTTTTTAAAGCTTGCACAAATACAAAATATTTCAGCTGGACTTCTTGAAACGAATGACATTTTGATGAAAGAACTTTCAGAAAGATATATATCATATCAAAAAACCTCTATTCAATTAAGAGTTCTAGTTATATTAACTTTAGTTTTTTTTGGCTTATTATATTCTTTCATAAGATTATCTCCAAAATTAAAAGCAAGAATTTATATTGAAGATACTCTTAGAAGGACTTTCTTATTAGCAGCATTAGTAGCAATTCTGACAACTGTAGGGATAATTTCAGCCTTATTATATCAAGCTTTCATATTTTTTTCACAATACCCTTTACAAGATTTTTTCTTTGGAACTCATTGGTCGCCAATGGTTGCTCTGAGAGAAGGTGCAATTGACGAAGATGTAGGTGGATCTACTGGATCTTTTGGGATGATCCCAGTAATTTTTGGAACGTTATTAGTTGCTTTTTTAGCAATGTGTGTAGCAATACCAATCGGTCTTTTTTCTGCTATCTATATGGCAGAATTCGCCACTGAAAAGGTTAGAAATATCTTAAAACCTATATTGGAGGTTTTAGCTGGTATTCCTACAGTAGTTTATGGTTTTTTTGCTGCTCTCACTGCTGCTCCGTTTTTTAAAAATTTAGGTCTTTTTGTTGGATTAGATGTATCTTCACAAAGTGCTCTATCAGCTGGAGTAGTTATGGGAATAATGATAATACCATTTATTTCATCACTTTCAGATGATGTGATTAGAGCGGTTCCACAGTCATTAAGAGACGGTGCATTTGGATTAGGAAGTACAAAGGGTGAGGTTATAACATTAGTAGTTTTGCCAGCTGCATTTCCAGGACTGGTAGGAGCTTTTTTACTTGCTGTCAGTAGAGCAATTGGAGAAACTATGATTGTGGTTATGGCTGTAGGGGTAACGGCAAACCTTACTATCAATCCCCTTGACAGTGTTACTACTGTAACTGTCCAAATTGTAATGCTTTTAACAGGCGATAATGAATTTGATTCTGTAAAAACAATGTCCGCATTTGCATTAGGTATTACACTGTTTGTAATTACTTTATTATTGAATATTGGAGCTCTGAGTGTTGCAAGAAGAGTGGGTGAAAAATATGAGTGATACAACCTATGAGGAAATCATAAAAAAAGGATTAAGTAAAAGACATGCAAAAGAAAAAAGACTTAAAGTATATGGTATTTTGTCAATTTTATTTGCTTTATCATTTTTAACTATTTTTATTTTCACAATTTTCAGTAATGGATATACGGCTTTAAAACAAACACAAACCTTAATCTCAATTCAGTTACCTTCAGATGAAATACTAGACAGCAATGGAAGAATAGATATTAAAAAATCTAGAGCATATAATTGGGATGGATTAGTAAAAAAATCATTTAGAAACTATTTTCCTGAAGTACAAAAAACTTCAGACAAAAGAGAACTTAGTAATTTAATTTCAGAGAATGCTGGATATCAACTACGTTTAAATATAGAAAATGGAAAATTCTCTGTTGGAGATAGCGTCAATGCATGGGTTAAGACATCTGATGATGTTGATATGTTGTTAAAAGGCTTAATGAACAGAGATATTGAGGAAAAAAATAGAAGATTAAGCGATCAACAAATAAAATGGGTTGATCAACTTATAAAAGAAAAAAAAGTGAAATTATTTTTCAATTCATCTTTTTTTACAAAGGCTGATTCAAGAGAACCTGAAAGTGCTGGTATTTTAGGAGCAGTTGTAGGCTCTGCATTCGCATTATTAATTACATTATTATTAGCTCTTCCTTTAGCAGTAATGGCAGCAATATATTTAGAATATTTTGCAAAGCCAGGGAAAATAACAGATTTTATTGAAGTAAATATTAATAATTTAGCTGCTGTTCCTTCAATTGTATTTGGATTACTTGGTCTAGCCGTTTTCATCGGCTTCTTTGGGTTTCCAAGATCTATACCTTTAGTGGGGGGAATGGTTTTAGCATTAATGACTTTACCTACAATTATAATAGCAACCCGCGCATCAATTCGAGCAGTTCCAACATCAATTCGAGATGCGGCCTTAGGTCTAGGAGCTTCAAAAATGCAAACTGCTACAGATCATATACTCCCGTTAGCTGCTCCTGGAATTTTAACTGGAACTATTATTGGTATGGCTCAAGCATTAGGTGAAACTGCACCTTTACTTATGATTGGTATGGTAGCTTTTATAGTCGATGTGCCAAATTCGATAAATTCTCCCGCAACAGCTTTGCCTGTTCAAATTTTTATGTGGTCTGACAGTGCAGAGAGAGCTTTTAGTGAAAGAGCATCACTAGCTATAATGATGCTTTTAATATTTCTTATATCTATGAATATAATTGCTGTAATACTTAGAAAAAAATATGAAACTAAATGGTAGAATTATATTATAAATAAATATATGTCATCAAATACAGAAATCAAAATTAATGCAGAAAATGTAAATGTTTTTTATGGAGAAAAACAAGCTATAAAAAATGTTTCAATTCATGTAGAAAAATCAAAAATAACAGCTTTAATAGGCCCTTCTGGTTGTGGTAAATCCACTTTTCTAAGATGTATTAATAGAATGAATGACGTTATACCATCGTGTAAAGTTGAAGGGAAAATATATGTTGATGAAATTGATGTAAATAATCCCGAATTAGACCCGGTATTTCTTAGAGCAAGAGTTGGAATGGTTTTTCAAAAACCTAATCCTTTTCCTAAATCAATTTTTGAGAATATAGCATATGGCCCTAAAATACATGGGTTAACAAATAGCAAAAGTGAACTTGATGACATTGTAAAAGAGAGCTTAATAAAAGCTGGTTTGTGGTCAGAGGTTTCAGACAGATTATTTGATCAAGGCACAAGCTTATCGGGTGGCCAGCAACAAAGGCTTTGTATAGCAAGAGCAATCGCAGTCAATCCTGAAGTTATTTTGATGGATGAACCTTGTTCAGCCCTTGACCCCATTGCCACTGCAAAAATTGAAGATCTGATGATAAGTTTGTCAGAGAACTATACAATTGTAATTGTCACTCACTCTATGCAACAAGCTGCACGAATATCTCAAAAAACAGCATTTTTTCATTTAGGTGAATTAATTGAAGTGGATAGTACGGATAAAATTTTTACTAATCCTACTAACACAAAAACTCAGGACTATATTACTGGTAGGTTCGGATAGGAAAAAGATGACAAAACATACATTAAGTAATTTTGAAGAAGCATTGACAGAATTAAAGTCAAGTGTATCAAAAATGGGTGGTCTAGCTGAAAAGTTATGTCAGGATGGACTATCGGCATTTATTTCATCCAATGTCGATATGATAAAAAATTGTAATGAACAAGATAAAATTATTGATGAAGCAGAACGATCAATAAACCAACAAACGTTCAGATTATTAGCTTTACAAGCCCCAATGGCTATTGATTTACGAATGATAATAACTTCACTTCAAATCGCCTCATGTTTAGAGAGATGTGGAGATTATGGTCGTAATTTAGCAAGAAGATCAGATCTTGGTTTATCAGAAGCTTCACCATCACTTTCTTCAGGAATGAAAAGGTTAGGTGAAGCTGCAATCTTAAGTCTTCATAATAGTTTGAATGCTCACGCAACTGGAAATGTTGAACTCGCAAAACAAATATGCTTAGGGGATACTGAAATTGATAAAATATACTTATCTATATTTAGCAAATTAATAAAAGAAATTAGAGATGTTCCAGAAGAAAGAATAACACAAGTATCACAAATGTTTCTATCCGCTAAAAATATAGAAAGAATTGGGGATCAAGCAACAAATATAGCTGAGTTAATAATATTTGCAGAAACAGGTGAAGTTTTGGAAGACTCAAGAATTAAAATTGATGAAAGCTCACTTTAAAATTTATATTAAATTATGAATGATAAAAAAATTTTAGTTGTTGAAGATGACAAAGATTTAATTTCATTAATAAAATTTAATTTAAAGTCTGAAGGCTTCAATGTTTTATTAAGTCCTAATGGGGAAGATGGTTTATTTACAGCAAAAGAAGAGAAGCCTGATTTAATTCTTTTAGATTGGATGCTGCCAATATTATCTGGAATTGAAGTACTTCAAAGGCTTAAAAATAATAAAGATACCAAATCAATTCCAGTAATTTTTATTACAGCAAAAGGAGAGGAAAACGATAAAATTAGAGGTTTAAATAGTGGAGCTGATGATTACATAGTTAAACCTTTTAGTACCAAAGAATTAATTGCAAGAATAAAAGCAAATCTAAGAAGAGGTAAATTAATACCTGATGATAAAATAGTTTGCAGTGATATAGAAATTGATCTTGTAAGCAAAAGGGTCAAAAGACAAAATAAAATAATTCACTTAGGTCCTATTGAATTTAGGCTTCTTCATTATCTTTGTAAAAATCAGGGAAGAGTTTTTAGTAGAGACCAACTTTTAGATAACGTATGGGGCAACGATGTATATGTTGAGCAAAGGACTGTGGATGTTCATATTAGAAGATTAAGAAAAGCACTGAATATAAATAATTTGCCAAATATCATAAGAACTATTCGATCTGAAGGTTATTCAGTAGAAAGTACGTAACGAAAATTTTATTATTTTGGTGGATGATTTTCAGTAACGAATCTTTTCAATGCAGCTAAAGCTTGATCTGCTTCTTCCAACAATATCATGTGACCACAATTTTTAATAATTTCAACTTCTGAATTATCAATTGCATCAGCTAGTCTCTTGCCCTCTTTTAATGGACACATTTTATCTTTATCGCCAAGAATATTCAGTGTTGGGCATTTGACATTTTTTGCAGCCTCGAAACCATTTTTGTAATTATCACAGGCCCTGAAATCAACTCCTAAAACTTTTACAGATCCATTTTTTACTATTGTTGCTCCTAAATTAATGTGATGAAGACCAGGTACAGGGTGACCACCAAAATGACCACCTGGACCATGTGCCCAATCCATCATTAACTCTACAGCTTTTGGATTTCCATCTTCTGCAAGTGATAGTAATTCCGGGTTCATTGGTATAGCCCCTGCACCACCCATTAAGCTTAGCGATTTAATTTTTTCAGGATACCTAGCAGCACACTCTAAAAGAACCAAGCAACCTTGCGAATGTCCAATCAATGACGCTTCACTGTAGCCTACAGAAGATATAACATCAGAAATCCAATCCGCCATATCCTCGATTGATTTAAGTGGTGGACCTTCTGAGTCTCCATGGCCAGGAAGATCTATTGCTAAAACACTGTACCCATGGAAAGCAAAATAACGTGTTTGCAAAACCCATGTTATATGACTTAAACCACTTCCATGAACAAAAATAAGAAGTGGTTTATTTTTATCAAAAGGCTGGCCACCAGTTGATGCGAAGACTTCCTTGTTGTTTACTTGAAATTTCATTCAGCTGCCTTTAACTGCAATCTTTTTGCAGCCCTAAAGCCATTATCAAAGTCATTCATTATGTCTTGAACATCTTCAATTCCAACTGAAAATCTAATCATATCCTCAGTAAGGCCAGCATGTTTCATAGTCTCACCATCCATCTGAGCATGTGTTGTTGATGCTGGATGAATTACTAAAGTTTTTGAATCACCAACATTTGCGAGATTAGAAGCAAGTTTAACAGCATTTATGAATGCTTCACCTGCTTTTCTTCCACCTTTTACTCCAAAAGCAATCATTGAACCTGCACCTTTGGGGAGCATTTTCTTTGCTACTTCATGATCGGGATGATCTGGAAGATCAGGATGAGAAACCCAAGCAACCCCATCATGATTTGATAAGTATTCAAGCATCGACTTAGCATTTGATAAATGCTTGTCCATTCTTACAGATAAAGTTTCAATCCCCTGCAATATATTAAAAGCATTTGTAGGGCTCATACATGGGCCCATATCTCTCATTCCCTCAGCTCTTGCTCTCATAGTAAATGCAACTGGTCCGAATTCCTCAGAAAAAGAGAGGCCATGGTATCCTGGATAAGGCTCTGTCATGGTTGGAAATTTATCATTTTGTTGCCAATCAAATTTTCCACCTTCAACAATAATTCCACCCATAGAAGTTCCATGCCCACACATCCATTTTGTCAATGAATGGACAACGATATCTGCACCAAAATCTAATGCTCTACACAAGTAAGGTGTATTAAATGTACAGTCTACCATCAATGGAATACCAGCTTTATGAGCTATATCTGCAACTTTAGGAACATCCATAACTTCAAGACCAGGATTTCCTATGATTTCACCAAATATCATTTTTGTATTTGGTTTAATTGCTTTTTTAAAGCCTTCTGTGTCGCCTGGCTTTACAAAAGTTGTAGTAATTCCAAATCTAGGAAGAGTTAACCTTAATAAATTGACTGTACCACCATACAATTGTGATGAAGCAACAATATGATCACCAGCATTAGCCAAAGTCATAATTGCTAAATAAACTGCGCTTTGACCTGAAGCCGTGGCAATGGCAGCTGTACCACCCTCTAAGGCACAAACTCTCTCTTCAAGGACACCAACAGTTGGATTAGAAATCCTGCTGTAGATGTGGCCACCCTGCTCTAAATTAAATAATGCGGCAGCATGATCAGTATCTTGAAAAACATATGATGTAGTTTGGTAAATAGGGACAGCCCTAGAGCCATAATTTTTATCTGGCTGGTGGCCACCGTGTAAACTAAGAGTGTCAAATTTATAAGTGCTTGGATCCATGTAAATCTCCTTAGATTGGCAAGAAAAGAAAGAATACATTTTTTTTACAAATTTGAAATCTTAATGTCTATAAAAAGTTTTTATTTTTAATTTCCTTAGACAAGACTTTTTCTTCTTCTAGTTTTTTTTCTTGGCGACTTTAATTCTTCTGATGCAATTTGTCCCCAAGGTAGTCCTATTTCACAGCTAATCAATTTTGAGAAGTCATGTTCATTTTGAAGTATTGACCGCATTGAGTTAAGTTTTGATCGGCTTATTGCATTATCTCTTAAAGAATTTTTTATTGATAAAATATGCTCAGGTGTAGTACCGCAGCATCCACCGATAATATCGATGCCAATAAGTTTACATAGTAATGCGTATTTAGACATCACTTTCGGATTGCCATTATAAGTAACTTTACCATTTTTATATTCTGGGATGCCGCAATTACCTTTTGCAACGAGAAGTATTTCATTGCTTAAGTGGTCTTTAATTTCCTTCATTGAAATAAGCAATTCTGAAGGTCCAATTCCGCAGTTTGCACCAATAGCTAAAGGTTTATTTCTTCTATTATTTATAAATTTCACAAACTCATATGGAGAAACACCCATCATTGTCTTCTTTGCTGTATCAAATGACATCGTAATAACAGCTTTCATACCAGATTTATCAGAAGCTGTAAGTGCAGCGTCAACTTCCTCTAGGGAGGACAAAGTTTCGATCCACAAAAAATCAACACCACCTTTTTTTAGAGCAATCGACTGATTGTAAAACACATCTATTGCTTTGCTGTAAGAGAATGTACCTCCATTAGCTTGAAAAATTTCACCTGTTGGACCAATTGAGCCACCAATCATTACATTTGATTTATTTAAATCAGTTACTGCTGCCTTAGCTAGTTTAACTGCATTGATATTAATCTCATTGAGTTTGCTATCAATACCATGAAATTTCAGTCTTAACTCATTTGCTCCAAATGTATTTGTAAGTATAATATTTGCGCCTGCCTGAATAAATTTTCTATGCAGCTCAATTACACTTTGTGATTTTTCAATATTCCATAATTCAGGTGGGTCACCTGCTTGTAGTCCATCATCAAAATAATTAGTACCGGTTGCACCATCGGCTATCAATATTTCGTTTTTAAAATTAATTTCATTAATAATATTTTTCATAAAATTCCCCGCTTTAGTGCTTACTTCCTAATAGGCGCACAAGTTGAAGATTAAATGCCCACTTTTAAATTAAATTTTAATAAAAAACCCAGCTAAAAGCTGGGCTAGAAGACTTTTAGCTGAATTTTTTAAGCGCCCGCAAGCTGTTAACAAATCGGCGCATATTCATGATAGCATAGATATTATGTGGGATCAATCCCACTATAAATAAATTTTAAATTATGCTATTTAAAGAAAATTACTGCATACAACAAATAGTATCTAGATAAATAATTTACACAATATGTTGTAATATATTTTTTTATATATTACTAATTAATTAAGGGCTTATTATTTATGGAGAAATAGGTTGTCTTCAGAGAAAGAATTTGAAAAAAATACAAATATTTTACCTTTTCAGCAAAGAAAAGAAGAAAAGTTTAAAAGTTCAGCTATGCTTGTAGCTATAGACTTACAAAGTAATGCTCTGGGTCTATCAGAGGATGCTCTTACAAAACTGCTAGAAGATAAATTGGACGCATCTATTCTGCATGTAGAGTATCTGGATGTAGACTTACCAATGCCGAAAGACGAAATTGTGCCTACACCTCTCAATGATAACAAGCCACCGATAAATTAAGTATTTTAAAAATCAAAATATTTACAAATAGTAATTTTTGAGTTTCAAATTCATTAATATAAAACTCTTTTGAATAAATTTTAATTACTTAATGGTGCTGCAATGAAAGTTGGTTTTATCGGTCTCGGAAATGTTGGAAGCAAACTAGCTAAAAATTTAATAAATAATAATTTTAGCCTTTGTGTTTTAGATTTAAATACCAGTCTATCATCTTCTTATTTAAAAATGGGTGCTGAATGGGGAAAAAATCCAAAAGAATTGGCAATTAGTTGTGATGTAATTATAACTTGCCTCCCTTCCCCTCAGGCATGCTCTGCAGTAATGGAAGGTAGTGACGGTGTAATTGAAGGCCTCTCAGAAGGAAAAATTTGGCTTGAAATGTCAACAACAGACTTCGAGGAAGTAAGAAGAATTGGTGAACTTGTAACTAGCGCTAATGGCCAACCTATGGACTGCCCTGTATCTGGAGGATGCCATAGGGCTGCCACAGGCAATATTTCAATCTTTGCCGGAGGCGAAAGAAAAACTTTTGAAAGAGCTTTACCAGTTTTAAAAACATTAGGCAGGCAAATCTTACATACAGGCGGTCTAGGAAGTGCGTCTATTCTTAAAGTAGCAACAAATTACTTGGCCACCACTAATCTTATATCAGTTTGTGAAGCACTTATTACATGTAAATCTGCAGGGCTAGACTTAAATACAACCTTTGAAGCCTTTAAAATATCATCTGGAAACTCATTTGTACATGAAACAGAAGGACAAGTAATTTTAAACGGATCAAGAGACATTAATTTCACTATGGATCTCGTACTAAAAGACATTGGATTATTTGATGAAATAGCAAAAAAGAATAAAATTCCACTGGAAATTTCTCCTTTAATTAATCAAATTTTCAAGGATGGGCAAAGTAAATATGGTCCTAGGGAGTGGTCTCCAAATATTATAAAAAGATTAGAAGACGCTACAGGTATATCTGTTTTAGCTCCTGGTTTTCCATCTGAAATTGTTGACGATGAAGAACCCCAAGAGGGCTTTGAGGTTTTACCCACGGGCCTTGAAAAGAGTAATTAAAAAAAGGGTGACTAAAAAAAGCCACCCTTCAAATTTATCAACAACAAATTCTAATTAGTTATCTGTTGCATCTTTCAAGATTTCATTTGCATCTTTGTTTAGTTGGTTAAGAGTAGACATAATGTCTTCTCCATTAATAATCGCAGCGTAAGCTTTTTCAACTTCGCCTCTAACGGAATAGTACCCAGGAACTGCAGGCTCACCTTTTCCATACTTAACCATAGATAATGATTTGTCGTACTGAGCTAAAGCATCTCTTTTTTCTTTAATCAAAGGATGATTTGCAGATGAAGTTCTAACAAAACCGTAACCACTCTCAGTTGACCATACAGCTGAATTTTCAGTATTTGAAATATACTTCATCCACTGATATGCAGCTACCATTCTATTTGCGTCACCTGTGTTACCCATAATTAAACCACCACCATATAGGTTAAGCACTGGCTCACCAGTAGTGTAAGACATTGGCGCAACATCCCAGTTACCATTGTAGCCTTCTTCAATAGCTTTTTGGAAATATGTAATTCCTGATGTAGATCCCGCGGAGAACAATACAGAACCTTGCCCCAAATATTGCTGGTCTGTGTATTTGCCTCTTGCAGCTATTGCACACCCTTTACTAGACATGCCTTGAATAAATTCCATGGCCTCAACTGATTTTGGTCCATTGAAAATGTATTGACCTGATTGATAATCAAATACATCACCGCCATGAGCAAAAACCCATGCAGCAAAATTACTAGCATCAGTATCTATTTCATACCCGTAACTTGGCTCCTCACCCATTTTACCGCTAAAGTCTTGGTTAGTAGCAGCACAAGCTGCTTTAGCAAAATCAGCAGGTGTCTTTGGCTCATTCAGGCCAAGTTCATTCAACCAATCTTTGTTGTAATATAGAATTTCGATTGATTTACCAACTTCATGAAGTAATTTTGGATTTCCATCAAAATAAGGTGAGTAACCAACTGTCCAATTTGCACCCCAGTCATCTTTATCAGCTTGAGTGACACCCCATTTTTTACTATTTGCCAGCATTGTCTGGTCTATAGAAGCTTTGACAATATACATATCTGCAGCAGCATTACCATAACCTCTAGCTACATCAGCAATGTCTTTAGTTCCCGCAGATGACATCATCGCAGACTGAACTTTTCCATAGTGACCTTTGTAAACAACATTTACTTTGATTCCTGTTTCTGCCTCAAATCTTTCAGCCCTTGCTTTCATCGCATCAAGTCTTTCATCAGAATATTGAACCCAAAATTCTACTGTTTGACCAGTTGGGTCAGCATTTTCAATATCATCAGCTGTTACCGCGAAAGCTTTGCCTGAAATCAAGATTAAAGAAGCAAAAAATAATTTTATTATAATTTTTGAAAGTTTCATAACCTACCCCAGTTTTATTTAGTTAATTGATAAAGTACTAATACAAGATTTAGATTACATATTTATGTCAAATATTCTATTTCAAATATGCATTTATTTTATTCTTTTATACCAAAATTGGATATGCTTTCAATGAATAATCTTTGAGTGAAAAAATACAAAATTAGTATTGGCGCTATAGCGATTAAACAAGCTGCCATAAGCAAGTGAAAGTTAGGACCTACTTCTCTTACAAAGCTATATACAGAGACGGTTACAGGATACCAATCCTCCTTTGTTAATATCAAAAGAGGCCACGCAAAACTGTTCCACGCAATGATAAAAGTGAAAAGGCCAACAGTAACAATAATTGGCATACTCATTGGAATTACAATACGGGTTAAGAAATAAAAGTGAGACGCGCCGTCGAGTCGTGCAGCTTCCCAAAGTTCATTTGGAATTTTTTTAAAGTATTGTCTTAAAAGAAAAATAACAAAAATATTGCCCATAAAAGGGACTGTTAATCCTTGTAAGGTATTCATCCATGTAGGACCAAATGGCAACGGAATAATTTCACCTCTAATTATCAGCAAATGAGGAAGCAAAGTGATTATCTCAGGTATCATTAAGGATAAAAGAAGCAAATAAAAAATTAGGTTTTTAAAAGGAAATTCTATTCGAGCAAAGGAATAAGCAGCGGGAATACTTGTTAACAAAACACCAAGCACTGTAATAGTACTTATAATAATACTGTTAATTGTATATCTCTGGAAATTATTAGACGTCCAAACCTCAACATAATTTTCGAACATAGGACTTCTAGGGAAAACATATTGATTTATTGCCTCACCTGCCGTCATTAGGGAGGTCATTATCATATAAAAGAAAGGATATATTGATATGATGAATACCAATGACAAAATGATATATGGCGCTCTAGTTTCAGAATTAAAAATTTTAGTCATAATTAATTCTTTTCCTAAAAATAACATATTGAGAAATCGCTAGAACATTTAAAAGTATAAATAATATTACACCTTCAGCTGCTGCATAGCCGTATTTTACCCTTCCCCAAAAGTGATCAAAAATTTCAATAGTAACAACATCCATAGTGTCTCCTGCTGAGGATGTTTGCATAACAAATATACTATTGAATGCTTGGAAAGTATTAATAAAGCCTGTTAACATTAAAAAGAAAATTATTGGCATCAGAAGTGGTATTGTTATTTTTACAAACGTCTGCCATCTAGAAGCGCCTTCTACTTTTGCAGCTTCATATAGATCACTTGGAATAATTGAAAGTCCGGCTAACAAGATAATCGCGTAATAGCCAGTGTAAGACCAAATACCGTAAAAAATTGACGATGTTAATGCGAGGCTTGGCCCTGCAAAAAGGCCGTCGATTTTAACACCAAACAAGACTTCTGTTATAGGGCGCTTGTCGAAAAGCCATAGCTGCGGTTCTATACCAAACAATCCCACAAATTGATTTAAAAAAGAAGTTTCTGCTTTTCCAAAAATTAGAAAAAATACTGCAGCTCCCATTACAGCAGGTGTGATGTAAGGAAATAAAAGAATCATTTGGAAAAACTGTTTGCCTGCTAATTTTTGATAGAGTGCAAACGCAATGACCAAGCCCAACCCAACTTCAAAGATTATGGTAAAAAGAGAATAGTATAATGTATAAATTAATGAATATAAATAATCATCATCTCCTTCAGATATCATTATACCCCAGTTAATATTGATTAAATAAATTCCAATAATGAGAATTAATACAGAAGATATCAAAACATACAGTTTGTTTTTAAATTTGTCTTTGAACTCAGACCAAACCCAATAACTTAAAATAAGAAAAAGTAGACCAATAACAAAAAACCAAAACGCTGATATACTTCCCAAGATACGTTCATAATTTTCAAAGCCTAAAAATCTTCCTTTAAATACTTTCCATTTATGAACGCTCATGTACATTCCAAAGAAAACTGGAAAAACACCAAAAAGACTTATTATTAATACTGCTGGAGTTATAAAAGTATATCCAATTAATTTTTCTGAATGCTTCTTGTAGAAATTCATCATTTGTTAACTGTACTTAAAAATTGTTATTTATAATTAAACTTAAATAAAAATAATATTAAAGTTTTAATTTCAAATTTTACTTTGATATTGATTTATCTTTTGAAAATTCAATTAATTCTAAAGTACTATTTACACATTTTTCAAGATCAAACCAAAGCTCAGGATTAAGTTCAATATTAAAGACAGTATCAGATTTAATTTTTGTAGTTGATATTATTTGTTTCCAAGGGATGCTTCCATCGCCAACAGCCAGGTGAAGGTCTCCATTACCTAAGGAAAGTGCTTCAGATTTTGTGGCTTTAAGGTAATCATAATTTAATTTACCAAAACTATCATGTACATGCCAATGATCGGAAATACCTCCTAAATTCATGGAATTCTCTAAAAAATCAGCTTGGTAAATATTACAGCAAATGTAAGCATGACTTACATCAAAACAAGCACTAACATTTTCATGATTAATAGTATTTATCTCTTCAGATAACTTTGAAGGAAGCGCTGTATGATACGAATGAGAAAAAGGGAAAATATTTTCTACACAGATAATAACATTTCTTTCTGCAGCATAGTCCCCAATTCTTTTCAAGTAATCACGTTGTATAGAGTATTTTTGCTTTAGGCTTTCGTCACTGTCGTTATCGCAGAAACCAGTATGAATAATAATTTTTTCTGCATTTAGTTTATGTGTAAGATCGATATAAGACTGAGTTAATTTTTCGTAATCTTTTAAATTATCTTTCTTATCTAAGAAGTTAACTACCATGGGACCATGAAAAGTTTTTTTCCCTGAAAACCTCTCAAGCTCTTGATTTAAAATATCTATTCTTTGTTGGTTTAAATTTCCATTAAAAATCAAATCTTGTGCAAAACCCATTAACTCAATACTAAAAGGATTGTAATTGGAAACTTCGTTAACCCTTTCAGAAAAATCACTGCCATCTCTTTTAAGGCTTCTTAATGATATTCCTAGTTTGGGAAATTGCATTTTAAAATTAAAACTGAAACTATTTGTCTTCTAGGTATTCATAGGCTAGTTGAGCTATTTGCTCTGACCTCAAACCAGACAAACAATAAGCAAAAATGGGCTTTTCATCACTTTTCAACAGATCTGCAAAATTTTTAATATCCTCCATTGAAAGTCTCAATGGTGCAAAAGGAATATATTCAACAGATAGGCCATGATTATTTGCTTCATTTCTAATTGCATCAATGTTTGTTTGCCCTTGACCTTCATTATCAGGCCTATTGCAGACAATTGTTTTAATTCCATGTTCTTTTAAGAGTTGAACATCGCCTTCACTAATTTGTGAGCCAACATAAAGCTCTTCATTGATTTTTTTCATTTTTTCCTTCTTAAAAAATTTTGTTAGATAATTTCTAATACTCATAAATTATCTATAGGTATTTTTAGATACTTAACACCGTTATTTTCTTCTTCTGGCAAATCGCCTGCACGCATATTTACTTGCGTAGCTGGAATTATTAATTTTGGCATGCTCAAAGTAGAATCTCTTGCTTCACGCAACTCAACATATTTATCTTCTGTGATACCGTCTTTAACATGTATATTATTCTTTCTTTGTTCTGAAACAGTTGTCTCCCAAGAAATTTCTCTTCCTCCTGGACCGTAATCATGACAAATGAATAATCTAGTTTCTCCCGGTAAATTAAGAACCTTCTTTATAGACCTATATAAAGTTCTTGCATCACCTCCTGGAAAATCAGCTCTCGCAGTACCTCCATCTGGCATAAACAAAGTATCACCTACAAAAGCTGTATCTTCGATTATATGAACCATGCAAGCTGGAGTATGTCCTGGAGTGTGCATTGTTTTAGCATTTAGCTCACCGATTTTGTATGTGTCATTATCTTTGAATAATTTATCGAACTGACTTCCATCTCTTTCAAATTCAGTTCCAGCATTAAATATCTTACCAAAAGTATCTTGGACCAATATAATAGCCTCGCCAATACCAATTTTTCCACCAATTTTATCCTGAATATATGGCGCTGCTGACAAGTGATCAGCGTGAACATGTGTCTCTATTATCCATTCAAGATTTAATTTGTTGCTTTTAATAAACTCAATTATTTCATCAGCATTTTTTGTGGATGTTCTTCCAGATGAAATATCAAAATCTAAAACAGAATCAATAACTGCACAATTTTTAGTTTTTGGGTCTTCAACAACATAACTTATTGTGCCTGTCGAACTATCGTGAAAAGCTTTTATAATGGGTTTATTCATATTTACATCCTATTAATAAAATCTTTATTAACAAATTAAGTTAGTATAGTTTACATAATTATAAGTATTACAGGAAATTTCAATTAAATCTTTTATTCTAAATTAACTATTAATTCTGATGTAATAAGATTTTATGAAAAAGGGAGAGGAATATGGGTAATATTGGTCATTACATTAATGGAAATAATGTTGAAGGTAAATCAGGTTTAAATAAACCAGTATTTAACCCAGCCACAGGAACTTCGGAAAAAAATGTTGATTTAGCGTCTGTTGAAGAAGTCAACCAAGCTGTAGAAAATTCAAAGTCTGCTTGGAAAGAATGGTCTAACCAGCCACCGCTGAGGAGGGCAAGAGTTCTAGATAAATTTAAGTATATTTTAGACCAAAGACGAGAAGAATTAGCAAAATGTATAAGCAGTGAACATGGCAAAACTCATGAAGATGCCCTTGGTGAAGTAACAAGAGGACTGGAAGTTGTAGAATTTGCAGTTGGTGCACCGCATTTACTCAAAGGTGACTACACAGAGAACGTAGGTTCTGAAGTTGATAGTTTCAATGTTAGGCAATCACTAGGTGTGGTTGCAGGAATAACTCCCTTTAACTTTCCAGCAATGGTTCCAATGTGGATGTTTCCTGTAGCATTAGTTTGTGGAAATTGTTTTATTTTAAAACCATCTGAGAGAGATCCTTCTCCATCTTTATTAATTGCTAAATGGCTTTCTGAAGCTGGATTGCCAGATGGTGTATTTAATGTTGTCCAAGGAGACAAAGTAGCAGTTGATGCAATACTCCACCATAAAGATGTTAAAGCTGTAAGTTTCGTAGGCTCAACTCCTATAGCAAGATATATTTACACTACAGGAACATCTACTGGTAAAAGGGTTCAAGCGCTCGGCGGTGCCAAAAACCACATGGTAATTATGCCGGATGCAGATTTAGATATGGCTACAAACGCATTGATGGGTGCTGCGTTTGGTTCTGCTGGTGAAAGATGCATGGCAATTTCAGTTGCTGTTCCTGTTACAGATAAAGTTGCAGATGCACTTGTAGAAAAATTAGTACCCAAAATTGAAGCATTGAAAATTGGTCCTTCAGTTGATCCAAGTGCAGAAATGGGGCCACTTATAACAAGTGAGCATTTAAACAAAGTCACAGGTTACATAGATGAGGGCGTTAATGAAGGTGCTCAACTAGTAGTTGATGGAAGGAATAC
>ENA-OSEY01001134-OSEY01001134.1-marine-metagenome-genome-assembly--contig:-NODE-1134-length-18823-cov-4.032167_pt1 | contig 18823 bp, 12 predicted proteins | sample MGYA00248465_ERZ534230 | MGnify/ENA primary metagenome ERZ534230 (study PRJEB26409, sample SAMN06344110) | marine metagenome | isolation source: Sea water from surface | place: Atlantic Ocean:Southern...
GTTAATTAATAAAAAAAAATTTTAATTTTGAGTTTAAATTTCGAAAAAATGAACAAACTACTTTCTTTATCCCTGTTATCTGTAATTCTTGTCTTTTCATCTTGCTCCTCATCAGAAAATGAATCGATGGAAGAAAGCTCTAGATCAGAAACCGTACTTTCAACTCTAAATTACAAAGTAGATGATAATGAATTTGTGGTTTGGCAGGCAAAACATAATGAGGATACTGAATATGCTTACCAAAGTCAAGTAAAAATTAGCGATGGATCCATCATGGTAGAGGGAGGAGAAGTGACTAAGGCAAAATTTTCATTTGATATTGCTTCACTTGCTGATACAAACCTCCCTGGAAACATGATTAAACATTTAAGGGGTGCAGATTATTTTAACGTTATTTCATATCCAGAGATTACTTTTTATGTTAGTCAAGTCGTTAACGGGGAGGCAAAAGGTACTCTTACTGTTGTGGGTATTGATAAAAAAATAAATTTTCCGATATCCATTGAAATCAACGAAGAATCTTTAAATGCCAAAGCTGAATTTGACTTAGATATGCTGAGTTTTGAATTTCCTCATCTAGTGAAAACACATCAAAAATCACCTGAAAAAAGAAAAAGCGGGCCTAGCAACATTGTTCACATTTCTTTTGACATCTCTGCAACACCACTCAATTAAGTGATTTAAAACATAATTGGTTTATTCTGAAACTTTTCTCACTATAATTAGTTAATAAAAGTTACTTATACTATTTTTCTTACATCTAAATTGGTGTAAAATTGTGTACTTATAGATTTTAATCATGAAAAAAACTGTATACGCTATCATAGCAATATCAACGGTATTTCTTGCCAATATCAATTATTCCCAATGTACTAATGGGACTGTCATGTGTACCTCACTTTCAGCTAGTGCTGACACGCTTTGTAACCCAGGAAACGTCACCATAACAGTTGATGATGGTACGTTAGGAGCTGGTTCAGAATGGGAATTATATACAGGTTCTTGTGGTGGAACCTTAGTTGCTACAACAGCTACAAATAGTTTTACCAATATTTCTGTTTCATCAACAACTACATTTTTTATAAAGGCTGATTCTTGCAATAATTCAAGTTGTATCTCAATTGATATTGTGATGGCCACATCATCAAATGATCCAATTAGCATTACTACTTCCGACACCATTGTATGTCAAAACAACAATGTGATTTTAGGTGTTGTTGGAGGGAGTTTAGGAACTGGTGCACAATGGAATTGGTATGATGATGTATGTGGAGGCAACCTTGTTGGTCAAAGCAGTACGCTTAATGTAAATCCGACATCCACAACAACATATAGTGTAAGAGCAGAAGGATACTGCAATAATACCTTATGCGAAGACATTACCGTTCAAACCTATCCCCATTACATAGATTTAGATTCCATAAGAGTAGATTCCGTATTTAACCCATCTGATACATCTTGGTATATTCCTGATACAATTTGTCCTCAAACTGCAGTGAAGCTATTTGCTCATTACTCTGGGACACTCCCTAATGGCTATTCTATTACATGGTATGAAAATTCTTGTGGATCTACACCTATTGGAGTAGGAGACTCCTTAGAAGTTATGCCGAATAACACTACCATTTATTATGCTAGAGTTGTAGGAACTTGTGGTGCATCGATGTGTCAAAGCAAAAGAATAATAACTAGCGATGGCTCTCTTGCCCCCACAAGTATTAGCACTAATGCTAATAATTTTTGTACAGGAGGCTCCGCAACACTATCTATTGTAGGTGGACATTTAGGCACTGGTGCTCAATGGCGTTGGTATGAAGGTTCTTGTAGCGGTTCTTCCATTGGAACAGGTACTTCGTTAACAGTAACTCCAGCTTCAACTACAATGTACTATGCCCGAGCTACCGGGGGAAGTTGCGGGAGTACAGCATGTGCGGATTTACTCATTAACACCTATGACTTAGGGGTTTACCACAGCCCTTTAGACTCGACATGTAGTAGTTCCCCTGTTGTAATGACAGGAGGATATCCAGTTGGAGGTTCATATAGTGGAACTGGTATATCAGATAGTTTATTTGACCCTTCCATTGCTGGAGTTGGAACCCACACTATTACATACACCTACAATGATGGCAATAATTGTGTTGACTCTGCACAAGTTGACATTACAGTACTACAAAACAATCCAGATCCAAATGTTTTAACGGCATCTTATTATGAAATATGTAATGGCAATTCTACAAATATATCTTTAGACACATCTAGTAGCTTATCTCCCGGAAGTGTTTGGGTTTGGTATGAAGATGCATGTGGAACTGGGGATGTAATTGACACCACTTACAACAGTACTAATGGAATTACTGTAAGTCCCAGTACAACAACCAATTATTACGTAAGAGCTGAAGGAGGAATGTGTCCTCCAAGTAATTGTATAGGAGTTACAGTAGATGTGTACACACTCTCCACACATTTAGACAAATTCGAAACGCTATGTGGAGAAGCAACACCATCATTTAATTTATCAGGTGGAGATCCATCTGGTGGGGAATACTCAGGTACTGGAGTTGCTAATAATGTTTTCTACCCTAATGTAGCTGGAACAGGAATACATACTATCACGTACACCCACACCATTGGTTCATGTATAGCTACCGATACGGAAACGATAACAATTTCATCGAGTCCTATAGTAATTCAATCTTCTGTTGAACAAGAAACATGTTCTGAAGGTGGACTTATGATACACGCTCACCCTATGTTTGGTTCAGGATACTATGACTTTTTATGGTCTGATGGGAGTTTAGAAAATCCCCTAACTTATGCAGAAGCTGGAAATTATAACGTATTAATTTCTGATGCCAATGATTGCTATTCTCTTTTAGACGGCATCACTGTAGACAGCGCTTTGACCTGTATTGAAATGACCAATACTTTTACCCCGAATAACGATGGGGTTAATGATACTTGGAATTTAGATTTTTCGAATTTCAGTGAAGTCAACCTAGTAATTTTCAATAAATGGGGAAGTGAGATTGCTTCATTTACAGACTTAGTTTTTAGTTGGGATGGTACATACAATGGAAACGATCTACCAGCAGGTACTTATTACTACATTATACAACTTACTGAAAGCACAGGGAGTTTGATTAATCAATCTGGACCAATAACAATAATTAGATAAAATGAAAAAGACATTAATACTTTTTGGAATTTGCTTGCTATTCGCGTCTAATAACAATGCACAACAAACAGCACTGAATAGTCAATATCTTTACAACGATTTTGCTATAAACCCTGCCGTGGCCGGATCTAAAAATTACTCTCCACTATCACTTAGTGTAAGAAGGCAGTGGCTCGGAATAGATGAAGCTCCCGTAACTCAAAATCTAATGCTTCACGGGTTTCTTGGTCAACATACTGGAGGAGGAATTCACTTATACAACGATGCTTCTGGACCATCCAAAAGAACAGGCCTTAGTACTTCGTTTGCATACCATGTTAAAACAGGAAAATTATCCAAATTATCGTTTGGATTATCTGGATCTATAACACAATTTTCAATTGATAGAGATAAGCTAATTACTCAAGTCCCTGGTGATATAGCCGTAATGAATAGTATAAGTCATGTCATTGCGGATGCCAACTTTGGGATCCTGTGGAAAGGAGACAGGCATTTTATAGGAGTTTCCGGTTTTAATTTATTAGAAAACAAATCGAACATAAATGCTCTTACTACGCCTGTAAACAACTCTCTAGATCGTGTATTTTATGCGCATGCTGGATACAATTTCAAGGTTGGAGCTCTTATTGATATCCAACCCTCTACTATTTTCAGATACATGTTAAATACACCCTATCAGTTTGATGGGAATTTAAAAATAACCTTAAAAGATTTGTATTGGATAGGAACTTCATACCGTCATCAAGATGCTATAGCTATCATGGGAGGAATTGAAATAGGTAATATCATGTTTGGATATACCTATGACATTGGCATCTCAGATATTAAAACCTACAATGATGGAACACATGAAGTTTTTTTAGGAATGAAACTTAACCGTGGTGATAATGGAAAAACACCATGGAAAAAGAGAAATAGAATTTATTCAGGGTACAGCGCAGATAGTTAACGATCAACTGAATGAATAAGTTATTTACATCGTTTTTAATACTCTTTTGCTGCATCATCAGTTTCGGGCAATCGAAGCTAGCAGATATCATGTATTCAAATTTTGAATATGAGCTAGCTGCAGATTTATACAGCAAAGAAGATTCTTTAACAAAGAAACAGCTAAAACAGTTTGCATATTGCTATTACATCAATAATCAATTTGAAAAAGCAATTCCGTTATTTGAATTAGCGCTAAAAAAAGATACTAATAATTTACAATTAGCATTCCATTATGCTGATGCGCTTAAAAGTACAGGTAGATATACTTCCGCTCAAAATGCATTATCTCCTTTATTAATTCGCGATTCTACGAATCCAAACTTACAATTACTAATACAGTCTATTGATTCATTAAAAAAATGGGATACCATCAAATTTTTTAAAAAACTTGCAGAATTTAAACCTTTAAACACACCTGCAGCAGAGTTTTCACCCTCATTTTATGATGATGGCATATATTATATTATTGAAAAAGGAGATGAGGACATCTACAATGCAAGAAATATAAATTTAATTGAAAACAATGATTCGTTAAGTCCTAAAGAAAAGAAAGCATTTTTACAAACTTTAGAAAAATCTTTAGCCTACGGAACGGTGATTAGTCCAAGGACATATCTATACAAGATGCCCCTTGATGTTTCAAAGTTATTTCATGATTATCGAAATATTATACCAAAAGAATCATACGATACAGCAAGATTATATGTTACTCACAAGGGTTTTAATATCACCAGTTATGACCAAAGCTTTAATAAAGAACAAGTGTTCTACACTAGGCACCCCGTTACAAATAATTGGAACCCTAACACTCCCATGAACCCTTTGTTATTTAAAGGTAAACACCATAAGAAAAAGCCTAAATTGATTAAACGCAGAAAGATTCCAGTCCTATTCCTACCAAGTACATTTGGTTCTGGTGAAGTTAGTGTAACTGATGACGGTAAAACCATCTATTTTGTTAGCGATAAAAGAAAAGGATATGGTGGAACTGATATATACATGTCACATCAAAAAAAATCGGGGAGATGGGGACGAGCCATAAATCTTGGACCACTTGTAAATACTCCTTTTGATGAAGAGTCACCAAGAATTTATGACGACAGCGTATTATTTTTCTCTTCAAATGGGTGGCCTGGATACGGAAAGGCTGATATTTTTAAATGTAAAATAGTAGGTGATAGCATTCATAATGTAACTCACCTTCCATACCCAGTTAATTCTAGTGGTGATGATATTCATTTTGTTTTACATCCTTTTGATGAAAGTGTTGCCATTTTGAATTCCGACAGATCTAAGGGTACAGGAGATGAGGACATTTACTTTGCACATATGATCCCTATCGAACCTTACGTAAAAGGGTATATAAAGTCACTTAAAGACAGTAGCATCTTAAAAAACAGCTTCGTCCGGCTGTTAAATGAAAATAATTACGAACTAAACCAAACAACCACTACCATTAATGGTAAATATAGATTCTCTCTTGAAAGAGGAAAGTCATATGAAATATGTGCTACCAAGATGGGTATGTCCGGTTGCATTCAGGTAGATGCCGATTATCAATTATTTAGGAATGAAAAAAAAGATATTTATCTAGATACAGCAACCACGATTCAAGGATATGTAGTGGATGAAAATAATGACAAAGTAGGTGGAACTAAAATAGAGTTCTCAAACAACAAAGATAGACTTTTAACCACTGTATTTTCAAGAGATGATGGCTTCTTTCAAATCGATACTAAAGATGTGAAAGACTTTTTCATTTTAGCACAAAAAGATAAAAAAGTGGGATCACTAAAACTTAAAATTTCACCCAACTACAAAACAGATTCTATTGTCAAAATTAAAATCATAAACAATACGGCCATTATTAATGGTATAGTATACGACACCAATGGACTGCCTTCAGAAAATGCTGTAGTGCGGCTTTTAGATTCCAATAATATAGAAGTGGAACGCATAACCACAAAAAAGGACGGCTATTATGAACTCTCCATGACTGCACTTAATAACTACAGGCTTATAGCTACCAATTATGGAATGGCAAAAGACACTCTTCTTATTGTAGATGAACATTGGGGAAGTGTAAAGAAAAAAGATCTATACCTAAAAAATCATATTACTGTTCAAGGGCACACTTATTTTAAAGATACAAGTAGAATAGTGGACGAAGTAGCTGTGGCCGTTGAAAGTGGTTTTGATTCAAAGTATTTAACCGTTTACTCCGACAAAAATGGTTTTTTTCAATTTCCTTTATACAATGACTCACTTCTCTACATGGACGGAACAAAGAAAAAATTAAGAGGTACAACTACGGTAAACATAGACTCTAATTTTAATACCCTTGAATTACATGATATTATTCTACACCGGATTTATACAGATGCACATGGGGTCGTTATTTACTCAAACGATAGTGTTGCAGAAAATATTACCGTAGAATTAATTGATCGAAATGGGAAAATTGAATCTGAAACAATAACTGATAGTTTGGGTCGATTCTACTTTGAATTAAGAACTGACACAGATTATGAGTTATACGCTAGCGAAGGAGATTTGGAAGCGGTAGAAAATATTCACACTGGTGTTTTCTGGAAGAAAAACAACGATATAGTACTTAAACTAAATATCAAGGGAACACCTACTTTTGGTTTAGTAGTTGATGCAGAAAATAGAGAACCGCTCAGTTTTGTAAAAATCACATTAACGGATTCAACAACTAACCTCAAAAATATTACATACTCTAATGACCAGGGCCTATTTGAAATGTCTATAAAGAAAAACTCAACCAACTACATTAAATTAGAAAAAGACAATTACTTCCCTAAAACTATTATGATTAAAATTGGTGATGTAGTTCCAAAAATCATTGATCTTTCTAGAGATTATGACTTATCACTCACAAAGTCAGATTTTATGATTGAACCTATTTATTTTGAATTTGACAGTCATGAAATTACTCCGCATTCGAAAGAACAACTAAACAAATTAGCTAGGTGGTTACGTATTAATAAAACTCGAACGTGTAATGTTTATGGATTTACAGATTGCAGAGGAACTCAAGATTATAATTTAAGATTAAGTAAAAATAGAGCTCAAACCGTAAGAGTCTATTTGTCCTATAAAGGCATCAGTATGAAACGAACTTTTAACATTCCTATGGGGTCAACTAATTATGTTAATAATTGTTATCAAGATGAGGATTGCACCGAAGCAGAGCATAGGGAGAACCGTAGATGTGAATTTCAGATCAATGATATAAAAGAATAAGTTCCTTTTTATTCTTATAAAAAATATATTTGCAAAAATTTTATTGGGATGAGTGTTAAAGAAACAAGAGTACGGTTTGCTCCTAGTCCAACAGGGCCACTTCACATGGGAGGGGTAAGAACTGCTTTATACAATTATCTATTTGCCAAAAAACATCATGGGAAATTTATTCTTAGAATAGAGGATACCGATCAAACAAGATATGTTGATGGAGCTGAAAATTATATTATTGAATCGTTGAAATGGAGTGGGCTAACTATTGATGAAGGACCTAAAATTGGAGGTGAATTCGGTCCATATCGTCAATCTGAGCGAAAACATCTGTACAAACAATATGCAGATCTTCTAATAGAAAAAGGACATGCTTATTATGCCTTCGATTCGGCAGAAGATTTAGAGAAGATGAGAGAAATGGCTAAAAAGGCAAAAATGCCCAATTGGCAGTACAATTCCATCACTCGAAACTCCATGAAAAACTCACTTACTTTACCCGAAGACGAAATAAAGGGTAAAATTAAAAATGGAGACCCACACACCATTCGAATTAAAATGCCCAGAAATCATGATGTCCGATTTTATGATGAAATCAGGGGTTGGGTTATTGTGAATACCAATAATATGGACGATAAAGTCATTTTCAAAGGTGATGGAATGCCAACTTATCATCTAGCTAATGTAGTAGATGACTATTTGATGCAAATTTCTCATGTGATCAGAGGAGAAGAATGGCTTCCTTCAGCTCCACTACATGTATTGTTATATCAATATCTAGGGTGGGAAGAGGTTATGCCTAAATTTGCACATCTACCCCTTATTCTAAAACCTGATGGAAATGGTAAACTCAGCAAAAGAGACGGTGACCGACTGGGATTCCCTGTTTTCCCATTACGATGGGAAGATCCAGCTACAAAAGAAGTTTCTTCTGGATACAGAGAAAAAGGATACTATCCTGAATCATTTATCAATATGCTTGCATTCCTTGGTTGGAACCCAGGTACGTCCAAAGAATTGTATCATATGGAAGAATTGATACAGGATTTTTCACTTGAAAGAGTTGGAAAAAGTGGGGCGAAATTTGATCCAGAGAAAACCAAGTGGTATAACCAGCAACATTTAAGATTAAAATCAAAAGAGACGCTCGTTAATGAAATTAAAAGCACTATTGATTATAATGTTAGCGATAGTTATTTAGAAGGCGTGATTGAATTAATGAAAGAAAGGGCAACATTTGCAAATGAGTTGCTTTCAGAAAAGTACTTCTTTGAGTCCCCTGCTGAATATGATGAAAAAACATTTAGAAAAAAATGGAAAGAAAACTCAAGCTCTATCATGGATAGGCTGTTCGAAAGAGTAAATCTTATTAAAGATTTTTCAACTGAAAATATTGAGCATACATTTAAAGCATATATCACTGAAAATGAATTGGGGATGGGAGCTGTTTTACCTTGTATGAGACTTATTTTAACTGGTAAAGGTATGGGGCCGTCTGTTTTTGCCATTGCTTCTTTATTAGGAAAAGAAGAGGTAATGACCCGATATCAAAATAAAATTAATTTTTTTACCTCACTTTACGAAAATAAAAAGCAGGTGCAATGAATGTAGTTCAAGTACATGGCATTAGAACGTATTCCTATCACGGCTGTTTGGAGGAAGAAAAAGTTATTGGAGGAAACTACATAGTTGATGTCGATGTGTTTTGTGACTTTAGGTCCGCTGCTTTAGAAGACAGCCTTGCAAAAACAGTAGACTATGTTGATGTAAAAAATATAGTCGTACATGAAATGGGATTGCCATTTAAATTGATTGAAACCGTTGCCTACAACATCATTACTCAATTAAAAGCAAAATTTTCCACTGTAGAAAAGTGTATGGTGAAGATTAAAAAAATTAATCCCCCTATTGATGGGGATGTGAATTATGTTTCTGTGATCGTAGAAGAATAAATTGTTTATTTAATCGGAAATTGTAATTTTGTTCCTTCTTTGAATTAAGGTCTCGTGGCCGAGTGGCTAGGCAGTGGTCTGCAAAACCATCTACATCGGTTCGAATCCGATCGAGACCTCATTTTTTCTAATGAATTATAATCTCCCTAACCTCATCTACTTTATTTGAAATAATTATATGCATGTGGTAATAACCACTTGAAAGATTACATTCTATATTTTTTTTGCGACCACTTTTCCAAGTATCTGAATAAACCTCTTTTCCGGATAAATCGTATATAATTATTTCAGCTTGATCATTACCAGAAGATCTCTCCAAAGTAAAACTTCCATCATTTGGATTAGGATATAAAACGTAATCAATCTCATTATTGATGTTGATTCCAACGTTATTTACGCTTTCACAGGGTGATATATTAGTGCAGTTAAATTTGGTCACTTCTACTGCATAATCTCCATTTACAGCTGCAGTATAACTTTGATTTGTCTCCCCAGAAATTGGAGAATTGTTGTTGTTGCAATCTAACCATTGGTAGGTGGCCCCTTGAACATCTGAGGTTAATGTAGGTGAATTATTATTCACGGAATTAGAAAATGGAACGGGTACTGTTAATTCACAATTGGTCATGTTATTACATAACTGATAGCAATTGTTTGAATCACTCGCCTCGTAGATTTGAACTCCACAAGGGATATTTTGGAAAATGTAATTTGAGGCAAAATTGGCAGAATTTATCAAGTTGGATGATATGCCGTCATAAATACTGACCGTGTAAGGTGATGTTCCCCCTTGTATTTGATATTCTACATTATTTAATGTGTCAATGATGTAATTCACCACCATAGCTGTGGGCTCAGAAAGAGAAACGGAGTCTGTCACAGTAAATCCATTAGCATCAGTCACTAAACAAGAATAATTACCAGCAAACAGTGCTACATTTGAACCTGAAAAGCCGTTGGACCATGAATAGGAATATGGAGGAGTTCCTCCAGAAGCAACAGCAGTAACATCAGTAGTATTCCCATTACAATAGATTGGATTCAAGGCGCTTAGGGAAACACTCATTAAATTATTAATTTGGTAACAATTTGAAATGGCGGTACATCCATTTTGAGTCACTTCAACTGCATAATTACCATTAGAGGTAGGAGAAAAATTTTGGTTTGTTTCTCCTGCGACTGGAGTATTGTTATTATTACAATCCAACCATTGATAAGTAGCATTGGGTGCTAACGCAGTTAATGTTGAAGAAGAAATAATGTAGGAGACGGATGTGTCCACAGAAATAATGCCTAAATCTAATGTGACCACGCTATCACATCCAGATAGATTTGTTAAAGTTTGATTATAAATTCCCGATGAAGTGTAATTGATTCCATTCCAGACTAATGAATCACAAGCTGTCAATGCAATTGTATAGCTATTAGCATATCCACAAGAGCCATCATCTATATTAGCCAACGGGTTATATTGACAGGAAGTGGAATCTGTACAGCCTTGAATCCAGGGATAAAATGTGGGGCTCCAATCAACTCCTGCTTGCCAAGGCAAGACTCCAAGTTCTAAAGCACCAATATCAGGAGCAGCTCCATTTTGCGGGTGATTAATAGGAGAAATTGGTACACCAGCATCAACAATTGAAGAGTTAGATAAGGGCAAGTAGGTATTAGTATCCATTAAATTATAGAAATTAACAGAAGGATTGTCATAACCATTCCAATTACTTGAAGTTATTCCAGGAATGGGAATTTGATGAGCTCTGTGTGCACTCATTTTTTCACTAAAATTGTTGTATATGAAAGAACTATCATTTGAGTTATCTTCATCCAGAATAATTAAGCCATTCTTATTGCTAGAAAATGTAGTATTGTAACAGATGTAATGATGATTTCCTTTCACCATGATCCCATTAGTTCGAACAGCAATATTATGATGCATATTTCCATATTGTCCCGCTTGACCTGGATCACCTCCTGGCGCATCAAATCGTAAGGCATATTTTGGAGTGTCGTGTATGTAGTTATGGTGTATAAGAGAGTTTTGTACCGTTGCTGAGGTGCCTTGGTATACGGAACCATCTGATTGTAGCGCACCTGTAGACCAAACATCATTATAGGCAAACTCAGGGGTTGTTCCTGGAGCTAAAAACGCTGAAGCAGCGGCATCGTGAACCGTATTATGCAAAAATTTATTAGCATCACCACTAAAATAAACACCAACCATTAAAAATGGCAATTCTGAAACCGAGTAATCAATATATTGCATATAACAATTTTCTATCACGTTACTATCTCCATAAACTCTAAGTGCTTCTCCATCAGTATACTCAAATAGACATTTCCTAATAACACTGTTGTGCACTTCGTTAGCTGATCCAGGTTGACCCAAAGTACTCACGTTTGGGGCCACATCATATTCTCTAAGCATCCTCTTAGAACAGTTAGGAAATGAAAAATGACATTCCTCTATTAGTAAATTATCTGAACTTTTAGCAAAAAAGGTTGTAGCGAAAAAATAGATGTTTTTAATGATAACATCCGTAGAGTTAGTTATTGTAAACGCATAATCTTGTACTTTTCCTGAGATGCTTCTTCCATTAGGGTTTTGACCATTATCAGGGTATAAATACAATGTCATTGATGTGGTATCGTAAAACCATTCATTGGGTTGATCCAATAATTCTAGTTTACCTTCAACAAAAAAATGATGGTGTTTATCGCGATACGTATTATTAGGAATTGTGTTATAACTAAAAAAATTGTCCTGAGGATTATGTGAAATAATTTCTCTGTTAAAAGTTTTAAATGAACCTACATTCATGATACCAATGGCTCCGGTTAAGTTAAGTCCTGTAGAACCCAAATCTTTTTTAGTGGAATCAACCAATTCAAAGCCATTGTATGACCCGTTTGGAAAACCGTTGGCTGAATCAACAATTCCTGATGCCCAAGAATTCCAGTTGTAAATCGACTTGTCTAAAAAATTTCCATTTGGCCATCTTGCCATTACCATTTCATTTTGATCCACAAATAATTGCCAAATATGTTTATTCAATACTGTTTTATAAATATTTCCTGAATAAATAGTCCAATTAGATTGGACCGCTTCTGTTCCATCAAAAACAACCCATTCGTTCATGTAGGGCATAATTACAATATCATTTTTTCCATCTATTAAAACCTCTTCATCGTAATGACCTTCACGAATAATGCAAGTATCACCGGAACTCATTACTGACAATGCTTTATTTACAGTGGCAAAGGGTGAGGTTATTGTACCTGCATTTGTGTCATCACCACCCATGGAAGTAGTAGCTACGTATCTGTTTTGAGCGTTTAAAAAAAATGCCCAACTAAAAAAACTTATCAAAATTATTTTGTGAATCATGAAATTAAAATATGAGAAAAATGAATTCATTTTTTAAACGAATCTTAAGTGAGTGTATTTGAAGTACTTATAAAAAATAATTCTGTATTTTTAAAAAATGAAAAGAATTCTATTGTTAAGTTCTTTAGTGCTATTTATACTAAGTTCATTTATCGTTAAAAGTACTAGTTCATCAAGTGTTGTTAGTTCAACTAACTTTAGTCAACATATTGCTCCCATTTTTTATGCCAACTGCACTGGATGTCATCATACTGGTGGTGTAGGGCCCTTTTCAATGATTGATTATCAAGATGCATATAATATGCGATTTGCCATTCAAACTTCTGTGCTTAATGGTGAAATGCCGCCCTGGCCACCAGATACAAATTATACTCGTTTTAGACATGAACGAATACTTTCCAGCCAAGAAATATCGCTCATTGATGACTGGGTCAATAATGGCGCCCCTGAAGGAGATCCTAATTTAGCACCAATACCACCCACTTATAACACCAATGGACCTCAACTTGGCATACCTGATTTAACCCTATCTGCGCCTCATTACACAAGCAATGCCTTTATGGATGATGACTATGTATGTTTCACTATACCAAGTCAACTATTATCGGGCAAAAAAATAAGAGCTGTTGAAGTTGAACCTGGAGTACCTGAAATTGTACATCATGTGTTAGTTTACTTGGATACATCAGGTAATTCAACTCCTGGAATAGAAAATAATTGCATGGGGCCTTTAGATGGTCTTTTGGTGGGCGAATTCGCGCCTGGTTCTGAAGCCATTGCATATCCAGGTGATCAAAACTTAGCATTTGGCATGGACTTTCCTGCAGGAAGTAATGTGGTTTTAGCCATGCATTACCCCATTGGATCTCTAGGTGTTACCGACAGTACCAAAGTTCACTTTTATTTCTATCCAGACCAAATAAATAACTTTAGGCAAATTGAAATTAGTCCTATACTAGTCAATTTCAATTTCTGTGTTCCTCCAAATCAACAAAAAACCATTACTAGCTCATTTACCGTACCACTTTTTGCTCCGAGCTTATCTATGTATGGTGTTTTTCCTCACATGCATTTGATAGGAAAATCAATAAGCACCTATGCTGTGCTTCCTAATAATGACACCGCAAAATTGATCAATATCCCTGATTGGGATTTTGAATGGCAAGGTTCATATAGTTTCCCAAAAATGTTAAAAATCCCATCCGCTACTAAAATTGTAGGAACTGCAACTTATGATAATACAGCAGGAAATCCGCATAATCCTAATACTCCTCCCCAAACCATTTGTGCTGGTTTTAATACTACAGATGAAATGTTTGTGATTTATTACCTGTACACGCTGTATCAAAATGGAGATGAAAATTTAAATTTAGATTCTCTAATGCAAAGTGGGATGACTAATATCAGTGATCTCCACCTTGAAAATAATGTAGATTTATCCATTTTTCCTAATCCATCTAATGGCCATTGTAATATAGATCTAAGCCTGTTCAATGGAAACGAGCTAACTGTAAGCCTTTTTGATTTGAGTGGAAAAGAAATTAAGCAAGTAGAAGTATTGAAGTCCGTTGTAGAACCTTTCTCTTTTGAGATCAATAACAGCACCTCCGCTGTTTACATTGTCAAGGTGAGCTCTAATTTGGGTGAAATTAAATATGGAAAAATAATTATAGAATGATAAAGCCCCCATGAAGAGGGTTTAAAATAGATTTTGATTTAAACTACATTTTTTTGAAACTAATGGTGTTGTAGTCATCAGAGTCTTGTTGACCAAGAGAGATACAAGCTACCTAATTCTATAATATGCCATTGTTCTGGTAAATGTTTGAGTGACTTTTTCTTTACTACACGCTATTAATAAAATTATTGCTAATGTTGCATTTAAAAATTTTTCATAACAAATAATTTAATTTCTAAGTGTAACAGATGATCAATCATAAAGTTTCTATTGTACTTATCATGCTGGGTATCTCCATTTCTTTGTCAGCTCAAAAAAATGGAGATAGTTTAACCATTGCTTCATGGAATATACAAATGCTACCCAAAGTGTATCAACCATTTACCAAGCTAACCAGGAAAAAACAAAGTATAAGAGCACCCAAAATTATTCAATACTTAAATGCAGCCGAATTTGATTTGATTGTATTACAAGAGGTGTTTGACAGATCTATTCAAAAAGAAATTTCAAAGGGTCTTATCGTGAATTATCCATATCAGCAAATGCCTATAAAAGAAGGTTTTACATGGAAATTATCTAGTGGCGTCATGATTCTTTCTAAGCACCCCATAAAGTTTTTGAAAAATGTGATTTTTAATACTTCCAAAAAATCAGATAAAGCAGCTCAAAAATCTTGTGTTTTAGTGCAGGTTGAGATTGGAAGTAAAACCTTGCTGCTGGGTGGTACACACTTGGATTCAAAGAGTCAAGAATCAAGATACCTGCAATATGAAATGACAAAAAGTGAAATCCTAAATCCTTACCTAAATGACAGTATACCTCTTTATTTAGCGGGTGATTTTAATACCTCCAATAATCATGAAGATTATAAAAAAATGACCCATGAATTTGGCTTAACTAGTTTTTCACTTGATGACGATCGACCATATACTTATGATGAATACAATACGTGGAACGAATCGGGGGTGAGATCATGGATTGATTTTATTTTTTATAATGAAAATCCATATCATCAACCCTTTAAGCAGTATATTCTAAGACCAACCCTATCTTTCAAAGGGAGTAAAATGGATATGGCAGATCATTACCAAATTGTACTGGAAACTGTTATTTATTAAGTGCCTCTAGACGTTTAAGTAGGGGTGGGTGAGAGTAATGCATGAATACATACCAGGGGTGTGGATACAGATTGGACAAACTATCTACTGATAATTTTTTTAAAGCCAGTTGTAGTGCTTTCCCATCATATGTAGACTTGGCATAATCATCAGCTTCATATTCATTTTTTCTACTCAACATATTCATGACCATACCAATTAAAGTTCCTACAGGGCTAAAAAGAATACTAAATGCTAAAATTCCTAAATGAAAAACAACTCCATCTCCTCCCATTGCCTGAGATACGATTGGGTTTTTTATACATATCTCCAATAAAAAGCACATAAGCCCTAATTGTAAAATGGTTAAAATCATAGAAGTTAAAATGTGTTTTTTCTTAAAATGTCCTACTTCATGAGCTAAAACGGCTACCAGTTCCTCCTCCCCGTGTTTTTCAATTAATGTATCATAAAGTGCTATTGTTTTTCTAGGTCCCAGTCCACTAAAGAATGCATTTGCTTTTGTAGATCTTTTTGAGCCGTCAATAATGTAAATGTTTTTTAAAGCATATCCTACCTTAGTAGTGTACGCCTCTATCTTTTCGCGTAAGGATCCTTCCTCCAATGGAGATAATTTATTGAATATTGGTACAATCAAATCAGCATAAAACATATTGATAAACAACATTAACCCAGAAAGTCCTACCCATATCCATAACCAAAATCCTTCACTTAGTAAATTAAAAACATATAATACCCCGGCTAAAACTCCTCCTCCTAAAATTAAAGTTAATATGTATCCTTTTATTTTATCTAAAACAAATGTCTTAACGGTGGTTTTATTGAATCCATATTTTTCTTCGATAACAAAAGTATTGTAGCAAGTAAAAGGGAGAGAAATTATATCACTAACAACAAATAACAGTAGAAAGAATAATCCAGTATGTATGAACTGGAAACTAAAATCACTATGTATCATTTCAGGAAATTGCATTGAAATTTCATGGCTTAACCAGCCAAAGCCATACAGATACAACATTAAAAGTGTTATACAAAAGCTTAAAATACTCGAAATAAGTCCAATTCGTCCTTTTTCTTTTGCATAGTTTTTGGCTTTTACATATGCTTCTTTAGAATAAAAATCTTTTACACTTTCTGGAATAGAGTCATTCCAATTGCTATTATTTAAAAAATCAAGAACGGTTGAAAATAAAAAGTTAAATGCAATTAATCCTATCATTATGATCAATAAAATATCTGAGTTCATATTTTGATTTTAGTGTAAATGCAATGATACTATTTCTTACATATTTATTCTATTTTAATTTATGGTTAATAAATAAAATGAATCTAAAAATTGACTTTAATTTTTGTTTTTTTTACATTTATTAACCTATGTGGTAAATTATGAAGCCTTTATGTTCTGTTTTACTGTCCCTTTTTGTGGTAGCTTTTTGTGCTCAGGAACAAAGTACTGCTATTGGTTTTTACACTACTGGACTTGAGCATTACAATCATCAAAATTATAAAGTTGCTATCGCTGAATACACTAAAGCTATTGAACTAAACCCTAACTTTGCAGAAGCATTTTTTCAACGTGGATGTGCTAAACATAATGCTGAAGATTACAAAGGGGCCATTGACGATTTTAATACGAGTATTAATCTGCAGCCTAAAAATGAATTGTTTTATAAACAAAGAGCATCCTCTAAGACCATGTTAAAAGACTATAATGGAGCTATATCTGACTGTGATGAAGCTATTTTAATTAAGAATGATTATGATAAAGCTTATGCACTCAGAGGTATCTTAAAAATAGAAATGGGAGAAATAAGTGGTTGTAAAGATTTAGAAAAAGCTGGCGAATACGGGTATAATAATGCCCCAATTTTTCTAAAAAAATACTGTATGAAGTAGAGTTAAATTTGAAACAAAGTGAGCTCTTTGAATGCTTCGATTCTAGAGTTTATTTCTTCTTGTTCTACCTCAACTAATCTATCAATACCAAATTTTTCAACTGTAAATGAAGCCATTGCAGATCCTACAATAATAGCTGACTTCATGTTATCCCAATTAATCTCATTACACTTCGATAAATAGCCTACAAAACCTCCTGCAAAGGTGTCACCAGCACCTGTTGGATCAAATACTTCTTCTAATGGTAGAGCAGGTGCAGAAAACACTTTATTCTCATGAAATAATAAAGCTCCATGTTCTCCTTTCTTAATGATTAAGTACTGAGGCCCCATTGTTAGTATATGATTTGCTGCTTTTCTTAACGAATACTGGCCAGTTAATAACCTAGCTTCTTCATCATTAATGGTAAGTACATCTATTTCACTTATCACTTTTTTTAAGTCTTCAAGCGCAGTTTCCATCCAAAAATTCATGGTATCAAGTACAATTAACTTAGGGCGGTTTTTGATTTGTTTTAGAACTTGATATTGAACTGCCGGCAGTAAATTTCCAAGCATGAGGATATCACAATCTTGATAAGATTCAGGAACAACTGGATTAAATGTTTCTAGTACATTAAGTTGAGTGTCTAATGTGTCTCTTGTGTTCATGTCAGTATGGTATTTTCCAGACCAAAAGAATGTTTTTTCTCCCTTTTTAATTTGTAATCCCTCAGTGCTTATTCCACGTTGATGAAATAGATCTATAGTTTCTTGTGGAAAATCTTCACCTACTACGGAAATTAATCTAGGATTTGAATTAAAATAAGATGCAGATAAAGAAATATAAGTACATGCACCTCCAATTATTTTATCTGTTTTTCCAAAAGGGGTTTCTACCGCATCAAATGCTACCGTTCCAACACTAACTAAATTCATTTTTTCTAATTTCTGGCAAATATAACATTAGCAACCAACTTAAAAAGTTTACCCTAAAAATTAGATGAAACAAAAAGAGTAAGGAGTATTGCATAAATTCAAACTTTGGTGTAATATTGCAAACCAAATTTGCTTCTTTAGCTCAGTTGGTTAGAGCATCTGACTGTTAATCAGAGGGTCCTTGGTTCGAGCCCAAGAAGAAGCGCACGGATAGTCAAGGAGTTAGTTAATTTTTAAAACTAGCTCCTTTTTTTATGCTCAATACATATTCAACATAAACATAAAATTTCGACTCTTTTCAAATTCAAGCTTATTAAGTTTACACAAATGTGTTTTCGAAATTGCATTAGGGTTTTTTGTAAATGATAGTCTTGTAAAGGAAAGGTGTTTTTCTGACACTTCTGCGAATTAATTAATGTTTCATTTCACAGTGCCCTGATTTTTAAAA
>ENA-OSEY01001136-OSEY01001136.1-marine-metagenome-genome-assembly--contig:-NODE-1136-length-18780-cov-26.494787_pt1 | contig 18780 bp, 21 predicted proteins | sample MGYA00248465_ERZ534230 | MGnify/ENA primary metagenome ERZ534230 (study PRJEB26409, sample SAMN06344110) | marine metagenome | isolation source: Sea water from surface | place: Atlantic Ocean:Southern...
GGTAATACAGTTATAGTAGTTGAACATGATACTGAAACAATGGAGAATGCAGATCATATAATTGATCTTGGACCTGAGGCTGGTAACAAAGGTGGTGAAGTTGTTGCAGCAGGTTCAATTAAAGAGATAAGTCAAAATCAAAATAGTATAACTGGAAAATATCTATCGAACAAATTTAAAATAAATGTACCATCGAAAAGAAGATTAGCTAAAAATGGAAGATTTTTAGAAATCACAGGTGCAACCGGAAATAATCTTAATAATGTAAACTTAAAAATTCCACTAGGAAGCTTAACTTGTGTAACAGGAGTATCCGGTAGTGGAAAATCTACTCTCGTATTGCAGACTTTGTATAATGCTTTAAATCTTACATTAAATAATAACAAATCCAGAAAAATTCCAAAACCCTTTAAGGGATTTAAGGGAACAGAGTTAGTTGATAAGATAATCGATATTGATCAATCACCTATTGGGAGAACTCCTAGATCTAATCCAGCAACCTATACAGGTGCTTTTGGTCCTATAAGAGATTGGTTTACTGGATTACCTGAGTCAAAGTCTAGAGGTTATAAGCCTGGGAGATTTTCATTTAATGTTAAAGGTGGAAGATGTGAAGCATGTGAAGGAGATGGGGTCATTACATATGAAATGCACTTTTTGCCAGATGTTTATATTCAATGTGATGAATGTAAAGGCACTAGATATAACAGGGAAACTCTAGAAATTAAGTTCAAAGATAAAAGTATTGCTGATGTTTTAAATATGACTGTCGATGAAGGATGCGAATATTTTGAAAATATATCTAATATTAAAACAAAATTACTAACATTAAAAAAAGTTGGATTAGGGTATATTAAAATTGGGCAGCAAGCTACAACTCTTTCAGGTGGTGAAGCTCAAAGAATTAAGTTAGCTAAAGAATTATCAAAAAGATCTACAGGAAGAACAATGTACATACTAGATGAGCCAACTACTGGGTTACATCAACATGACATAAAAAAATTACTTGAAATTCTCCATACATTTGTGGCTCTAGGAAATACTGTTGTTGTAATTGAACATAATTTAGATGTAATTAAAACAGCTGATTATATTGTTGATATGGGACCCGAAGGTGGTGTCAAAGGTGGAAAAATTATCGCAGAAGGAAAGCCAGAGGAAATTTGTAAAATTAATGAGAGTTACACTGGAAAATTTTTGAAACCACTTTTAAACTAAGAAAAAATCATTGTTAAACTTAATCAAAATTAGTATATTTAAGTATGGATAAATTATTAGCCTCTCTACCGAGAACAATACACGCTTCGCTAGCCTTAGCTGTGATTGTTTTTTTTGGATTATTCTATCAAAATGATGGGTTTAGTTTTGATAGACTTTTCTGGTCATGGTTGACAAGATTTTTTCACGTCGTGGTAGCTATAATGTGGATAGGTCTTTTGTGGTATTTTAATTTTGTACAAATTCCAAACATGAGTAAAATTCCAGATGAACAAAAGCCAGCAATTGGTAAAGTTATTGCTCCAGCTGCTCTTTTTTATTTTAGATGGGCAGCAGCACTTACAATTTTGTCAGGATTTATACTAGCATGGTTAAATGGATATCTTCATGACGCTATGACTTTAAGTATAGGCTCAGGGGTGCCAAAACACACTGCTATTGGAATTGGGATGTGGCTGGGTGTGGTTATGGCTTTTAATGTATGGTTTGTAATTTGGCCTAATCAGAAAAAAGCTTTAGGTATAGTAGAATGTGAACCTGAGGTAAAAGCAAAATCAGCTAAAACAGCAATGTTGTTTTCAAGAACAAATACTTTGTTATCTCTACCGATGCTACTTTCAATGGTAGCTGCTCAAAATTTATATTAGTTTTTATCTTCTCTAAGGACTGTTTTTTGAGACACATTTAGTCTTACTAACACTGTGTTTGCAATATAAATTGATGAATAAGTCCCAAAAATTACCCCAAATATCATTGCTAAAGAAAAACCTTTTAAAACCTCGCCGCCGAAAAAGAATATTGAAAGCAACGCTAAAAGAGTTGTTACAGAAGTTATCAAAGTACGAGACAAAGTTTCATTTATAGAGATATTTGTTAACTCAAAAATTTTAATATCTGAATATTTTCTTAAATTTTCTCTTACTCTATCGAAAATAACAACTGTATCATTCATTGAATAACCAACTATTGTGAGTACAGCTGCAATTATTGAAAGATTAATCTCCAGACCTAATAAAGAAAAGAGACCAAGTGTAACAATGACGTCATGAAATAAAGCTACTATGGCACCTAAGCTAAATTGCCATTCAAATCTTATCCAAATATAGACAAGCATCAAAAACAAAGCCACTGATATTGCAATAACACCTGATCTTAATAATTCAGCACTAACTTTAGGACCAACATTTTCTACTCTTCTGAAATTGAAGCTGTTCCCGAATGATTTATCTAAATTCTTCTTAATTTCTTCAATTACATTTTTATTTTCATTATTTTCAAACTTAATTAAAAAATCAGTCTCATTACCAAAGTTTTTAACAGATACATCGCCCAAATTCATTTGACTTAAATTATCCCTTAGTGAGGAAACATTAATCTTACTGTCTGTAGATCTTAATTCAATAAGAGTTCCACCTTTAAAATCTATTCCAAAATTTAAACCTTTAAACGTAAGTAATAATAAAGAAACAATTACTAAAGATACTGAAAGAATATTAAATTTATTATAATATTTGTTAAAGGCTATCATCTAAATCAGTCCCTCTTTTTCTTTATTTTTCGATACATACAAAACGGTCAATAATCTTGCTATAAAATAGACAGTGAATAATGTTGTAAATATCCCAATTCCTAGTGTTAATGAAAAACCTTTAATTGGACCTGATCCCATAAAGAATAAAATAATCGCTGCTAATAAAGTAGTAATATTCGCATCTAATATAGCAGTTCTGGATTTTGTATAACCACTATCAAATGCTATTAAATTATTTTTTTCACTCTTTAACTCCTCTTTAATTCTCTCAAAAATTAGAACATTTGCATCAACAGCCATACCCACGGTAAGAATTATTCCTGCTATACCAGGTAAGGTTAAAGTTGCTTCAAAAATAGTTAGTATTCCAACTAATATGAAAAGATTTAATATTAAAGCAATATTAGTGATGATTCCAAAGATTTTATATTTAACAAAAATATAAAGTATGACCAATATAAAACCAATTAACAAAGCAATCATTCCTGCGTTTATAGAGTCCTGTCCTAAATCTGGACCAACAGTTCTTTCTTCAATAATATTTAGAGGAGCAGGTAATGCACCTGATCTCAAAAGTAAGGCAAGATCAGTTGCTGATTGAAATGTAAATCCTCCACTGATTTGGCCAGAACCGGTAGCAATTGTGTCTCTGATAACTGGAGCACTAATAACTTTTCCATCCAAAACTATAGCTAATCTTTTACCAATACCTGTAGATGTAGCTTTACCAAATCTTTTTGCTCCTACCCTATCCAGTGAAAATGTTACAACAGTCTCATTGTTTTCCGTATCCATTCTTGGTTGAGCATCTAAAAGATTTTCACCACTTAGTATAATTCTTTTACTAACTATTGCTTCCTCGGTACCATCTTCGAATTCTAATTTTTCTGCTCCGAATGAACCTTCGGTATCATTAGTAACAAATCTAAATGTTAAATTTGCAGTTTTTCCAAGTAAAGATTTTATTCTCATTGGATCATCTAAACCTGGTAACTCAACTAATATTCTATCATTACCTCTTTTTAAAATATTGGGTTCATTTGTACCGATTTCATCTATCCTTCTTCTGACTATTTCTAGCGCTTGATCTTGAGATGATGTTTTTAGATTAATAATTCCTTGCTTTGAGAAAGAAACCTTAAAAAAATTATTTTCCTCAACTATATCTAATTGATGTGATTTAAATCTTTGATAATAAGGATTTAATTCACTTTCTTCTGACGCAAATTCATCCAAGATAGTCTGTTTTGAATTTTCATCTGAAGTAAATGATAAGGTTTGATTTGAAAGTTTAAAATTTGTAATTCTGACATTTTTTTCTTTAAAATAATTTCTTATCGTAACTGTTAAATTTTGAAGTTTTTGCTCGATTACTGGATCATTATCAATTTCCAGTAAAAGATAAGATCCTCCTTGTAGATCTAAACCTAAATTAATTTTTTTATTTAATATTTTGTTATCAAAATTAAAAAGGTTTGATAAAGCAAATATAATAAAAAGTAAGGAAATTAAAGTAATAAAAATAATTCTTAGTTTTGAAAAATATAACACTTTAAATTCAAAAAAATTATTTTTTTACTTCTTGAGAGTTCATTAGACTTTGAACACCAGTACCTCTAATCACCTCAACTGTTACGTTGTCAGCAATCTCTACTTCAATTTTATCATTATCTACAACTCTAGAAATCGTTCCCGTAATACCACCAGACGTTACAATTTTGTCACCTTTTTTTAAACTCTCAACCATGGCTTTATGTTCTTTAACTTTTTTTTGCTGAGGTCTTATTAAGAAAAAATAAAAAATAACAAAAATTAAAATTAATGGTATAAATTGTCCTATTCCTGCACTATCCATAAAACTCCTTAATTAAAATTGATTATTTATACTATCTAAAAGATTAAAACAACTTTATTTGACAGAAATTTTTTCCAAATTGTCCATATACGGTCTTAAAACTTTTGGAATTATTATTGAACCATCTTTTTGTTGATAATTTTCTAAAACTGCTATTAAAGTTCTACCCACAGCTAGACCACTCCCATTTAAAGTACCAACATAAAGAGTTTCTTTTTTCTGATTCTTATATCTTGCTTTCATTCTCACAGCTTGAAAAGTTGAACAAGATGAACAAGAAGAAATTTCTCTATATTTTTTCTCTGAAGGTAGCCAAACTTCAATGTCATAAGTTTTTTCAGCACTAAATCCCATGTCACCGCTGCATAGGATCATTTTTCTGTATGGTAATTCTAATAGATCTAAAATTGATGTTGCACATTTCGTCATTCTCTCAAGTTCTTCTAGACATTTTTCTTGTTCGACGATACTAACCATTTCAACTTTGTAAAACTGATGCTGTCTAATCATACCTTTTGTATCTTTGCCATAACTACCTGCCTCTTTTCTGAAGCATGGTGTAGATGCAACAAATCTCATTGGTAGATCTTTTTGATTAATCATCTGATCTTTAACAATATTAGTTAAAATCACTTCTGCAGTAGGTATCAAAAACTTTCTTTCCCCATTATCATCTAGTTTGATTTCAAATTGATCATTTTCAAACTTAGGAAGTTGACCTGTACCAAACATTGTACTTTCAGAAGCGAACAAAGGTGGTGAAATTTCTTCATAACCATTTTTTAATATGTGCGTATCTAGCATGAAATTTGAAATAGCCCTTTCTAATAAGGCCAGTTTATTTTTTACGAATACAAACCGTGCACCTGTAGTTTTAGTGGCTAGGTCAAAATCAAGCATTCCAAGTTTTTCACCTAATTCATAATGTGATAAGGGTTTAAAATCAAAATTTGGTATTTGACCTGATTTCATTATTTCTACGTTATCATTTTCATCTTTTCCATTCGGAACATCTTTATGAGGAATATTTGGGATAAATGATAAAATTTTATCTAGTTGGTCTTTTATTATTTTTTGCTGTTTTGATATTTCGTCTATTTCATTTGAAATTTCTTTTGATTTTTTAAATAATTTTTCATCTTTAGATTTTGAAATTTCTTTTTTTTCATTTTCCAAAGACTCTTTTTTTTGGATAAAATTTCTATTTTTTATATCTAAGTCTTTAAGTTCATTAAAATCTATTTTAAGAAATCTACCTTTTAGCGCGTTTTTAAAATCATCAAAATTTTTTCTTATTTCCTTTAAGTTATGCATTAGAATCTTTAAATTTCTTATCCTCTATAAACTTTACAGAAAAAATTGATAATTCATATAAAATTAATAATGGAATCGCTAAACCAATTTGGGTTATAGGATCAGGTGGTGTTAATAACGCTGCTGCTGCAAAAATTATAACTACAACGTATTTTCTTCTTTTCTTTAAAAATTCAGAATCAACAACACCAATTCTTGCTAGTAAACTTAAGACCACAGGTAATTGAAAACTTATACCAAAAGCGAAAATAAGTTTCATGACTAGTGATAAATATTCATTTACCTTAGCTTCAAGTTGAATCGGTAAATTTGTAGATAAACCTGTGCTTTCAAATGATAAAAAAAACTTTATCGCTAAAGGCATTATCAAATAATAAACTAACATCCCTCCAAGAAAAAAAAGCACTGGAGTTAATATTAGATAAGGTAATATTGCATGTTTTTCATGTTTATATAAACCAGGCGCTATAAATTTCCAAATTTGCATAAGTATAAACGGGCAAGTGACAAAGAATGCTGTAAAGAAAGAAATCTTTAGATATGTTAAAAAGGTTTCTTGAAGAGCGGTAAATATTAATCGTCTGTCAGTTCCATCATCTTTAACGGCTTGAGCGAAAGGATCTACTAAAAAACCATATAAATGTTCTGCAAAAAAATAACATCCAACAAAAAAAACAATTAGAAAAATAAAACTATGTATAAGTCTTTTTCTTAGTTCAGCTAAATGGCTTACAAAACCACCCTCTTTATCATTCTGACTCATGTTTTTTTTCTTCTTTTTTTTCTATTTTATCATTTTCAATATCAATATTTGAAACTTCATTTTGGACATTATTGATATAATTCTTAATTGTACCAATCCATGAGCCAACTTTTTTTAACATTATTGGGAAATCTTTTGGTCCAAGAACAACAATGGCTATTGCTACGATAATTAAAATCTCAAACCAACCAATAGTAGGCATGTGATTTAATCTTTTTTGTTATTATCTTGATTATCTTCGGAAATATTTTTAGGTTCGTTGTCATCAGTAACATCTGATGCCATACCTTTTTTGAAGCTCTTAATTCCTTTAGCAACATCTCCCATCAGACTTGAGATCTTACCTCTTCCAAAAAGTAAAACTACAAGTATAACAACAATTGCTATCTGCCAAATTCCTATGCTCATAGAAAAGTTATATATCTTTTATTCTCAATTTTAAAGTGACTTTTTTTAACCTAAGTTATGAATTCTTATTTTTCTCCTCAGAGTCTAAAGTGCTGCTTAGCATTTCATCAATATTCGAATAAATATCCTCTTTTTTACCATCTTGTTTCTCTTTATAAAATTTACCAGTTCCAAAAATTGCATTATCAATATTTGTACTATCGATAAGACCAGCGGCACCCAATTCATCAACGGTTGGTAAATCGGATAACTTTTGAAGATTAAAATGACTTAAAAAATCATCAGTTGTAACATATTGAATTGGTTTTCCAGGGACATCTTTTCTACCACCTGGTTTTACCCAGTTTAACTCCATCAAAATTTCAAGAGTATTTGTGCCGAATGCAACACCTCTAATTTCCTCAATTTCAGCACGTGTCACTGGTTGATGATAAACAATGATTGCAAGTGTTTCAATTGCAGCTCTTGATAATTTTTTTTCAACAGTTTTTTCCTGTTTCATAATTTCAGAAAGATTTGGCGATGTTCTAAATGACCATTTTTTTGAGATACACACTAAATTAATACCTCGATTAGAATATTCGTTTTGTAATTTTAATAAAATTTTTTCGACATTAGTTTTTTTTGAAATCTTATTTTCTATAGTTTCAATATCAAGTGGCTCAGCAGCTGCAAAAACTATTGCTTCAATTTCTTTTTCAATTGAGGATAATTTATTAGGAAAATCAATAACATTATCTTTTTTTGTAATTTTTTTATTCATTATTTTTCCTTAATAAAAATATCATCAAATAAATTTTCTTGTTTAATCTTTAAATTACCTTCTTTAACAAGTTCAAGTGATCCTGCAAATATACCTGCTGTACCAGTTTTTTTGTACTTTGTAACACTCTTAAAATTTTTAGGTATCAAGTCCTCTAATTTTTTCCAATCTGTTAATTTTCCAAAAAAATCTCTGATTGTTTTAATCCCCTCTTCAGTTGTAAAAACAGGGAGTTTAGGAATATTTATTTTTTGAAAATCTTTAGTCATAATAATAGTTGAATATGTTTTTAGTAATTCAAATAAATTTACTTTAATTTCACTGTTATAAATGGGTCTAATGCCTGCTCTTACACCTCTTGTTCTGATTTCACGACCTAATCTTTTACGCTTTAACATTTGTTCAGATAATAATCTGATTAATTCTAATTTTTTAAGTTGGAGTTTTAATTTTTCTGCCACTTCTTGAACTTTAAACTCCTCCTCAGGTGTTCCAGGTAAAAGAAGTTTAGATTTCAAATAAGCAAGCCATGTGGCCATAAGTAAATACTCAGAGGCGGACTCTAGATTTAGATTTTTTTGGTTTGTTATAAAATCATGAAATTGATCTGCTAGTTTTGTAATAGAAATATTTTCTAAATTCACCTTTTGAGATTTTGCAAGGTCTAACAATATATCTAATGGACCGTTATAATTTTCAATATCAACACTAAAAAGTGAGGAATCATTTTCTGTCATAAATGAATACTAACTTATTATCTTATAAAATTGTGATGTTTTTTTTATTACAAATTTGCTTATGAAAGGTGAATTTTGAGCAACAATTTCCATCTCATTTTCTTTGGCATTACAATGTAAAACAAGATTACAACCAGCATTAAACGCATTGATTGTATTTTCTTTAATTTTACCTTTTAAACTTTTCATTGATATATCGTCAGAAATCAAAATATTCTTAAAACCTATTTTATTTCTTATTAATTTTATCATTTTTTTAGAATGCGTTACTGTATTTTTTAAATCGATCTTTTTGAATATGATGTGGGCTGTCATTGCAAAAAAAGAATTTTTTCTTTTGAAAGGAAAAAAATCATTTTTTAATAAGTAATCTAAATTTTTACTAATTACGGGTGTAAAATGGTGACTATCAACTTTTGCTAAACCATGTCCTGGTATATGTTTAATAACAGTTCCTACGCCATTATTATGGTGATAGTTGATACAATAATCGCCAATTTTAGAAACTATTTTGGGATTACTAGAGAAAGATCTGTCTCCAATAATTGATGATGAACCTTTCTTTCTAAGATCTAAAACAGGACAAGTATTAATATTAACTCCTATCAATTTTAATAAATATGAAGTTTTATCAATAAATAGTTTATAGAAAAAATTAAATTCCTTAGGTTTTTTTATAAACTTTTTGCCAAAAAATTCAGAGGTTAAATTTTCAAAAGATATAATATTTTTAAGTCGGTTTACTCTACCACCTTCTTGATCAATTAAGATTGGATATTTATTGTCATTAAAGATCTTGCGTATAGACGTAGTTAATTGTTTTGCCTGTTTAATATCTTTTATGTTTCTAGTAAATAAAATTACTCCCCATGGCTTATATTTTCTAATAAAATTCTTTTCTCTAAGGTTAAGTTTTGTCGATTTAATGCCAATAATAAAAGATCTTCGATTATTCATTAATCAAGAAGTTTCCAAAAATTAAATTTTTTCTTTTTATCTTTATTAGATTTTTCTACATATTGAATGATGTCTTTAGTATCATTTTCTAAAACTGGCAATTTTTCAGAATAAATATCAATTTTTTTGTCAATATTACTCAAAGATCTAAAAGAATTTTTTTTATTATCATCTGAAAAATAATACTTACCTGTAAAAAATATAAAAAAACCGATGAGTAATAAAAATATTAAATATTTAATCTCTTTTAGCATCACATTTTATCTGGCGTAGACACTCCAACTATATTCATCCCAGATTTTACTACATTGGAAATAGCTTTAAGAAAAATCAATTTATCGTCAGTTATTTTTTTTTGATCATTAATAAATCTTTTGTCTGGATTTTCCTTACCTAAATTCCAATATGAATGAAATAAAGAGGCTAATTCATATAAATAAGTCGGTATTCTATGCGGCTCAAGTTTATTACAAGATACATCAATACACTTGGGCCATTCAGATAATTTTTTTAAGATTTTTATTTCATCTTTGGAATATTCAAAATCGTACTTAGTAATATCTAGATCTGAATTTAAATCTTTATCAAGATGTCTATATACTGAACATATTCTTGCATAACAGTATTGAACGTAATAAAGGGGGTTATCTTTTGATTTTTCTATAACGTTATCAAAATCAAAATCGAGTTCAACATCACTACTTCGATTTAGCATTATAAATCTTGTTGCATCTTTTCCTACCTCATTAATTAAATCATCTATAGTTATATAGTCCCCTTTTCTTTTAGACATTTTAAAGGGTTTCTTATCTTTAATAAGTTTAACAAGTTGGCTAACTTTACAAATTAATCTATCTTTAGAGTTTGATAAAGCTTCAACAGATGATGAAATTCTTTTTATATAACCAGCATGATCTGCGCCTAAAATATTAATAAGCCTATCAAATTTTCTGTCTAATTTATTTTTGTGGTATGCAACATCACTTGCAAAATAAGTCCAAGCGCCATCAGATTTTTGTAATGCTCTATCTTTGTCATCTCCAAAATCAGTCGATCGAAAAAGCAACTGCTCACGCTCAACCCAATTACTATCATCTTCACCTGCCGGTGCCTTTATTTTTCCTTTATAAACAAATTTGTTTTTTTGAAGAAATTCAACAACTTTTTCCACTTCTTGATTTTCAACTATTTTCTTTTCACTGACAAAGTTATCATGATTAATACCAAGACTTTTAAGATTACTTTTGATTAACTTTAATGCCTCGTTAATAGCTAAAGAAGTCAATTCTTGAGATATTTTGTCAAAATTATTAAAATCAATATTTTTATTTGAGTTTAAAATGTTTTGAGCAAAGTCAATTAAATAGTCTCCAGGATATAAATCTTCATTATCTATTGGAAAAGGTTCATTAAAAGAAATCTCTCTTATTCTATAATAAACTGACTTTGTAAAATTTATAATCTGATTACCGTAGTCGTTTATATAATACTCTTTTGTAACTTTATTATTATTAAATAATAAAAGATTAGCCATCACATCGCCTAATATTGCTCCTCTACAATGACCAACATGTAAAGGGCCTGTTGGATTAGCAGATACAAATTCTATTAGGTAATTTCTTTTTATATTTTTATTTGTTCCAAAAGATTTAGAATTTTTAATCACCTCTTTAATAAAATTTGTCCAAAAAATAGGTTTAAATTTAATGTTGATAAAACCAGGTTTTACAACTGATATCTCTTCAATAAATTTATCCTCTTTTTTGATTTTTTCTGCCAAAATTGAAGCCAGATCTGATGGAGATTTATTATTAATCTTAGAAAGGACCATGGCTACATTGGTAGAAATATCACTATCAAATTTTGAAGGTGGAATTTCAGCAGTTATCCCGTTTAGTGAATCTGGTAAAATTAAATCTCCATTTGAAGATAGTGTTGAAAGGATTTCTTTTATTTTATCTAAATACTGTTCAAAAATATTCATTTAAAGTTTTTGTGAAGGTTGATTGCATATCTGTCTGTCATTCCTGATATAAAATCTGAAATTGCTCTATATTTATCCTTTGAGAGATGATTTTTTGAAATAAATTTTTTAGGGTTTTTTTGTATTTTATTAAACAGTTTTTTAATTATTAATTTGCCATTATCGTTTTTTTTCAGAACTGCATTATTATTATACATCTTTGTTTTTAAAAAAAATCTTATTTCATTCACAGAATCTTTGACTTTTTCAGAAAAATCTACCATTGTTAAATTTGCTTTAGTAATATCTTTATAATTTTTTATTTTGTTAATCTTCAAATTAGTTTTGGTATTTTTAATTAAATCTCTAATCATTTGATCAATAGAATCTCTTATAATCTGATATGTTGCAATTTTATAGTTTTGTTTGTTTATCTTTTTTTTATATTTTTTATAAATATCTTTAAAAAAGTTAATTTCAATTAACTCCTCTAGTTTAAATAAATTTGCATTTATACCATCTTGAATATCATGATTGTTATAAGCTATATCATCTGAAATAGCTGAAACTTGAGCCTCTAATGATGGATAAGTCTCAAAATTAATCTTATGATTGAATTTTTTTACACCAATAAGACTATCAACTAAATCTAATTCATAAACAGGACCATTATGCTTAAGCAATCCCTCTAAGGTTTCAATTGAAAGATTTAATCCACTATACTTAAGATATTTATTCTCCAAAAACATAACCACACGAAGAGTTTGTAAATTATGATCAAAGCCTCCATAATCTTCCATACATTCATTAAGAGAGTCCTCGCCAGCATGACCAAAAGGTGGGTGACCCAAATCATGTGCCAAACTTAAGGTTTCAGCTAGATCTTCATTCAATTCAAGATATCTTGCAATAGATCGTGCAATTTGAGCAACTTCCATTGAATGGGTTAATCTTGTTCTGTAATGATCACCTTCTGTGTTAACAAATACTTGTGTCTTGTGTTTGAGCCTTCGAAATGAGGCGCTGTGAACTATTCGATCTCTATCTCTTTGAAATGGCGATCTATATTTTGATACAGATTCTTTGAATATTCTTCCTTTGCTTTTAGTAAGAGCAATCTTTGAGTATTTTTTCATCCTTTAAAATTAAAATTTAAGTATTATATTAGTAATACCAGTGATCAATAATGATTAAAGAAATTAAATTTACTGATAAGGCTCTAAAACAGATCAATGTTTTGCTGTCTAAAAAAGACAAAGGGTCGTTTTTTAGAATCGCTATCAAAGGTGGTGGTTGCTCAGGCTTCCAATATGAATTTACTTTTGACAAAGAAAAAGCAGCCGATGATTTAAATTATGAAAATATATTGATAGATAAAACCTCTGCAGATTTATTAAAAGGATCAGAAATAGACTATGTTTCTGAATTAATTGGTGAACAATTCAAAATAACTAATCCGCAAACCAAATCTTCTTGTGGTTGTGGTGTTTCGTTTTCTCTTTAATGATTATTTCCTCGTGGAATGTAAATTCTGTGCGAGCACGTATTGAAAATATCAAAAGTTATCTACTAAAATACAAACCTGATGTTGTGATGATGCAAGAAATTAAAACTGAGGATGTAAACTTTCCTTATGATGATTTTTCCTCAATGGACTATGAAAGTCATGTATTTGGTCAAAAAAGTTACAATGGTGTTGCTATTATTTCAAAAGGAAAATTAAAAAATGTTAAAACAGACTTAATCAAAGATAAACTAAAACAATCAAGAATAATCTCAGCTGAACTTGAACACAAAAAGAAAAATATTCAATTAATCAATATCTATACGCCAAATGGTAATCCTGTTGATACTGAAAAATATGATTACAAAAAAAAATGGCTTGATGATTTAATTAAACAATTAAAAGCTTTAACCAAAAAAAATCAAAATATAATTCTTGGTGGTGATTTTAATATTATTCCTGCAGCTGAGGATGTCTATAATCCAAAAAGCTTTGAAGATGATGCTCTATTTAGATTAGAAATAAGAAAAAAATTAAGAGAAATGATTAATCTAGGATTTAATGATGTTTATAGACATTTTAATGAAACTAAAGAAGGATATACTTTTTGGGATTACATGAGAGGTGCATGGCAAAAAAACAATGGAATGAGAATAGATCATTTTTTAGTTTCAAATTCTTTAATAGACCAAGTTAAAAGTATTAATATTAATAAAGATCCAAGAGGCCGTGAAAAACCTTCAGACCATACCCCAATAGAAATTACTTTAGCTTAAAGATTTTATTTTATTAACCAGCTCTTCGTTAATATGACGAGGGCCCTTATCTAATCTATTTTTATGTCTTCTTTCCCCTGGAAGTCTAACTCCTTCAAATGATTTCATTTTATTAAAAAATTCATCAGCGTGTTTCTGCCAATTAGTTCCTGAAGTTTTATCAGGTGAGATTGCGAGAATAAATTCTCCGCCACTGGGAGGTCCGCCGTCATTATTATCTTTTGCAGCTGTCTCAAAGCTAAAATTATCACCAACTAATGCGCCAGCCATTAATTCTACCATCATTGCTATTGCAGAACCTTTATATCCCCCAAAAGGAAGTAATACACCTCCATCCGCTATTGCTCCTGGGTCAGTTGTTTCTTTACCATCCTTAGTTAAACCAGTTCCAAGTGGAACTTTATGCCCTTCTCTTTTAGCAACTTGAACTTCACCCATTGCCATTGATGCAGTTGCCATATCGTAAACTACAGGAGTTTTTCCTGGTCGTGGCCAGGCAAAAGAAATTGGATTTGTTCCAAACAAGGGTTTGATAGCTCCAGCGGGTGCTACAGCAGGCTTGTAGGATGTGCAAGCGAAGGCAACTAAACCTTCCTCTGCTAATTTTTCTGTCTCTGGCCACATCGCAGCCATATGATGAGAGTTATTTATAGCAAGTACGGCCACTCCATTTTCTTTTGCAGCTTTTGCTAATTCAGGTAATCCTTTATTTAAAACTACAGGGGCTAAACAATTATTCCCTTGAACTTTTATTACTGATGCTGAAATTTTTTTTACTTCAGGTTTTCCTTTACCATTAATTTTTCCGCTTTTTAAACCACTCACATATGCAGGCAACCTAAACAAACCATGAGATAAAGATCCATCTCTTTCAGCATTTCTTATTAAATCAGAGAGAATAGATGCTGTTTCATCATCACAGCCATTAGCTAGTAAAGTCTTTTTAGCTAAATCAAAAATTTCATCTAATGTGAGGGAAACTGTACTCATCCCAATATTAGATATTATTAATGGTTAAAGATCAATTTTTATTTAACAGCCTTTAAAAGATTTAGACATATTGCCAATTAAATCGAAGTATAGATCTTTGCCAGGGTTAAGTGTTGCCCCTAATGGATCAATTACGCCTGTTGCAACGTTAGTATCTTTTGCTACAGCCTTAATAATATCAGGGTTAAACTGTGGCTCTGAAAATATACAGCTTACTTTATCATGCTCAATTACTTCTCTAATTTCAGCCAATTGCTCAGCACCGGGCATAACATCTGTATTTACTGTAAACGCGCCTAAAATATTAACACCAAATCTCTCTTCAAAATATTGATACGCATCATGGAATACTATTGATTTAAAATCTTTATTTAATTCAGATTTTACTTTCTTAGTTAACTTATCTAAATCTTTATGTGCTTTTTTTAAATTTTCTTTATATTTGTCAGTATTTTTTGGATCATTCTCAATCAAGTGCTCTGCCATTTCGCTTAAAATAACTTTTGCATTCATTGGATCTAACCAAATGTGCGGATCGTACTCACCATGAGCATGTCCTTCATGTCCATGGCCGTGATCATCATGGTCGTCTTCTTTATGACCTTCTTTGTCATGATCATGTTCGTCATGACCATGTTCTTTCTCTTTTTTATCATGATCGTGGTCATCATGATCGTCTTCTTTTTTAGCATGATCATCATGATCATCCTCTTTATGACCGTGATCGTCATGACCTTCAAAAATATTTCTTTCTCTAAACTTAAGTTTGGTTATCCCTTTAATTTCCATTAATTCAATTTTTTCAGCTTTTTTTGCAATAGATTTTAATGGTTTTTCTAAAAAACTTTCTATGTCTTCACCTACCCAAAAAATAATATCTGCATTTTGGATCATTTTTGCATGCGATGGTTTAAGTGCAAATCCATGAGGTGATGCGTAGCCATCAACTATTAAATCTGGTTTACCAATACCGTCCATCAAATAGCTTGCGAGTGAATGAATTGGTTTTATTGATGCTACTACCTTAACTTCAGCATTAACAGGTGAAAAAATTGTTAGGAATGATAAAAGTGATATTAATAATGGGATTTTTTTAATAGTTTTCATAGTTTAATTTTTTTAGTTGTTATAATATAACACTATGTAATAATATAACGTTTATAAGTCAAGTGATATAATGAATGCTAATCAAAATATATTGGTCAAATTAAAAGACGCTGGTTTTAAAATAAACGATAAATGGCTCGTTCAAGGCGTTTCCCTTCAAGTTGAAAAAGGTAAAATAGTTACTTTAATAGGACCTAATGGATCAGGTAAAAGTACAACGGCTAAAATTGCTTTAGGAATTTATAAAAAAATTGAGGGAGAAGTAGAAAAATACACAAATAAAATTGGTTATGTTCCACAAAAAATTTCAATTGATTGGACTTTACCACTTAGGGTCAATGATTTTATGGTATTAACTGAAAGTTTAAAAAATGAAATAATTGATGAGGCACTATCATTAACTGGCGTTATTCATTTAAAAGATAAAAACTTAGGTGATTTATCGGGTGGTGAATTTCAAAGAGTATTGCTAGCAAGAGCTATTTCAAAAAAACCAGATTTGTTAGTTCTTGATGAGCCAGTTCAAGGTGTAGATTTTACAGGTGAAATAGCTTTATATGAACTTATAAAGAAAATTTCCGATGAATTGAATTGTGGTATCTTATTAATTTCTCATGATTTGCATACTGTAATGAGTGCTACAGACCACGTTGTTTGCCTAAATGGTCATGTATGCTGCTCAGGGACACCCATGGATGTCGCAAAAAATAATGAATATAAGGCTTTGTTTGGTGAACAAGCTTCACAGATATTATCAAGATATGAACATAGACATGATCATATTCATACTGATGAGGGTAAAATTAAGAAAAATTAAATGTTCGACGATTTTTTTATAAGAGCATTGGTGGCTGGAATTGGAGTTGCTTTCGTTACAGGGCCTCTTGGTTGTTTTGTAATTTGGAGAAGACTATCTTATTTTGGTGATACGTTAGCCCATTCGGCTTTATTGGGAGTAACATTAGCATTTACAATGGAATTTAATATTGCGTTATCTGTATTTATTATCTCATCTTTAATTGCTTTAACATTAATACAACTTCAAAAAAGAACTAATCTTCCGGGAGATGCTTTATTAGGGCTTTTAGCTCACTCATCTTTAGCCGTAGGACTTGTTGTTATTGGTTTCTTAACATTTATCAGATTTGACATTATGGGATTATTATTTGGAGATATATTAGCTGTTACAGTTGATGATCTATTAATAATATGGGTTGGAGGAGCAATAATTCTGTTAATTTTAAAATTAATTTGGAAACCTTTATTCGCATCCACAGTAAACTATGAGTTAGCTGAAGCAGAAGGTTTAAATCCTGATAGAGCAAAAGCAATATTCACAATATTGATGGCTGCAATTATTGCTATATCAATTAAAATGGTTGGTTTGTTATTGATAACAGGAATGCTAATCATACCAGCTGCAATGGCTAGAAATATTTCGTCTAGTCCACAAAGAATGGTTATCTATTCAATCATTGGAGGTCTTCTGTCAGTAATTTTAGGATTATTTACATCCTTGGAATTTAATACCTCCTCGGGTCCATCAATTATAACGGCAGCATTATTTTTGTTCATACTTTCATTATTTAATATCAAACAATCAATTAAATTGAAAAACTAATGAGGAATCAGTAAAATGAATAAAATGCACAAAGAACATAATCTCACCAAAAATCAGAAAATTATTTTTGATTTAATTGATAAATCATCTCAGCCACTTAAGGCCTACTCAATACTCTATAATGTTCAAAAAAAAGGTATTAAAGCTCCTCTGCAAGTTTATCGAGCATTAGATAAGTTAGTTGAAATAGGTAAAATTCATAAAATTGAAAGTAGAAATGCCTTTATTGCATGTCATAATTCAAGTTGTCAGGTGGCTAAAGCTACTGCGTTTTCAATCTGTGAGATTTGTGAGAAAGTAACAGAAATAAGTAGTACAGGTCTTTCCAAATACTTAGCTAACTTCAAAGACAAAGATGGCATGAAATACAGTAAATATAATCTTGAGTTTTTTGGTTTATGCAAAAAATGCACACTTAAATAAAATCATATCATTAATGATATTTTTTTAATAAAATTAAATCATTAATGATATTTTTTACCTTAAAGATTGTTCTTGCTGCAATTATAATTGCCTTTGCTAGTTGGCTTTCAGGACAAAATCCAAAGCTTGCAGGTTTTATTATTGCTTTGCCTCTTGTATCACTCATAGCTATAGCTTTTTCCTACTATGAGCATAATGATATAGAAAAAACAATTCTTTTTACTAAGAGCATACTAGTAGCGGTACCTGTGAGTTATTTATTTTTTTTACCCTTCTTTTTTGCAAAATCATTTAATATGAATTTCTTCCTAATTTATGGCACAGGCTTAGGATTTTTAATTGTTGGTTTCTTTATTCATAAATATATAACAAATTTTCTCTAATACTGTTACATCTTAATAAATTTGTAACATTAATGTAATAATTAATAAGAAGGAGAAAATATGTTTATAAAAAAATATCTAAAGTGGATTAGTACATTCTTAGTTTTAGTAGGAATACTTCTTACAAATTTAAATATATATCCTTTAAATATATATTTTCATGGATTGGGAGTTGTTGGATGGACCATTGCTGGATTTATTAGCAAAGATAAAGCAATCCTAACAAACTTTGGATTACAAATTCCATTATTTGTTATTGGAATTTATAAGATTATTTTTTAAATGAAGAATATTTTGTTTGTATGCACAGGTAATTCAGCAAGAAGTATTATTGCTGAAAGTATAATAAATAACGAGTATGAAGATATGTTTAAGGGTTTTAGTGCCGGAAGTAATCCAACAGGAAAAATTAATGAAGATGTGAAGAATTATTTATTATCAAAACATTATGATCTTTCAAATTATAG
>ENA-OSEY01001137-OSEY01001137.1-marine-metagenome-genome-assembly--contig:-NODE-1137-length-18780-cov-6.035502_pt1 | contig 18780 bp, 16 predicted proteins | sample MGYA00248465_ERZ534230 | MGnify/ENA primary metagenome ERZ534230 (study PRJEB26409, sample SAMN06344110) | marine metagenome | isolation source: Sea water from surface | place: Atlantic Ocean:Southern...
TGGAATTGGTAGACACGTTGGACTTAAAATCCAATGAACAGTAATGTTCGTGCGGGTTCAAGTCCCGCCTCGAGTACAGAAAAGCCTCCTTAAGGGGGCTTTTTATTTAAATAAATTATTTTTAATTAAAATTAAAAAAATGAAAAAGCTTTTATCACTTCTATTTCTATTTATAGTTTCAATTGTATTTTCTCAAGAGAATATTCCCTACCAAAAACCTTCATCTGAAATCCTAGAACTAGTTGAGTTTGAAAGACCTCCTAGTGTAATCTATGATGACGATAAAAACTATTTAATCTTCTTATATCGTGATAATTATAAATCTATTGAGGAACTTTCTGATAAAGAATTAAGATTAGCAGGATTAAGAATAAACCCCAGGACAAATATCGGTAGTAGGGTTAGTTACTATAATGATATAAAAATTAGAAAATTTGATAACAGGAGTCAAGATCCTAATCCAGTAGATGGAATGTATTCAGGCATGAAAATTAGCAACCTAAATTGGTCTCCTGATCAGACCAAAATTGCATTTACGAATACCACTAAATCGGGAGTTGATCTATGGGTTCTCGATTTAAAAACATCAACCGCTAATAAGGTTTTTGATTTAAAATTAAATTCAAATATTGGTAGTGTTATTAGCTGGTTTTCTGACAGTGAAAATATGTTAATTAAAGTTATGCCCTCCAACAAAAAAGAAATAGTAGATAAAGGCAGTATTATTCCAAAAGGCCCTACTATATCCTCAAATTTTGGCGAAAAGGCTCAAAATAGAACTTATCAGGATTTACTAAAAAATACAACTGATGAATTTAATTTTGAGCAATTGGTTAATTCAGAAATATTTAAAGTATCTGTTAAAGGTTCATATGAAAAGTGGCTAGATGTAGGAATGTATACAAATATTTCCATTTCTCCAGATGGAAACTATGTGATGATTAGTAATATTGAAAAACCTTTTTCTTATTTAGTTACTTACAGGAGGTTTCCTACATCAATAAATATATATTCAAAAAATTCTGAATTGATTTCTAATCTGGTTAATGTTCCTTTAATAGAGGAGCTTCCCAAAGGATTTATGGCAGTTAGAGAGGGTAAAAGAAGCTTTTCTTGGAGATCAGATAAACCGTCTACTCTTATTTATGTAAGGGCACTTGACAAAGGTAATCCAGAAAAAATTGTAGAATATAGAGATGAAGTTTATGAGTTAAATTTTCCATTTAAAGGTGATGGAAAAAGTATTTTAAAGACAGTTAATAGATTTAGAGGTATAGACTGGGGTAATGATAGTTTCGCAATTGCTTATGATTATTGGTGGAATACAAGAAATGAAAAGATATATGCTTTTAACCCTTCAAGAGTAAATGATATTAGTATAATTACTGATAGAAATTATCAAGATAACTACTCTGACCCGGGTTATTTTATTTCTAATAAAAATAAATTCAATAAAAATGTTATAGAAATAAATTCTGGTAAAGCTTATCTAATTGGTGAGGGTTACTCGAAAGAGGGGCAATTTCCATTTATAGATGAATTTAATATTAATAATCTTAAAAAAAAGAGAGTCTACAAATCAGACTTAGTTAATCAGTACGAATCACTAATCGACTTTGATCCAAAAAAAAATGAATTATTTGTAAGGATTGAATCCAATATTGAGTTTCCAAACTATTATTTAAAGTCTATCAAAAGTGATAAAATTTTAAAGTTAACTTCATTCAAAAATCCATTTGATGCTATTAAGGATGCCCACAAAGAAGTGATCAAATATAATAGAAGCGATGGATTAGAGTTATCAGGTGTATTATATTTACCAGTTGGATATAATAAAGATTCAAAAGAGAAATTACCGATGATTCTCTGGGCATATCCTAGAGAGTTTAAAGATAAATCAAGTGCTAGTCAAAATACAAAGAACCAAAATAGATTTACTTATCCTTATTATGGATCAATGGTTTACTGGATTACTAAAGGTTATGTTGTTTTAGACGATGCATCTTTTCCAATTGTTGGTGAGGCTGAAGTTGAACCAAATGATAGTTTCAGAAATCAATTAGTAGATAATGCCAAGGCCGCAATTGATGCTGTTAATAGTTTAGGCTATATTGATACAAATAGAGTTGCTGTGGGTGGACACAGCTATGGAGCATTCATGGTAGCTAATTTATTATCTCATAGTAATTTATTTGCCGCAGGTATTGCTAGAAGTGGAGCATATAATAGAACATTAACTCCATTTGGTTTTCAAAGTGAACAAAGAAGTTATTGGGAAGCGCCTGACATATATTATAATATGTCGCCTTTTATGCATTCTGATAAAATGAAAACACCTTTACTACTAATTCATGGAGAAGATGATAATAATTCTGGAACATACCCAATGCAAAGCGAAAGATACTTTAATGCACTTAAAGGTTTAGGAGCAACTGTAAGACTAGTAATGCTTCCTAAAGAAAGTCATGGGTACAGATCTAAGGAGAGTATTTTTCATGTTTTATGGGAACAAGATCAGTGGCTTGAAAAATACGTTAAGAATAAAAAACCTTAATATTATTATATTCTCTTGTTCTACGTACTTAACTTAAGTATGTAAAAGAAATATTTTTTTCTACAGTCTCTGATAATGTGTGATGGACTGGGCAATTAAAAGCTGCCCTCTCTAACATAGTCTTTGTCCTAGAATCATAGTCTTTTGGAAAAGTTATATCAATTTCAATTTTTGTTATCCTTCTAGGATTATTCCCCATCGTTTTTTTCACAAAAGCTGTTGTATCTCGTATATCAATATTATCTTTCTCAACAACAATTGCCATAATTGTTAGTATGCAACTTGCTAGTGCAGTACATACCATATCTGTTGGTGAAAAGGTTTCCCCAAGTCCATGATTATCTTTAGGGGCATCAGTAATTATTTGAGATCCAGAATCCAAGTGAATAGCTTTTGTTCTTAAATCTCCTTCATATTTAATTTTAAATGTGTCCATAATATTTCTACTTTTTTCTTTTTCCTCTTTGTTTGATATTTTTTTTAGCAATTTCGATATGCATTATATGATGCTTTGTATGCCATGCATACATTCCAACATGCTCATGAAGAATTATATTTTTATCTCTAGATGAGTGATAATATGTCTTCTTTAATTCGTTCTCTGATAATGTCTTTAAAAGGCTTACCCATTTAGCATGAATCCCATCAATTACATTTAAGCTATCTTCTATATCTAAAACGTTAGAATCAGGAGTAGTAAGAAATTCTTCTACATCATACATTTTTACACTTGGATTATCCTCTAGTAATGTATGTTTTGTTCTTAGGAATGCATATGTGTGCGTATCACAAAAATGGTGAATAATTTGAGCAATATTCATCCCACCATCTCTATATGATTTTTTGAAGTCAGTTTTATCAAGGCCTTTAACAGAATTTCGAAGAGCTTCTGCAAATGACTCTAATGTTCTTATATCTTCAACAGTTCTCGAAAAATTAAAATCAAGCATTGCTTTATATTTTCCGATTGGAAACTTTAGACTTTCTAGTTCATCTTGCATAGTAAATTAATTTAAGTTTGAATAGTCTTCTAATATTGTTTTAACTATTTTTTTTGATTCATCTTCGTATTTAATCTCTAACACTCTTGGAGAACTAATCCAGTTAGAAATTATATTTATATTTTTATCTGAGAATTTATCAATTACAGTTACTCCCTCCTGTTTTAATGCTGCTGCATTAAACTGCTGCTCTATTTGACCTTCTACTGGAACTACAATCATTGGCTTGCCTAAAAATATTGCTTCGGATGTTGTAGCAAATCCTCCAGCACAGACAATTCCATAACAGGATGCAAATTTCTTTAAGAATATATCTTCAGAAAGAGGTTCTACATTTACTCCAAATATTTTCTCTTTTTTTTTGGCATCTAGAGAAAAAATTGTCCATCTTTTTTTTACAGTTAACTTATTAATTATCTTAATTAAATTTGAGGGAGAATATGTTGGTAAATAAACAATTATTTCATCACTGGTTGTTAATCTTAAGTTTCTTATTTTATCCCTAATTATTGGAAAAAAAATTCTATCTGTATATTTTTTATAATGATATCCGTATCCAAGTTTAGAGGGGATTATATATTTTATTGCCCATAAGATAAGCTTATTGTAGCTTTTGGGTTTAGGAACGCTGCTTAGACTCATAGAATATTGGTTTGTTAACTCAAAACACTTTATATTATTAAATCTTGCAGACCATGCAGAAACTGGTTCAAAATCATTTATTATTAAATCATATTTTTTTACTGGACACGAAAGTACCTCTTTGAAAAACTTAAAATAATTGTTTAAAAAAATAGTTTTAAGCCAGTTAACAGATCCATTGTCTGTATAAAAGAAAGTAACACCTGTAAAATGTTTGATGGGTTTCTCTTCTAATAAAAAATCATTTTTAGGGCCACTTGTAATTATTTCGAGTTCAGCAACTTCTTTTATTCTGGGAATGATATTTTGAGCTCTCGCTAAGTGACCATTACCTGTAGTCTGTATAGCGTATAGAATTTTCATTTATCCTTCAGGATTTTAAATTCCTCTAAAAGATCCTTATATAGTTCTTTATTTGTCATTTCAATTCTAGATTCTTTATCATTATAATATTCTTTTTCAGTTCGAGTGTGATTATATATGGACCATTTGTTATCAACATATTCTAAAGATGATAAACTTTCTAGCCAATCACCTGAATTCATGTAAATAATTTCATCACCATTAACATCAAAAGATTCAATTTTAGGGCTATGAATATGTCCAAGGACTACATATTTATATCCATTTTTATGAGCTGTCTCTGCAGCTACTCTTTCAAAATTGCTAAAGTATTTTACAGCAGCTTTTACATTGGCTTTAATAGCCTTAGAGAAATTTAACCTTTTACCTCCAAGAGGTTTCACTACTTTTTTATTTAGCCAACTATTAAACATTATCATGTAGTCATAAACAAACCCTGCAAATTTTGTTATCCACTGAGTCTGAATTGAAAAATCAAAAACGTCACCATGAAAAATCCAAACTTTTCCTTCATCAGTATCTAAAACTAATTGGTTAACAATTTGAAAGTTATGTATTTTATAATTTAAAAATTTTCTCAATAATTCATCATGATTACCAACTATGTAATGAATCTCTTTACCTTTTGAAATTAGATCAAGAAAGTACTTAATTACTTTCATATGAGAACTAGGCCAATATTTCTTATTAAATAATAAAATATCGATAAAGTCACCGTTAATTACAATTTTTTTTGCATCAATAGTTTCTAAATATGATATAACTTCATCTGCTTCAGATCCATAGGTTCCAAGGTGTAAATCGGAGATAACTAGTATGTCTAAATTACGTTTCACCAGCAAGCAAATTTACTGAAAGATTATAATTTGAGATAATTAATTTTAAAGCTTATCGACATATTCTTTAAATGAAATACCTTGAACTCTTTTAAAACTTTGTTCAAACTCAAATTTTGATTTAAAGCCACACAAAGCCCAGATTTTATTCAAGGAGATTTCATCCTTTGAACTTAAGGATTTGACCAAAGTAACTGCATAGTTGACTTTGGACCTGTCTATTTTTTGATTAATTTTTTCGATAACTAGTTTAATAGTCATCTAAATTTAAAAAAAAATCAATCAGTTTACAAAACTCTAAAAAAAAAGACTTTTACATGAAAGCCTGAAGCTTCATTGCAAGTCCTTGATCACCACTTATTTTGAGCTTCCCGCTCATTACAGCCATCATTGGATTTACTTTACCATTTTTTAGGTCTTCCATTAAAGAGCCTGCCATAGTAATAGTGCAATCAGCTTCCATATCTTCTAGTAGAATTTTGTTTTCAGATCCAGTTCCATCAATACAGATAGTGTTACCATCAATCTCAAACTTAATTGTACCTCCAATTGGAGCAGCATTTTTTGCTTTTGATTGAAAATTTGAAAGTATATTTTCTTTGTCCATAATTATATCTTAATCCTGTAAAGTTAGTAATTAAAATAATTTATTTAGATTAGCATATATTATAAAAAAATGAATTTTAAAGTTAAAAAAGCTGCTGTTCTTGGTTCTGGTGTAATGGGTTCTGGAATTGCTTGTCATCTTGCAAATGTTGGAATCGATGTTTTAATGCTTGATATTCAGCCTAAAGAAAAATCTATTAAAAATAGAAATATAATTGCTGATGATGCATTAAATAATGCTATTAAGTCCAGACCTAACCCCCTTTATAAAAAAGAATACGCATCAAGGATTACTACCGGTAATTTTGATGATGATTTTGAGAAAATAAATGATGCTGATTGGATAATTGAAGTTGTTGTTGAGAATTTGGAAATTAAAAAAACAATTTTTGAAAAGGTGGAAAAATATAAGTCTGATAATGCTTTTGTAACTTCAAATACTTCAAGTATTCCGATATCTCTTCTGTGTGAAGGAAGATCAGATAGTTTTAAGTCTTTGTTTTGTGGAACACATTTTTTTAACCCACCAAGATATCTTAGACTATTTGAAGTCATTCCACAAACAGAAACTGACCCTGAGTTAGTATCATTTTTAATGGAATTTGGAGATATTATACTTGGAAAACAGACAGTGCTCTGTAAAGATACACCTGGATTCATTGGAAATAGAATTGGAGTAATGTGTGGTATTAAATCATCTCAATTAACAGATAAGTACAATTTAAAAATTGAAGAAGTTGATTTAATGACGGGAAGCGTTATTGGTCTTCCTAATTCTGGAACATTTAGATTGCAGGATTTAGTTGGATTAGATACAAGTGATAACGTAACTAACTTTTTAGTTAATAATGTAAAGGATGATACATTCTACAGCAAACTAAAAGACCAACCTGAAAACAAATCATTTAAATTTTTGATTGAAAATAAGTTTTTTGGTAATAAGTCTGGCAAAGGATATTATGAAAAAACTAAAGAAAAAGATGAAAATGGTAGATCAGTAATTAATGCACTTGACCTTGAAACTAATGAATATAGAAAATCAATTAAGCCTAATATACCTGAAATCAGAGAAGCAAAGTCTATCGAGTTATTTGATAGAAGATTAAAATTTCTAATCAATGGTGACTCAAACGTAAACAAATTTTATAAAGAATATTTCTCATGTATATTATCATATTCTGCTATGAGTATTCCAGAGATTGCAGATGATTTTTATCAAATAGATGATGCTATTCGAACAGGATATGCATGGAGTTATGGTCCATTTGAAATATGGGATAATCTTGGAATTGAGTCTGGAGTTGAAATGATAAAAAGTTGTGGTGAAGAAGTTCCAAATTGGATTAATGAAATGTCTGATTCAGGAATAAAATCATTTTACAAATTTGAAGATGGCAAAAAGAAATTCTATGATGTAAACTCTAAAACCTATATAAATGTACCAAGTTCCGAGAATCATTATATACTTGACGCATTTAGAGAGAATAATCAGATTTTAAAAAATTCAGAGTGTACTGTTCATGATATTGGAGAAGGCGTTATGTGTATTGAATTCCAAACAAAAGGAAATTCAATAGGTGAGGGAATAGCTAAAGGAATAAATGAAGCTATTGATATAGCTGAAAGAGATGGCTGGAATGGAATAGTAATAGGTAATAACGAAAAACAGTTTTCTGTAGGGGCTAACCTTATGAATATGGGTATGATGGCAATGCAAAAAAACTTTGATGAAATTGAAAAGTTTCTTGTTGGCTTCCAAAAAATATTGATGAGAATGAGAACATGTAATGTTCCAGTCGTTTCTGCAACTCATGGATTTGTTATGGGTGGAGGACTTGAAGTTTCAATTCATTGTGATGCTGGTATCCATGCTTCAGAGTCATACATTGGTCTTGTTGAGGCCGGAGTTGGACTAATACCTGGAGGGGGTGGAACTAAAGAAATGGCTATGAGAGCTTCTGATTCATTTAATTCGGGAGATGTAAAAATGCCTTCATTAATAGATCATTTTAAATCGATTGCAATGGGATCAGTATCTATGTCAGCGCACGAGGCATATGATCTTCACTATCTTCTTCCCGAGAGGGATTTTATTTGCATGAACCGTATGAGAAATATAAGTATGGCTAAAGAAAAAGTTTTAAGTCTAAAAACTGGTTATATACCTCCCTCATCAAGACAAGACATTGAAGTATTGGGAAGATCTGGATTATCAACACTATACTCTGCAATAAATGAATTCAGATTAGGAAATTATATGTCGGATTACGATGTAGAAGTTTCTAGAAAAATAGCATATGTAATGTGTGGTGGAGACTTAACATACTCTCAGAATGTAAGCGAAGAGTACCTTCTAGATCTTGAGAGAGAAAATTTTATGAGTTTACTTGGAAATCAAAAAACATTAGATAGAATTCAGCATATGCTGATGACAAAAAAACCATTAAGAAATTAATTATGGAAGCATATATAGTGGCTGGTTACAGATCAGCAATTGGAAAAGCAAAAAGAGGTGGCTTTAAAAATTATAGAACCGATGATTTGGCTGTAGATGTTATTAGTCATCTCACATCACAAGTTCCTGAACTTGACACTACAAAAGTTGATGATGTTATTGTGGGATGTGCCAATCCTGAAGGTGAACAAGGTCTTCAGGTCGCTAGATTAATTTCTGCAAGAGCTCTTGGAAAAGAGGTTCCAGGAGTAACAATTAATAGATATTGTGCTTCGGGTCTTGAAGCTATTTCAATGGCTGTTAGTAAAGTTAGAGCAGGATTTGGACATATTTTTGTTGCAGGAGGGATTGAAAGTATGAGCCTAATTCCTATGACTGGGTATAAACTTTCTCCAAGTTATAAAGCTAATCAAGAAAATATGAATTATCACATTGGAATGGGACATACTGCTGAAGCAGTTGCAGAAAAATATAAAATATCTCGAGAGGCGTCAGATCAATTCTCTTATGAGTCTCACCAAAAGGCAGCTAATGCAATAGATAAAGGTCTATTCAAAGATGAAATTGTGCCTGTAACTGTTGAAGAAGTTTTTGTGAAGGATGGGAAGAAAGTATCTAAATCTCATACGGTTGATATGGATGAGGGAGTAAGAAGGGAAACAACAGTTGAAGCTTTAGCTAAATTAAGACCTGCTTTCAAACTTGGAGGTATTGTTACTGCTGGTAGCTCGTCTCAAATGTCTGACGGTGCAGCTTTTGTTTTAGTTATGTCTGAGGAGATGGTTAAACAGTTAGGAGTTAAACCAATTGCAAGGATGGTAACTTGTACTTCAGGAGGAGTAGATCCTCTATACATGGGAATAGGACCTGTTGAAGCAATCCCAAAAGCTTTAAGTCAGGCAGGATTAAAATTATCTGATATAGAACAGACAGAATTAAATGAAGCTTTTGCTTGCCAAGCTCTAGCTGTCATCCAGGAGAGTGGTTTAAATCCTGATACTGTAAATGTTAACGGTGGAGCAATTGCTCTTGGTCATCCTTTAGGATGTACTGGTGCAAAACTTTCAATACAATTGCTTAATGAAATGAAAAGAAGAAATCAAAAGTATGGAATGGTTACTGCTTGTGTTGGAGGAGGTCAAGGAATTGCAGGTATTTACGAGAGACTCTAAATTTTTTTAATAACGTAAGTTACTATTCCCCATACTATAAATTCATTTTCGTTTGTAACCTTTATTGGTTCATATTTATCATTTTCTGGTACTAAGTATATGTGATCCTTCTTAATCTTTACTCTTTTTACCGTGAATTCTCCATTAAGATAACAGACAGCAATTTTATTATTTTTTAATTCTTCGCTTCTATCAATTACAAGAATATCTCCATCATCAAGCCCTGCATTTTTCATTGATTCACCTGAAACTTTAGCATAAAAAGTTGACTCTTTATTTTTTACTACAACTTTTTCAATGCTAATTCTTGACTCCTCGAAATCACTTGCAGGCGATGGAAATCCAGCTGAAATTCCATCTTCAATAAATATATTTTTAATGGACTCTTTATCATTAGGTTTAAATATTCTAATATTATTCTCTTTACTCATTCTACTTTACAATTAATATTTCGTCAATTTCAGTAGTATAGTTTCTAGAAAGCTTTTGCCTTTTCATTTTCCAAATTCTTTTTTGATCTTGACTTGCAAGTCTTACCTTATACAGTCCATATTTGTTATCAATTGTATCGATACTTTTCATGAGCTTTTTCTGTTTTTCAATATCTCTATCAAATAAACTAAACTGATGATTTGATTCTGGAGATAACCCCATCAATATTATACCTGCTTTTTTATATGATTTGTTTTTAGAGTAAATCTTTTTTAGAAGTTTTACTGCAAATTTACTAATCTCGATACTTGAATTAGTAGAAAATGGTAGTGATCCTGTTAGGCTGTAATGATATCTTTCATTATTATTTTTAAACGGATTGCTCCTAATAAAAACACAAATCATATTACATTCACTCTTTTGATTTCTTAGTTTTTTAGAAGCAACAACTGAATATGTTGTGATTCTTTCAATTAAATCTTCAAGTGATGAAATATCAGACTCAAAGCTTCGAGTTGTTGCAATAGATTTTTTCTCAACTTTTGTTTCTTCAATATCAAGTGTAGGAGAACCTTCAAGCTCTTTTTTTAGTTTTAAGCCAATTATACTCATATTTTTTTTAACCCATTGATCAGGAAGATTTATAAAGTCAATTCCAGAATTCACATTTATGTTTGATAGCTTCTTTTCATTTTGTAATCCAATACCCCAAATATCACCAGTAGATATTTCTCCCAAAGCTTTTAGACGTTTTTTATTATTATTAATTGAATAAAACCCCTCAGTAATATCAGGGTTTTTTTTCGCAACTCTATTTGCAATTTTAGCAAGCGATTTAGTCGGAGCTAATCCGATTGAGACAGGAATACCAGTCCACTTCCATACAGTACTTATAATCTCCTTACATTTCTTATCAGCTTCATCCTCAGTAAAACCATTAAATCTTAAAAACGCCTCATCTATACTATATATTTCTAAATCTGGAACAAAACGTGATATTATAGACATCACCCTATTACTCATATCCCCATAAAGTGTAAAATTTGATGAGAATATTTCAACTTTATTTTTTTTAAAGATTTGTTTAAACTTAAATGCAGGTGCTCCCATAGGAATTCCAAGAGCTTTGGCCTCATTACTTCTAGCTATTACACATCCATCGTTATTTGAAAGAATAACGATTGGCTTCCCGTTTAAGTGTGGTTGAAAAACCCTTTCACATGAAGCATAAAAATTATTACAGTCTATTAGGGCAAACATGATACAAAAATCTAAAAATTATTAAGAAACATAAAAAACAAGTTGTAATTTTATTAACCATATAAAACTTAATGGACAAATTTTCATTCCTTAACTCAGCTCATACAAGTTTATTTGCAGAAATGTATGACCAATACTTGCAATCACCAGATTCTCTGGAGCCAAGTTGGAAAGCTTTCTTCCAAGGATTTGATTTCGGAATGGAGAGTGCAAATATTACAGTTGAGGAGAGAAAATTTGAGATTCCAGAAAATATTAAAAAGGAATTTCAGGTAATTAATCTAATAGATGCTTACAGAAAAAGAGGACATCTATTTACAGTTACAAATCCGGTTAGGGAGAGAAGAAAATACTCACCAACTCTAGATATTGAAAATTTTGGTTTAGAAGCTGCAGATCTTGAATTAGTTTTTAGTGCAGGTGAGGTTGTCGGAATAGGACCTGATAAATTAAAAAATATAATTGATCATTTAAAGAGAATCTATTGTGACTCAATAGGTATTGAGTACATGTATATCAGAGATCCTGAAAAGGTTAAATGGATTCAAAATCATATCAATGTTAATGGTAATCATCCTAATTTTTCTAAAGATGAAAAATTGAAAATATTAGATAGTCTGAATAAAGCATATACTTTTGAAAATTTTCTTCAAAAAAAATATGTTGGACAAAAAAGATTTTCGCTTGAAGGTGGAGAATCTTTAATTCCAGCGATAGACTTTCTAATTAATATAGCCGCAGATAAAGGAGTTGAGGATGTTGTTATGGGGATGTCTCATAGAGGAAGACTAAGTACATTGGTGAATATTTTTGGCAAATCTAGTAAAGATATCTTTGGAGAATTTGATGGTAAAGACTACGAAGAAGATATATTTGATGGAGATGTGAAATATCATTTAGGATGGACATCAGAAAGGTTTACTAAGTCAGGAAATGAAATTACATTGAATTTAGCCCCAAACCCATCTCACCTTGAGTCAGTTGATCCAGTTGTTCAAGGAATAGCAAGAGCTAAATTGGAAAATGACCTTAATAATAAGACAAATAAAATTTTACCCATTTTAGTTCATGGTGATGCAGCAATTGCTGGACAGGGTGTAGTTTATGAAGTAATTCAAATGTCAAGACTTAAAGGTTATAGTACAGGTGGGACTATTCATTTAATTGTAAATAATCAAGTTGGATTTACTACGAACTATTTAGATGCTAGATCTAGCACTTATTGTTCAGATGTTGGTAAAGTAACCCTTTCACCAGTTCTACATGTAAACTCTGATGATGTTGAGGCTGTTATTCATGCAGTTAGTTTTGCTTTTGAATATAGAAATCAGTTTAATAGAGATGTTTTTATTGACTTACTTGGTTACAGAAAATATGGGCACAATGAAGGAGATGAGCCAAGATTTACTCAACCAAAGCTCTATAAGTTTATTTCTTCACACCCAAATCCAAGAGATATATATGCAGACAAATTAATCAAACAGGGAGTAATTAATAAGGACTATATCTCTAAAATTGAATCAGATTATTTTGAATCTTTGGAAGAGGAGCTAGATGACTCGAAGAAAAAGGATAAAACAAAAATTACTCCTTTTATGCAAGAAGTCTGGGAAGGTTTTAAACGTGTTGATGAAAATAAAATGCTAGAAGAATATGACACTAATTCTAATGAAGAAACTATTTTAACCGTAGGCAGATCTATCACTAAACTTCCCAATAAACAATTTTTAAGAAAAGTAATTAAGCTATTTGATTCTAGAAAAAAAATGCTTTTTGAATCAAAAAAAGTTGATTGGGCATTAGCTGAACAACTTGCTTATGGTACACTAATGCTTGAAGGATTCAATGTTAGAATATCTGGTCAAGATGTAGAAAGGGGTACATTTTCTCACCGTCATGCAGTTTTAAAGTCTGAAGATTTTGAAGAAGAATACTTGCCACTTAATAGTATTGATTCAAGTGAAAAAGGAGTGCTAAAAATTTATAACTCTCCTCTTTCAGAATATGGTGTTCTCGGTTTTGACTATGGATATGCACTGGCTAGTCCAAATAGTTTAACAATCTGGGAAGCACAATTTGGTGATTTTTCTAACGGAGCTCAAATCATAATTGACCAGTATATATCATCTGCTGAGGATAAATGGAAACTACAAAACGGTATTGTATTATACCTACCTCATGGATATGAAGGACAAGGAGCAGAGCACTCTTCAGCTAGAATGGAAAGATATCTTCAATTGTGTGCAAAGGATAATATGTATGCTGCAAATTGTACAACCCCAGCAAATCTTTTTCATCTTCTAAGAAGGCAAATGATTACAAATTTTAGGAAACCTTTAATATTATTTACACCTAAAAGTCTCCTTAGACATCCTAAGGTAATCTCAGATATTGAGGAATTAACTTCATCTAGGTTTATGCCTGTAATTTCAGATTCTGAAATTGATCCAGATAAGGCTGAGTCATTAGTCTTTTGTTCTGGAAAATTCTATTTTGATTTAATTGATTACAGAGAAAAGAATAATATTAAAAATGTTGCAATTGTAAGAATAGAGCAGCTATTTCCACTACCTGTTAAATTGATTATTTCTGAAATTAAAAAATTCTCAAATGCAAAGGATGTAGTTTGGGCCCAAGAAGAACCAAGAAATATGGGAGCTTGGAACCATATCCAAACATATCATCCAATTGCTAAGAATATGAGGCCAGCTACAAGAAGGTTTTATGGATCAACTGCATCTGGAAGTTATGTTAGATTTGAGAGAAGACATAATCAAGTTATTGAGTATGTTTTTGATAAGACAAAAAATAATTTTAAGAAATAATTTCTATATTAAATCTTTTATTTGAGCTATGAAAGATATGTTAGTCAAGCTTTATAATCTGCCAAAAAATTGTAAAGAACTCGAGGAGCTTTCAAAAACGATCTCATTTAGACGTCCACTTGCTGCTGAGAAGTCTATAGTTAACAATTGGGTTAAGAATGAATTTGGTGATGGATGGGAAAGTGAAGTAGATGTTTCATTTTCTAGAAAACCTATAACAACTTTTATAGCAATTCAAAATGATCAGATACTTGGTTTTGCTACCTATGATGCAGCTTATTTAAATTTTCTTGGTCCTATGGGAGTCAAAAAAAGTAATAGAAAAAAGGGATTGGGAAAAGCATTGCTTTTTTTAGCTTTAAATTCCATGAAAGAAATGGGTTATGCCTATGCAATAATAGGTGGTGTTGGACCTGCTGAATTCTATGAAAAAACATTTGATGCAAAAATAATAGACGGATCTGACCCAGGAATTTATAAAGGAATATTAAGTCATGTCCCAGTCTAAAGTTGATAAGGATTCTAAACTTCTCGCAAAATTTGGATATAAACAAGATCTAAATAGGTCGATGAAAGGCTTTTCATCTTTTGCAATATCATTTTCTTTAATATCTATTTTAACAGGAATCTTTGCAAACTTTCATTTTGGATATTCTGAAGTTGGTCCGTGGATATCATTATCATGGTTAATAGTTTTTGTAGGACAATTTTTTGTTGCCTTGATTATGGCTGAACTATCAGTTAGATTCCCAATTTCTGGTTATGGGTATCAATGGTCATCAAGACTTGTAAACTCTAAATTAGGATTTGCAACAGGTTGGTTATTATTAATGCAGTTTCTTACTGGATTTCCAGGAATCTGTAAAACTTTGGGTATAGTCTTAAGTGATTTTTTATCTCAAGTATTTTCTCTTGAGGTAAATGATATTGTCATTTCAATAATTATAATTTGGATAATTACTCTTATCCATAAAAATGGAATTAAAATGGTTTCCTCTATCAACAACATAGGCGTTATAACAGAAATTATAGGAGTAATTCTTTTGATCTTGGCACTTGGTTTCTTTGTAACTAACGGGATTGAGGACTTTTCAATTTCAAAAATGACCAATGATTTTAAAATTTCAGATATAGGATTTGAATCTTTTGCCTTATCAATTTTATTAGGAGCATGGTGTCTAACTGGTTTTGAGGCAGCCGCAGATATGTCTGAAGAAACCAAAAATCCAACTAAGATTGTTCCAAAATCAATAATTAATTCTCTATTAACATCTGGTTTCTTTGGAATAGTTATTATAATATTCTCTATCATTTTATTACAAAAAGATATTTACATGACTGGTTCTGAAAATTTTTTAACCGATTTGCTAAGAAATGAATTTGGGGTGTTGCTATACTCCGTAATTCTTTTATTTGTAATCGCTGCAATTTTTGCATGTGGAGTTGCTTGTATGGCTACTGCCTCAAGGCTAATTTTCTCAATGTCTAGAGATTCTGTTCTTCCAAATTCAACTTGGCTTAAGTCAATTGATAAAAATAAATCTCCTGGGAATTCACTAATTCTTATCGGAGTATTAGCAACACTATTTATAATCATCTTTAATAAAATTGAGGTAATTACAAGTGTATCTGCTATTGCTGGCTACATTGGATATTGTGGGATTATTTTTTCATCATTTTATCTTAATTATGATAACAAAGATGGAATTAGAACCCCTAAATATATTAAGTTTTTTACTCTACTCTGGTGTATATTTGTTGTATTATGCTTAATTATACCAGGACAATCTATTGATGGCTTCGATACTGAATATGTTCCTGCAATTTCCACTGGAATATTCATAATACTAGGATTAATAATCTTTAGAATTAAAAATAAGAATTAAAATGCAATACTTTAGTTTAAATACAAATGTCAAACAATTAAGAATTGGGAGAGGAGTCTCCAAGGGAATAGGGAAAGAACTTGGAAAATATGTTGTTGCCACAATGGAAATCCCATGGAATATTATTAAAAATGAAATGGGCAAATCACCTGAAAAAATTATTGATGTAACTTCTGTTGAGAAACAATGGATTGAGGATCAAATCACAGATCTGCCTGAATTTGATACAATTGTTGGGATTGGTGGAGGAATGGCTATTGATGTAGCTAAATACATTTCGTGGAAACTAAACAAAAATTTAGTCTCTATTCCAACAATACTTAGTGTAGACGCTTTCACCACTCCTGCTGCTGGGGTGAGAGTAAATCATGATGTTGAATATCTTGGAATTTCATCTCCAGATCCGCTAATAATTGATTATAATCTATTAAGGTCTGCTCCAAAAGAACTTAATATTGCTGGTGTTGGAGATTTATTCTCAATTCACACTGCGTCATTTGATTGGCAATATGCACATTCAAAAGGAAAATCTGAGTACCCATTTAGTCAAGATGCTATTAATAACGGAAAAAAAATCCTTGATTTCATTTATAACAACATAGGAAACATAAAAGCAAATAATGATAATGGTTTGAGATCTATTGTAGAGGCATATATCTCATTGAACACAATCTGTCTTCCTATTGACCATTTTAGGATTGAAGAAGGATCAGAGCACTATCTTTTTTATGAACTTGAAGAAAGACTCAAACGTCCATTTATTCATGGTAATATAATTGGTTTGGGAATATACTTAATGAGTAGACTTCAAAATAATAATCCAGAATTTATCACAGAAATGATGGATGAGTCAGGCTTAATATATCATCCAAACTCTATGGATATAAAAAGAGAAGATCTCAAAGAGTCTATGTTAGCATTAAAGAAATATGTAAAGTCTAAGGATAAACTTTGGTATACAATAATTGACGAGAGTGAAATTAATGAAGAATGGGTGAACGAAAACTTATTAAATTTAAAATTTAATTAAAAACATTAGACACCAGCTTTGTCAAAGCTTTCTCTAAGTGCTTGGTAAGTAGCTTTTGCTGCTTCCTCATTATTTAAATTATTTAATTCTTTATTAAATGGCTCTGCACTGACTGTTCCATCATAACCAATTTCATTTAGAAAATTCAAAAAAGGACTTGTATCAATTAAACCAGTTTTACCCGGCAATTCTCTTTCAAAATCTATTTGTTCATCTGATGATCTTCCTTCAACTGCATCGTTTATTTGACACATAATAATATCTTCTTTTTTGAGAAACCTTATATCATCAATATCATGATTTGCACAATATAGATGAAAGGTATCCAGTTGATATCCTACATTTTTTTCATTTATCGAATCTATAAGTTCTCTCAACTCATTGATTGTTCGAATGAATGAAAACTGATCACGAGACATTAAAGTCTTTGGTCCTACAAATTCTAGACCTAATTTCATTCCATTTTCGCCTATCATTTTTGCACATTCTTTTAGTCTGTCTCTGTGAATTTGAAAATTATTTAAGTACGTAAAATCATTACTTGTAGGCATAATCCATCTACAGAAACCTTTTGAATTAATTTTACTCATGATTTTACATTGCTCTTTTAAAATATTAAGCCCATTTTTATAAACATTTTGTGATCCAGAAAAATCTACAGGCAAAATTGCAATATCAAATGATATATTATTTTCACTCATTATATTTTGATATTCAGTAAGTTCTTGATCATTCATTTTATTTAAATCATTTAGGATTGGATAAATTGAATCAAAATTATTTCTTACAGCTAGATCAAGAAGCTGGTGTGCGTCTACATTAATCCCAACTGAACCAGGAATTAGACTTATTTTGATTTTTCTTGATGTTAAGCCTTTAAATGAGTATAAATTTTGACTCGACGAAAGTAATCCAATTGAAGCAATAGTTGCAGATTTTAAAAAACCTCTTCTTTTAATCATTATTTTTAATTTATAAGATAATGATTATTTAAATAGTTTCAATTTTATCATTAATTTTGATTGATAATCTAGCTATATATTTGAGATGGTTTTAGAAATGAAAGTTCCTTCCCCTGGTGAATCAATTACTGAAGTAGAGATTTCCCAATGGCTTGTAAAAGATGGAGATATTGTAAAAAAAGACCAGACTATTGCCGAGCTAGATTCTGATAAAGCCACTCTTGATCTTCCAGCTGAAGCATCTGGGAAAATTACTCTAAAAGCAGAAGAGGGAGATTCAATTTCTGTTGGTGATATAGTCTGTCTAATTGATACCTCAGAGTCTCAGTTAGAAGAATTAAACCAACCAGCTGTTACGAAGGTAGATCTAATAAAAGAAGAGAAAACTCAAACAACTCAAAAAGAAAATATAAGTGTTACTCCGCTTGCAAGAAGTATTGCGTCTGAAAAGGGTATAGATCTCAATGTAATAGAGACTCAGGGACAAAAGATTACTAAAGATGATGTTTTAAAAGTAGTGCCTGCAATGGGTTCATCTATTGATGATACAAGAGTTGAATCAAGAGAAAAACTATCCATGTTAAGAAGAAAGGTGTCAGAGAGATTAGTATCTGTAAAAAATGAAACAGCCATGTTAACGACTTTCAACGAGGCAGATCTAACAAAAATTTTTGAAATTCGAAAAAAATATAAAGAAGCTTTTTCCCAAAAACATGGAGTAAGTTTAGGATTTATGAGCTTTTTTACTAAGTCTGT
>ENA-OSEY01001138-OSEY01001138.1-marine-metagenome-genome-assembly--contig:-NODE-1138-length-18777-cov-5.106471_pt1 | contig 18777 bp, 21 predicted proteins | sample MGYA00248465_ERZ534230 | MGnify/ENA primary metagenome ERZ534230 (study PRJEB26409, sample SAMN06344110) | marine metagenome | isolation source: Sea water from surface | place: Atlantic Ocean:Southern...
AGGGTTGGTGCCAGACCACCAACTTATAGTTACCCTGCTGGTGGTTATGTTAGAGATGCTTACTTGCGAGGGTTAATGTTGGATTGGAAGGGTCAGGGCAATCCGTATAAATTTGGTTTAATTGGTTCTACTGATACTCACTTAGGAGCGGGTTCATTTGATGAAAGTAATTTTTGGTCCAAAGTTGGAGTTGTTGATGGCTCACCTATGAGTAGAGGCAGTATCCCTCTCACAGAAGAACGTTTAGAGCAGTTGAGAGATTATTCTGAAGAATATAATCAACCGGTTAGCGCAGTAGAGGTAGATGGTAATTCGTATGCTATTGGTTTTGATCAGTGGGGCTCATCTGGATTGGCTGCAGTTTGGGCTGAAGAAAATACTAGAGAATCAATTTTTTCAGCGTTAAGAAGAAAAGAAGCATTTGCAACTACAGGCCCAAGAGTAGCCGTTAGGTTTTTTGCTGGTTTCGATTTAACTTCTATCGATATTAATGCTGAATCTCTTATAGAAGAAGCCTATGATAAAGGGGTTCCAATGGGAGCAGACTTGTTTGCCGATGGTGAAAAAGTTCCGGAATTTCTAGTGTGGGCTCAAAAAGACAAATATTCAGCTTCACTACAAAGAATCCAAATCATAAAAGGCTCAGTAACTAATAGTGGAGCAAGGCCAAGCGAAAAGGTCTTTGATGTTATTTGTTCTGATGGACTTGAGGTTGACCCAACGACACACCGTTGTCCTGACAATGGAGCAAGAGTTAACATAGAAGATTGCTCTATAACGAATAACGTCGGTGCCACAGAATTGAAAGCTACTTGGCGTGACCCAGATTTCAATCCTAAAGATAAAGCTTTTTATTATGTAAGGGTCTTAGAAAATCCTACATGCAGGTGGTCTACCTGGGACGCTTTAAAAGCTGGCATAAAACCAAGATCTGATTTGCACAAGACTATACAGGAGCGTGCTTGGTCATCGCCAATCTGGTATATACCTGTACCTGAAGATATAGATATATTTGCTCTATGAGCTTAAAACCCTACTTAAGAATTATCCTTTTCTTTTTATTTGGTTTTATTATTTATATTGCAGATATAACTATGAACTACGATGAGGAATCGAAGGATATCTATATCTCAGACCAAGAATTAGATGGTCTTTTTGCAGCATGGAACTCTCAAGTAGGCAGGCCACCTAACGAGCAAGAAGCCCTTAATATTGTTAATGATTTTATTGAGGAAGAAATCTTATATCGAGAAGCACTTAGATTGGGACTAGATCAAAACGACAGAATTATTAAAAGACGTCTTGCACAAAAAATTTCTTTTTTGAAGCAGGAAACCGACAGAGAAGAACCAAGTTCAAAAAAGCTGGCAGATTTTTTTGATATTAATAAAGATAAGTACTATGTTCCCCCAACCTTCTCTTTTACTCATTTTTATTTCTCTCAGTCTCCTGAGGCAGAAAATAAAGCCAAAAAAGCATTATCTGAGATTGTTAAGTTTGGGGCTCCATCAAGCTCCGAACCATTTTTCTTGGGCAAAAATTTTAGTGAATACAGTTTAGGGGAAATTGAACAAGCTTTCGGCCAAGAACTGCTCATCGCCTTTGATAACCCAGCTTTAAACCAATGGATTGGGCCTTTTTCTTCAAGTTATGGCGAACATTTGCTTTTTATCAATAATAAAAGTCTTGGCTATTCACCAAAATTTTCAGAAATAGAAGATTTAGTCAGGCAAGATTATATGTTGCAAGAGCAAGATAGGAAAATCTCTGACTACCTTGATAGTATTAAATCTGAATACAGAGTAATAATTAATCCAACTTATGAATTTTGATGATTAGAGAGATTAAGGCTGTCTTTTTGTTGTTGTTTTTGCCATTTATTTTTTTTGCTCATGAATTTAACCCAGCTCATTTAGTAGTAAAAGAAGTTGATACAAATATTTATGAAACAAAATGGATGTATCCAGTAAAAAATATTGGCGCACGTGGTGAGGTCGTATTTCCTAACGAATGCTTAAGGGAAAATACAAATATAGAAAAAAACGGAAGATATCTTGTAGAAAGTTTTTCTTTAACTTGTGCCACTAGCATTAAGGGTAAAACTATAAACGTTAGAAGTTTAAGCGTGCTTACAGACGCATTAATTACAGTTAACCATTTGGACGCCACAACCTTTGAAGGCTTAATGAATTCAAAAAACCCCTTTATTGAGATACCTCTTAAAGAACAGATTTACCCAACAGGTTACTTTAAGTTGGGTATAGAGCATCTCTTAGGTGGGAGCGATCACATAATTTTCATTTTTGGTTTACTTTTTTTAGTATCAAATCTAATAGTAGCAATAAAAACCATTACTGCATTCACAGTTGCCCACAGCATTACTCTTGGTCTATCTGTATTTGGCCTCATCTCATTGCCACAAGCCACTATTGAAGCGATCATCGCACTTACCATTATCTATCTGGCTTTTGAGATTAGTGATAGAAAAATTTACAGTCGAACACCGTGGCTAATAGCCTTTGGATTCGGCTTGCTGCACGGTATGGGGTTTGCAAATGTATTAAGTGAAATAGGTATTGCTAATGAACAATTGATCATGTCTCTACTATTCTTTAACTTAGGTATTGAAGCTGGACAGTTACTACTGATACCTTTATTTTCTTTATTTCTTTGGATTGCTTACAGAATTCGACTCAACCGACAATTTACTTCAGCATCATATTTTATTATTGGTGGATTGGGTTCGTATTGGTTAATAGAGAGATTTGTTGAAATTATTACTTGAGGTTGGGTTTTGTGGAGTAAACTTAAATTATGAATTTTTAAAAGAGGTAAACTTATGAAAAAAACTTACGTAATATTTGTATTAATCTTTTCTCTAGTAAGTAGCCTGCTTCACTCACAAGAGGCAACTGAAAATACAGAAAATCCAAATAATTTTGATGGGTTATTTTATGTGGGTATCGGTTCAGCATCAGGTGGTGATGATGAAAATGATGATACGACATGGTCCATTGGCTTTCTTGCTGATATGGAAAATGATTCTATCTTAGGTTTTGATATAGCGGGTGAAGGCACAATGTTGGACTCAACATATGGCGGCTACGACGACCTTGCACAAGGAGTATCTTATAATTTTTTATACGGTGTTGATGTTTCTGAAAATAAGGATAATAAATTTCATGTCGGTGTAATTTTAGGTTTTATTGAAGAGGAAGCAGACTGTCCTGATTCGTTTCTTGGATATCAGTGCTATGCAGACCAACCCCCTGATTATGAATATGGCTTTAATGGTGGAGGTTTTGCAACATACTCTATAGATGAAAATGTCAATCTAGGGTTGCGAGCCACCTCTAATAGCACACAATTAACTTTGGGATTTAAATATTAATTTAAATTTCAAATATTTTGATCAGGTATAAGTAGAGCATTAAAATTTGTTAGTGCAGGCTATTAAGCCTTAAATGAGGTTGTGCTTTGAAGTCATGGATCCAGTAAACATAATCTGTATGAAATGGGGCGATAAATATGACGCCTCTTATGTGAATAAGCTTTACAACATGGTTTCAAGAAATTTATCTAAAGAGTTTAGATTTATTTGTCTAACAGACGATAATTCTGGTTTTTTGCCTGCTGTCGAATCATTTGATATACCAAAATTAAATTTGCCTGAGGGAATTCCAGAAAGGGGTTGGACAAAATTAGTTACATTTTCCAAACATATTTCTGATATCAAAGGACAATGTCTCTTTTTTGACTTGGATTTAATTATTGTGAACAGTATTGATGAATTATTTGATCTGCCAGGTGATTTTTTGATCATTAAGGATTTCATAAGAAGAGATGTTACTGGAAATAGTTCGGTTTACAGATTTGAAATGGGAAAATTTCCGGACGTTCTAGAAAATTTCCAAAAAAATTTTGAAAAAATAAGATCTAAATTCAGAAATGAGCAAGAATATTTATCAGATTATATGCAAAAAAATCACTCCCTCAGTTATTGGCCTTTAGCTTGGTGTCAGAGCTTTAAAAAACATTGCATACAAAAAGGTTTAAAACAATTTTTTTTAGCCCCATCTTTGCCGCCCGAAGCTAAAGTCATAATTTTTCATGGAAAACCTAACCCTCCTGAGGCTCTAATAGGAAAGAGTGGAAAATGGTACAGAAAAGTTTTACCTACACTTTGGATAGCTGAACACTGGAAGTAAATTATGACGTTAGAATCAAATAAATCTACAAGTTTCAAAAAGGTAAATTTTAAGGAAAAGCTTTCTAAATTTACTGAGCAGTGGCAGCCAAAAGTAGTTGCCAGTCTTAATGATTACGAAATTAAGCTTGTAAAGTTAAAAGATGATTTTGTCTGGCACAATCATGAAGAGACAGATGAGGCATTTATTGTTTTAAAAGGCGAAATACACATTGAATTTGAAAATCATACGGTAAGGCTTGGTGAGGGCGAAATGTTAGTGGTGCCGAAAGGAGTGAGACATAAACCTTACGCTCATCAGGAAGCACATGTAATGTTAATTGAACCAAAAGATGTAAGAAATACAGGCAATATTGAGAATGATCTTACAGCACCCAATGACGATTGGGTGTGAGTTTGTATTTATTTTCCTAGGCTGATAATCTTTTAGTACAAATAAAGGAGATTTATGGAAATTTATATCGTCGGAGCATTATTGCTTGCCTTGTTCCAATCTTGGTTAATACCAATGACCATTAATATAAAAAATCTGCACTGGATGATGGGTGCTAGAGACAGCTCACCAACTGAATCTGTATTATTAAAGAGAGCCAAAAGAGCTTCTCTAAACTTACACGAAAGCTTAGCACCTTTTTTAGCACTAGTTTTAGCATCAATGTACCTAGAAATTAACAACGCAACGTATGCATTTTGGTGGCTCATTCTAAGAATAGTTCATGGTCTAACCTATTTAATGGGCACTCCATACGTTAGAACACTTGCCTTTATAGGCTCTATACTTTGTCTAGCCGCAATGGCAATAACTCTTATTTCATAATGAAATTAATAATTAATTTTTTATTTATATTCCTTGTCAGTGCATGTTCTTTTGTGCAAAAGTCAAACATCGAAGGTGAATACAGATATGTGCCAATCACTGATGCTTTAAAAAAATTATCTGATGAAGAGTTTGTGGCAAAGCTTCGCGAAGCTTCAATAACTTGTGAAAATGAAATGCTAAAAGTGTACGTCCCTTCAAAGACTCTCGATCCTGATGGGTGGCAAACTGGTCAAGAAGAAAGACAAAGATATTTTAAAAATTGTCTTGAACTTAGAGGTTTTGAAAGAAAGTTTTTTTCAGCCGCATCAATTAAAAAGATTGATAAAAGAGAAGAAAGGGATATGACCCCTGAAGAGTACATTGAAAAACCAAGATTTTACTAAGATAAGGTGACATGAGGATCGGTTTACCAAAAGAGGTAAAAAATAATGAGCATAGGGTTGGTCTTACGCCTGAATCAGTGGGCGAGCTCTCTTTAAATCATGATGTCTTTGTGCAAAAAAATGCGGGAAAAGCCATAGGTTTTACAGATGAAATGTATCAAGCAAGAGGTGCACAAATTCTAGAAGATGCTCCCTCTATTTTTGATAATTCTGATCTTATAGTAAAGGTGAAAGAGCCGCTGCCTGAGGAAAATAAGTTCTTGTCATCCAAACACATCCTTTTCACCTATTTGCACCTTGCTGGAAATAAAGATAATGCAAGAGATCTTATACATACCGGAGTGAATGGCATTGCCTACGAAACAGTTACTTCTGATGATGGAAGTCTTCCATTACTGGCACCGATGAGCAAAATTGCAGGAAGGATAAGCTTAGTCGTTGGACAGTACTTTCTTCTCAAGCCTAACAAAGGCATCGGTACTCTTTTTGGAAGGTTTGAAAACATTCAAGCTCGAGAAGTTTCGGTGGTTGGCGCTGGTGTCGCTGGCAAAGAAGCCATAAGAAAAGGAATAGACTCGGGAGCGCAAGTGAATGTTTTAGATATTTCTTATGAGAAGCTAAAAAGCTTGGAGAAAGAATTTGGTAAAGACCATATTTCTTATATCAATTCAACACCAGAAAGTATTTCAGATGCGATTAGTAAATCTGATCTTGTGATTGGTTCTGTTTATGTTGTTGGAAAGGAAGCACCAAAAGTTATAACGCGAGAAATGCTTAAGGTAATGAAACCCGGTAGTGTGTTAGTTGACATATCAATAGATCAGGGAGGTTGTATCGAAACGAGCAAACCCACAACCCATGATAATCCAATTTTTGTTGAAGAAGAAGTAGTGCACTATTGCGTAACCAATATGCCAGGAGCTGTACCCCTTACTGCTTCATTGGCACTTAACCACGCAACCCTACCATACATAAAAAGAATAGCTGATCTTGGCTTAGAAAAAGCTTGTGCCTCAGACATTCATTTAGCAAACGGTCTCAATATGGCAAATGGCGAGATAAGACATCCTTCTGTTGAATCAGCTCTCAATAGCTAGCTCTTGGAGAGTTTAAGCCAGGTTTCAATTACTGTATCAGGATTTAAAGATATGCTATCAATGCCCTCATCAAGCAACCACTGAGCAAAGTCAGAATGATCTGATGGGCCTTGTCCACAAATCCCCACGTATTTACTTTTTGACTTACACGCACTTATGGTTAGCGAGAGCATTTTTTTAACAGCCTTGTCTCTTTCATCAAATATATCAGAAACAAGAGCTGAATCTCTATCTAAACCCAAAGTAAGCTGTGTCATGTCATTTGATCCAATTGACATACCATCGAAATAAGATAGGAAGTCTTCAGCCAATAGAGCATTTGAAGGAATCTCAGACATCATTAAAATTTTAAGATCATTCACCCCTCTTTTTAATCCATTAAACTCTAAAAGATCAATAACGTTTTCCGCTTCTTTAATTGTTCTTACAAATGGAATCATTAGTTGAACATTATTTAGACCCATATTATCTCTAACTTTTTTGAGAGCTTCACATTCAAGCTCAAAACATTCTCTGAAATCGTCTGATATATATCTGCCCGCTCCCCTAAATCCAAGCATCGGGTTTTCCTCTTTTGGTTCAAAATAACTACCACCAATCAAATTTGTGTATTCATTTGATTTAAAGTCAGACAACCGAACAATTACAGGCTTTGGTGAAAAGGATGCTGCTATTGTAGCTATTCCCTCAGATAATTTTTCTATAAAAAATGTTCGTGCGTTTTCATATCCTGAAATTTTATCTTGAATGATTTTTACAGTCTCTTTATCAACAGCTGATTCATCTAGCAAGGCCTTAGGGTGGATACCAATCATTTTATTGATAATGAATTCTACTCTAGCCAAACCAACTCCTTCATTTGGCATCATTGAAAAACTCATTGCTTTATCAGGATTTCCAACATTCATCATTATTTTGACTGGAACTTCAGGCATTGAGCCAAACTTAATATTTTCAATTTTATAGTCAAGCTCACCTTTATATACTCTTCCTTCATTTCCCTCTCCACAACTAACTGTTACTTGCGTATTGTTGCGTATCAATTCCGTGGCATTATTGCAGCCTACGATTGCTGGTATACCAAGTTCCCGAGCAATTATTGCAGCATGGCATGTTCTTCCTCCTCGATTTGTAACTATACCTGAAGCAATTTTCATAACAGGCTCCCAATCAGGATCTGTCATATCCGTAACTATCACATCACCAGTTTTTATATTAGTTATTTCAGATACATCTTTAATAACTTTTGCTGTACCAGCTCCAATTTTTTGGCCAACGCTTTTACCACTAACTATAAGCTCACCCTTTTCTTTGAGCGTGTATCTTTCATAGTAATTTGTAATTTTACTTTGAACTGTCTCAGGTCTTGCCTGGAGAATATAAATCTTTTTATTCTCCCCATCTTTAGCCCACTCAATATCCATCGGGACCTTATAATGATCCTCAATTGTTTTTGCGTATTTAGCTAATTCAATAATTTCACTATTTGAAAGTGAAAATTGATTAGCCTCTTTTTTTGGAACTTTGACAAATTTAACACTTTTGCCTGGCAAATTGCTGTTAGAAAAGATCATTTTTTTTGCTTTCTCACCCAAAGCCTTCTTAATTATTGGAAAATTGTTCTTTACCAGCGCTTCTTTAAAAACATAAAACTCATCTGGATTAACTGAGCCTTGCACAATCCCTTCACCTAAACCATATGAAGATGTAATAAAAATTGAACCTCTATAACCTGATTCGGTATCAAGGGTAAAAGCGACTCCTGATGAACCAATGTCACTTCTGACCATTTCTTGCACCCCAACGGAAATTGATAGTGAACCTTTAAAGTTTCTAAGACTTCTATATGAAATTGCTCTGTCAGTGAATAAGGAAGCATAAACTTTACGGACAGCGTCAATTAAATTATCAAATCCATTAATATTAAGAAAAGTTTCCTGTTGTCCAGCAAATGAGGCATCAGGTAGGTCTTCTGCCGTAGCTGAAGAACGAACAGCGAAGCTTTTACCAGATTTAGAGACGCGTAACCAAGCCCTTTCTATTTCTGAAATTAAATTTTGTGGCAGAGGTTTTTTTAAAATTAAGTTTCTTAGTTTTTTTCCAGAGGACCTCAAATCACTCAGATTTTCAACATTTAAATTTGCTAATTCCTTTGAAATTACCTTATCTATTTTGTTGAACGTTAGAAATTCATCAAAAGCTGAAGATGTTATAGCAAAACCTCCGGGCACATTGATGCCCAACTTTGTAAGATTGCTTATCATTTCTCCTAGAGATGAATTTTTGCCACCAACCATGTCAAAATCTTTCAAAGAGATTTCATTAAGATTTTTAATAAAAGTTCTGGCCATGCTTTCTATTTAAAAATTCAATTATATAATTTAAATCCCTAATAAGCTTAAAGTTGGTTTTTAACGAACTAAACTTAAATAAAAAAAATGAATGATGCATTAAGAAACATACTGGATAGAAATTCACACAGAAACTTGATAGAACCAGCTCCCTCTCCAGAAGAGATGAATCTAGTTTTTAAAGCTGCCTTAAGAGCGCCAGATCATGCGTGGCTAAGACCATCGTCTTTTATAGAGGTTCAGGGAGATGGGCTAAAAAAACTATCTTCTGCTTTTGTTAGTTATGCTAAAGAAAATATTAAAGATCTAGAAATAGACCAACTAAAAAAATACCAGCAATCTCCTTTTAGGGCCCCAATGATAGTTGTACTGGTCTGCACTCCCAAAAAACATCCAAAGGTTCCAGAAGTAGAACAAATAATGTCGACAGCAACAGCGGGGCAGAACATTCTTCTTGCTCTAAATTCAATGGGCTATGGGGGCATATGGCGTACAGGCACCTTCTCTCTCAACAACAAAATCGGTAAATATTTAGGCCTGGAAGAGGGCCAAAAAGTTGTTGGTTATTTATACATAGGCACACCAGAAGGTAAAGCTAAAAAAATTCCTGAAGTCGATTTACAAAACTTTGTGACTAAGTGGGACTCTAAATGAATAAAACTGTATTTTTTATTCCCTTATCGTTAGTTGGCCTATTCTTCACTGTCTATATTCTGCTGGCTTCTACAACAAATTTTTTGTCTGTTGAGCCTGGTTATGCAATAGGCGAAGTTTCTAGATGGTGTGAAAGAATTAGTGGTGGCTATTTTAGGGAGCCTGCTAACGCTTTAAGTAATCTCGGGTTTATGTTTACTGGATTGTTAATGTTTTGGATCTTAGCAAATGAAAAGAAGATTAAAGGCAGCAGGTTTCATGGGCCAACAATTACAGCCCTAACATACGCAACTGCAGCAGTTTGGTTGGGACCAGGATCGTTATTAATGCATGGAACCCACACTGCTTGGGGACAGTGGGCAGATTGGCTAAGCATGATAATGTGGATTTCAATCCCTTGGCTGGTAAATATTTTTACTATCAAAAATTGGAAGGAATCTCTTTTTCTTAAAACCTATCTATTTATTGTTGGTATATACGGAATTTTGAGTTGGTTCTTAGGAACAGGCCTTGGCGTAAATTTTAATTTTTGGTTTCTATCAATTGCACTGTGGGTTATAACAGAAGTTTTGCAATCTTTTTACAGCCCAACAGTCAGGTATCTTTCAGGGTTTGTTGGTGTAGCTGTAATGGCAGTATTTGGTATTTTCCCTAATGAAATAATTCTAGAGCCAGCTAAATATTGGTGGATAATTTTATTTTGGATTCCAGCATTTTTTATTAATAAGAAATATCAATCGAACAAGAGTTACTTTCCTTGGTATTGGTTAGGCATAGCCTTCTATATGACAGCTTTTGCAATATGGTTGCAAGGTTATCCTAATCAACCTTTTTGTAATCCTGACTCACTAATTCAACCACATGCTATTTGGCATATTTTAAGTTCTTGTGCCACCTTATCTTTTTTCTTTTTCTTTCGGACAGCAAGAAGTTAAATCTATTAAAATAGAAAAATGACAGATTTAACTGTTACACAAACTCTCGCGATTGGATTACCTATAGCCTTCTTCATAATTTTTTTAGAAGCACTATTTTCTGCTTGGCAAAAAAAGAGCTACTACAAAACGTCAGATACTTTTTGTACTCTTGGTTTGTTGGTTGGAAACATGGTGGTAGTAGTGGCCACCAAAGGCCTAACCTTAGCTTTCCATATTTATCTGTATCAGTTCAAGATTTTTGATATTGCAGCCATGGTTCCACTTTGGATGATGTGGCTGATGGCTTTTATATTGATAGACCTGGTTTTTTATATTTACCATAGATTGTCGCACAGAGTGAGCTTTTTGTGGGCTATCCATATGAGCCATCACTCAAGCCAAGAAATGAATTTTGCTGTTGCTTTCAGACAAGCTTGGTTTGGGCCGATTTCTAAAATTCCCTTTTTTATGATTTTGCCTTTAATTGGATTAGACCCAACTATAGTTGCCGTCGCAGGCTCTATGAGCACACTATGGGGAATAGTTGGTCATACTCAGATAATTAATAAATTGGGGCCATTAGAAATCTTTCTAAATACCCCATCACATCATAGAGTGCATCATGGTGCAAATAAGCAATACATTGATAAAAATTATGGCAACTTACTTATCATTTGGGACAAAATGTTTGGTACATTCGAGCCCGAGCATGAAAAGGTTAAATTTGGATTAGTTAACAACGTAAACACTTATAATCCAGTGAAGATTACTTTTATGGCTTGGCAGGAGTTATTTTCTGAGATGAAAAAATCTGAAAATCTAAAAGAGGCAATAGGTTGTTTTTTTGGGCCACCGAAAACAAAAATCAAAGAGACATGAATAAAGCAGCTATATACTTTGCATACCTATGCATTTATACAACCCCGATACAGTTATTTATTTTGGGATGGATAAGTTTAATCTTGTTTCAAACAGATAATTCAATTCTGGGATATTCAACAAAAGCATTTCTTGTTGAAAATTTGAAATTTTTCCATGATTGGGTTTATTCCTGGTTTTGGAATGCTTATTTAGATTTTTGGTATCAGTTTCCAGCTTTAATTATGACTATACTTAAAACAGTGCTGTCAACTTGGCTTGGTTTCTGGCTGTTGAAAAAATTCAAATGATATTTAGACTGCTGATAATTCTTTTGCTAGGTTTCAATGCCTACTGTGTTGATATTAATACTATTGCACAGTCATATAAAAAAGATGGACCTTTTATTGCAGGAGAAAGTTTAACTAATCTTAAACCAGGCTTACATTTTCTTGAAAATACTAATGAGCAACAAACAGAATTAGTAATTGCAGTTCATGGTTGGCAAACTAAAGGATTTGAGTGGGTATATCCGCTGATTAATCTAAATAAAGAATCTAATAGAATTTCATTCTTTAGGTGGAAAACAAATGGGTGCCCCAACAAAGCTACGAATGAATTACTAAATATTATCCAAAATGAAATTAACAATTATTCAAAAATTTCTCTGATAGGACACAGTTATGGCGGCATAGTTCTAGCAAAGTTGCTAGAAAAAGACTATTCCAAAAATATCGAATTTCATATCGTTGCGTCGGGCATCTCTGGAGATCCAAGGTTAAATTCTTTTTGTGGCTATAGGCCACCAAAACAAACTGGCGAAAATGTTGTTGCATATCAATGGATGACGCAAAAACATCTTGATGGAGCATTTAAAGACTTAGATATTGATACACAAATTCAAAAAATAGAGGGTGTTTCTGCGGTAAGGTTGCCAGAGGTTTATAAAGATAATACATTAACACACAACTGGTCCATAAGTTGGCTGGTAGATTATTTAAACAAAAATAGAGATGCTTCCAAAAATTCTTGAAAATAATTTATCGGTGCCTGTAGTAGGTGCACCACTTTTTATCATCTCGCGCCCTCAATTGGTTATTGCTCAATGCAAAGCAGGCATAGTTGGCTCATTCCCTGCGCTTAACGCAAGACCCCAGGAACTTTTATCAGACTGGATTACACAAATAAAAGATGAGCTAGGACAATTCAAAGAAGACAATCCTGACAAGCCAGTTGCTCCATTTGCAGTTAATCAAATTTGTCATTTATCAAATGATAGGCTCTTTAAGGATGTTGAAACTTGTGTGAAACATGAAGCTCCAATAATAATTACTTCTTTGAGGCCTCCTGAAGATTTAGTTAAAGCCATTCATTCATATGGTGGTTTGGTTTTTCACGATGTTATCAGTACAAGGCATGCTCAAAAAGCGGTTGAGCAAGGAGTTGATGGTTTAATTTTGGTTTGTGCAGGTGCTGGAGGCCATGCTGGTGCCTTATCACCTTTTGCGCTACTTAGAGAAACTCGCGAATGGTATGACGGAACAATATTGCTTTCTGGTTCAATTTCTGATGGCTTTTCGGTTGCAAGCGCAATTGCTATGGGCGCTGATCTGGCTTATATAGGGACGAGATTTATAGCAACACAAGAATCTGAAGCTGATGATGATTATAAAAATATGTTGATTGAATCAGCTGCTAAAGATGTTGTTTATACAAATTACTTTAGTGGAGTTCATGGAAATTATTTAAGTCCATCAGTTGAGAGGGCCGGTATGGATCCTTTGAATTTGCCCGAAGCAGATAAAACAAAAATGAATTTTAACTCAGGTGGTAATGCATCTGCTAAAGTGTGGAAAGACATTTATGGTTCTGGACAAGGCATTAATTCAATAAAGGATTCACCCAAAGTAGAAGATCTGGTTGGTAAAATGAAAGCTGAATTTCAACAAGCTAGAAGCGAATTTAGTACAAAATCTAATTATTACTAAAAATATTTTCAGCCATAAAGTATAATAATCCTGTGGAAGTAGCTGGTTTTATAATTTCAATTTTTGCCCTTGTCATAGGGATTTTAGCGCTCGTGCTATCTATGAGAGCCCTTTATATAATTGGTGTAAATGCTGGATTAGATAAGCAATTTGATCCACAAGCTAATACTGTGCCAACCCCAAATGAAGTAAAAATAGAAACCAAAAAAGAATTCAAAAAACCAATAAGAGTGGAAGGAAATAAGATTATTTATAATGAGGACCCATTTATTTATGTAATTGAAGATTTCATCTCAGATGCGGAATGTGATCATTTTGTAAAGGCCTCAGATTCTAAGCTTGAAAGAGCTAAAACTATTGGCGGCAAGGATGGCATATATCATGAAAACAGAACAGGTAGTAATTGCTGGTTGCCTCACAGCCACTCTTCAGTCACTCAAGAAGTTGGCCAAAGAATTGCAGATTTAGTAGGTTTTCCCTTAAAAAATGCTGAATCTTATCAAATAGTTTATTACACCGGTGGCACTCAGTATAACGATCATCATGATGCTTTTAATGACGAAACAGAAGAAGGTAGGAAACACCTTAAAAGAGGCGGGCAGAGAATATATACAGCTATTGCTTATTTAAATGATGTTGAAGAAGGAGGGGCAACTGAATTTAGGGATTTAAATATTTCTGTTGCACCAAAAAAAGGATCAATATTAGTTTGGAAAAATGTACTGCCAGGAACAACAAAAGTTCATCCGTTGTCATTGCACGCCGGAAGACCTGTCACTGGAGGTGAAAAATACGCCTTCAATCTTTGGTTCAGGGAAAATAAGTTTGTTTAATCAATGGATGTATCCTATATCCTTGACGATCTCAATGATGCTCAGCGTCAAGCAGTAACTTCAGAATCAAAAAAGCTTTTAGTTTTAGCTGGAGCAGGTTCTGGTAAAACAAAAGTGCTTGTGCACAGAATTGCGTGGCTTATAAAAGCTTTGTCTAATTCAACTCACAGCATTCTTTCAGTAACCTTCACCAATAAAGCTGCAAATGAGATGACTGGTAGAATTGAGCAAATTTTAGATCAGCCAATTCCTGAAATGTGGTGTGGGACATTTCATTCGATCTCGAACAGACTTCTGAGAAGACATTACAAGGAAGCTGGGCTTGAAAAAGACTTCAGCATACTCGACAGCGATGATCAGCTGCGAGTAATCAAGAGAAACCTAAAAGAATTAGATATTGATGAAGATCAATGGCCTGCTGAAAAAGTAAGATGGCAAATAAATAACTGGAAAGATGAAGCGTTAAGACCAAGGGATGTTGATGATAAAGGCGACTTTAATCTTGAAACACTTAAAAAAATATATACCCACTACGAAAGTTATATGCAGAAGGAAAATCTCATAGATTTTGCTGAGTTGATTTTGAGATCATATGAATTAATTAGAGACAACCCAAAAGTTAAAGAGCTATATGGTAATAAGTTTAAAAATATTTTGATCGACGAGTTTCAAGATACAAATGAAATTCAATTCAAATGGATAAAGAATCTTACTGGAACCAATACTACTGTCACTGCAGTTGGTGATGATGATCAATCTATTTATGGTTGGCGGGGAGCAAAAATTGAAAACATAAATAAATTTTCAAAAGAAAAAGAGACCTCAATTGTAAGACTTGAACAGAACTACCGCTCTACGCAAAAGATTCTGAATGCAGCAAATGCTGTGATTGGCAAGAATTCAAACAGGTTGGGTAAAAAACTTTGGACCGAAGGGAATGAAGGAGAATGTATTGAAGTTTATGAAGCCTACAATGAGCAAGAAGAAGCTAACTACGTCGCTGAAAATGTTCACAAGATCTTTTCCGGCGGTGACTATTATAAAGATATAGCGGTTTTATATAGATCAAATGCACAGTCAAGAACAATTGAAGAGTATTTGTTAAGACAAAACCTCCCTTATGTAATTTATGGAGGCGTTAGATTCTATGAAAGGCTAGAGATAAAAAATGTTCTAGCTTATCTAAGGTTAATAGTTAATAGAAATGATAATGCTGCGTTTGAAAGATCAATAGGTGCACCTACAAGAGGTATAGGTGAAAAAACTCTTGAGTTAATTAGAGCTTACTCTCAAGAAAATAATTCATCTTTATTTCACTCATGCAAAGGACTGGTTAAAGATGGAGCATTGAAAGGTAAAGCGGCAAAATCATTGAATTCATTTTGTGATTTTATTGAGACATGTGCTGAAACAATTCATGAGCTAGCTTCAGATGAATTCGTTGAAAAAGTTATAAATCAAAGCGGCTTGATTGAACATCATATGAAGGAAAAAGGAGAAAAAGGTCGAATAAGGATTGAGAATATTAACGAATTAATTTCTGCAGTTAAGTCTTTTGAAATAATAAATAAAAACGAGGACTTATCGGATTATGATTCTTTTATTGCAGCTTTTTTAAGTTCGGTTTCACTTGATATGGGTGAAACTCAAGCATCAAAAACAGATGATGCTGTTCAATTAATGACAATGCACTCTGCTAAAGGCCTAGAGTATAAATATGTTTTTCTTGTGGGTATGGAGGAATCACTTTTTCCTCATTCAAGGTCAATGGACAACATTAACGAATTAGAAGAAGAGAGACGCTTGTGTTATGTGGGAATTACAAGAGCCCGCAATAAACTATTTTTAACATATACAGAGTTTAGACGACTATATGGACAAGATTCATATAACCCGCCCTCAAGATTTATTAATGAAATACCTCAAGAATGTTTGGAATTTGTCAGACCTAAACAGACTTATAAAAATTCATTTTATGGATCAGTAGTTTCAGAAAGTTTAAAGCAAGATGGTAATGAATATGGCTTGGGCGATAGGGTTCTTCATAAAAGCTTCGGAGAAGGTGTGATTCTGAGTATTGAGGGCCAAGGAGATTCAGCTCGTATTCAAATTCATTTTGATGCTGTAGGAACTAAATGGCTTGTAATGTCATATGCCAATCTAGAAAAAATATGACAGAGATTCGTTTTAAAGAACTAGGACTAGTTGAATACTCAGAAACGTATGAGGCCATGATGCTGTTGATTGAATCTCAACCCAGTTTCCATTCTATCTGGTCGCTCGAACATTTTCCTGTATTTACAATTGGCATAAGTGAAAAGGAGATAACTGAAGATAAATTAAAAACACCACCCTTCATAAAGACAGATAGAGGAGGTAAAACAACTTTTCATGCTCCAGGGCAACAGGTATTTTATTTTATTTTAAACATGAAGAAATTGCCTTTTCCTCCAACAGACCTTACAAAAAAGATTCTAGAAACTACATCTTCGGTTTTGGCTTCATATGATTTAAAGCACAATATCAATGCCCATGATCCTGGAATATTCATAGAAAAGCAAAAAGTAGCCTCTATAGGGATGAGAATTAAAAAAAATTATTCGTATCATGGCCTCAGCATCAACATAGAAACAGATTTAGACACTTTTAATTCAATTAAGCCTTGCGGATTGGATGTTCAGGCTTGTAATCTTAAGGATTATATAGATATTAGTGTTGTTAATTTAAAAAAAGAACTTTTAACTAATTTTCAACAAATGCTAACGAAATGAAAGATTTAATACCTACAGTAAAAATTACAAATTTTGCAGGAGTGAGTTCCATCAAAGATGGTATGAAAAGTAATGCTTATTCAAAAGTAGAAAGAGAAAAAAAACCAAGCTGGATAAGAATGACTGCAAACCAAGCAAACCAAAACTACAGCTTGATAAAAAATAAGGTTAAGAATCTTAATCTCAGCACAGTTTGTGAAGAGGCTAAATGCCCAAATTTATCAGAATGTTGGTCTAGAGGAACTGCTACTTTCATGCTTATGGGTGATACTTGCACAAGGGCATGTCAATTCTGTTCTGTTAATACGGGAAATCCAAAAGGGTGGCTTGATAAAGAAGAGCCAAGAAAAATAGCAGAAACCATTTCTTTAATGAATCTCAAATATATAGTTTTAACTTGTGTTAACCGAGATGACATATCAGATGGAGGTGCTAAACATTTTGCTGATACGGTCGAAGCTATTAAACAACTTAGCCCTCAAACAGAAGTTGAGGTTCTTACCTCTGATTTCAACGGTGCTTACGATTCTATAAAAACTGTCGTGAATTCTCCAATTAAAGTTTTCGCCCAAAACATTGAGACTGTTGAAAGACTTACTCATCCAATCAGAGATCCAAGAGCTGGATATTTAAAGACACTGAAAGTCCTGAAAACTGCTAAGGAAATTAATCCTAGCATGATTACTAAATCCAGCATTATTTTAGGCTTAGGTGAAAAAGAGGAAGAAATTTATAAGACTTTTGAAGATTTAAGAAGTTACGATGTCGATATTGTAACTTTAGGACAATATCTAAGGCCCACATTAAACCATCATCCTATCGACAGATGGGTTACACCGGAAGAGTTTGATCTTTACAGAAAAGTAGGTCTAAAATATGGATTCCTTGAAGTAATCTCTAGCCCAATGGCAAGATCAAGTTATAGAGCAGAGAGAGCTTTAGATTTTAATAACGCAGGTATAAAAATATGATAGTTATCTCACCAGCAAAAAGGTTAGCAGAAAGAGTTAATGATCACTCTCTAGCACCCACTACCCCTCATTTTAAAAAAGAGGCTAATCAGCTTGCAAAAGAATTGGCACTAATGAGTTCTCAAGAACTTGCATCTATGATGCACGTAAGTGAAGGAATAGCAGAACTTAATTCCAATAGATTTAAAAATTGGAATAAAGATACTGGGACAGAAAAAAGAGCAATTTTTCAATTTGAAGGAGATGTCTTTAAACATCTCAATGCCGCGCAATTTGATGATAAACAGATTAATTATATGAATAAAAATCTAATTATTCTGTCAGGGATCTATGGTCTTTTAAAACCATCTGATGAGATGAATCCATACAGACTTGAGATGGGCACAAAACATAACTTTAATGGCTCAAAAAACTTATATGAATTTTGGGGCGATAAGATAGCTAAAAAAATTAATGAAGAATTAGGAGACTCTCTTTTATTTAACTTGGCGTCTGAAGAATATTTCTCAGCTGTTTCAAAATACATAGACGCCAAAAATACTATTAACTTTAGATTTTTATCTTCATCAGGTGGAAAAGAAAGAGTTGTCGGTGTTATCGCAAAACGCGCAAGAGGAGAGATGGCAAGATTTTTAATAGAGAATGAAATTCAAACCACAAAGGGTATTGAAAAATTTTCTAGCATGGGCTTCAAGTTTAGAGATTTTAGTAACAACTGCTTTACTTTTATTAGCTCTTAGACTCTTGTTCTATTAAATCATCAACAATTTCAAGCAATTCATCGACCATATGAAATGTCTCATGAAATGAAAGAACCACTTCTCTTTCTCGGCTCAAAAGAACGAGTCCTTCACGAATTTTTTTAAGCTTTTCAGATTTGTTCATAACAAGCTGTTTATTCTAATGAACTTTCACATCAAAGCAATG